>Ga0184629_10000325_pt1 | contig 21218 bp, 15 predicted proteins | sample PLM4_32_b1_FD_133158 | JGI IMG/M metagenome (GOLD analysis project Ga0184629, IMG submission 133158) | Groundwater sediment microbial communities from an aquifer in East River, Colorado, USA - PLM4_32_b1 | ecosystem: Environmental > Terrestrial > Soil > Riparian zone | place: USA: East River...
AGGCCTGCGCTGCAGTGGCTGTCGCGTGCGCTTCGGCGGCGCTGTTTTGTGCGGACTGTGCCGCGCCCAGTGCGGCCTGCGCCGAGTTCTGCGCCGTTTGTGCAGCCTGAGCCGCTTGGTCGGCTCGTGTGCCTGCTGCCTGCGCCGCAGCGGTCGCCGACTGTGCGGAAGCAAGAGCCTGATTAGCAGTCGCTTGTGCCATCTCTACCGACTCGACCGTCGCGCAACCGCTGATGAACGGTGCCGAAGCGATCGACAAAATGAATGCACTCCTGCGAAGGGTACTACGCATAATCACACACTCCTTTTTGGATCCAGCCTCTACCACGTGTCAGCAAGTGACGCTGACATCCGCAACACCTCAATTCGGCAGCATCAGCGTTGACCCATGATCGATTGAAGAGTCGATCTTCTTTCGCATCAGCCGCCCGAGTTACCGCGGTGGCCACAATTGCATCAATTGGGTCAATTTTCGCAATTAGACCATGGTCCAACTGCCCGTCGCAGCTGAACAAATTAGCTTGCGATCGAAATGGGGGGCGCTCAGCTCTTGAGGTGAGACACCATGCGCCCTGCTCGTCGTCGCAATTCATCTCGCATGGTCCGGCAAACAGCTCTGTTGGGCGCAGCGGTCACCATCGTTGCTTCGATAGCTGCCTCTGATGTTATAGCGGCGTCGATCTCGTCCATGCGTGCACCCTCGATCACGCAGAATCCGAAGTCCATTCGAGCAGCTGTGTTGGACACCCGGACAGCACTAAGAGAAATGCTGCTTGCGGATGGTCCAGACTCCTCTGCGGGTGCGTACCCTCGATCAGTGCGGCAGCAGCTGCTGTCGTTTTACGAGCGGCGCGCATTCCGGCCTGCATGGACTGGCGGAGCTGCGGAACGAGACAGGGCAACCGAAGTCCTCGAGGTGCTTGCGCACGCCGAGGATCAAGGATTGCGCTCGCAGGACTACGCTTCCCCGGCGAAGTGGGGTGGAGCGCCGGTCGCGGGCAAAGAGGCGGCAGAATACGAGCTGGCGCTGACCGAGGCGGCGTTGCGTTATGCCCGCGACATATCGATTGGCCGCGTCAGACCTTCTCTTGTCTATGGGGACGCGCAGCTTCCCGCCCGGGATTTCGATGCCGTGGGCGTGCTGGCCCGCATGCTGGACAGCGTTTCGATGTCCGCCGCACTTGCCGATCTTCCCCCGCCTCATGCGGAATACCAGCGATTGGTTCAGGCGCTGCACCGCTATCGCGTCCTCGAGATGCAAGGAGGATGGCCGGTCTTGCCCGCTGGTGGCGTGTTCAATCTGGAGAGCACCGATTCACACGTGGCCCCGTTGATCAAGCGCCTTTCGCTTGAGGATCCAGTGTTCGCGGCAATCACAAATCCATCGGGTGACGATTTGAGAGAGGCGGTGAAGCGGTTCCAGAAGCGCAATTCACTCGCGGTCGACGGACGCGTCACGGTCGCGACACTGTCGGCGCTCAACGTTCCTATCTCGAAGCGGATCGAACAAATAAAGGCCAACATGGAGCGCTGGCGCTGGCTGCCCCGAACGTTTGAAGGTCAGTACATCAGCGTAAACGTTCCCGATCAGAGCCTCGACTTCATCCGCAATGGAAACGTAGAGCTCAGCTCACGAGTGATCGTGGGCACCAAACGAACACCGACGCCCATCCTGCGAACAAGCGTTGGCGGAATAATTGTCAATCCTCCCTGGGAGATTCCTGGCGATATCGTGGTGAACCAGCTATTGCCAAAGCTGCGGCTGAATCCGGCTCATTTGGTGTCCAGCAATATGGTTCTGGTCAATGGCCCACCGCAAGATCCGCAAGGCGTCAAAGTCAACTGGCGCCGAGTGTCCGCAAGCGCATTTCCCTATCGCGTCGTTCAAATTCCAGGACCGCACAACGCGCTCGGACGAATCATGTTCGACTCACCCAATGATTTCGACGTCTACCTGCATGATACGCCCGCAAAAGGCCTCTTCGAACAAAGCAACCGAGCCGTGAGCAACGGATGCATCCGCGTCGAAGCGATCCTTCAATTGACGGCTCTCGTGCTTGCCGAGGAAAATTCACCGCAACCGATCACCGATGACATCAACGCAGGCCGGACGCACAGGATCGAAATCAACGACCCGGTGGCGGTTTACCTTCTCTACTGGACGGCTATTGGGACAGACGAGGGACCTGTCGAATTTCGTCGCGACATATACGACCGAGACGAGAAACTCATCGCCGCTCTCGCAGCCCCACCGGCAGAAGAGCTGGCTGACGTAAATACCGTGTTCGAGCACCATATAGAGAGTGGACAAGCAAGCGGGATCAAGTGGACCAAGGAACGGGGCGTTGCCATCTACGATCCGCTTCCCGCGCAGGACCAGCACGCAGTGAGCGGTCAGCTGGTTGGCTCTCCTCCCGAGCCTACGCTCTTGGGGCGCCCTGTCGAACGGGAACGCGCCGGCGAGCGCCCATCGCGGAACGACTTCACCTGGCGCGGCCGACCGGCGCGTGTGCCGCCGCCGGAGCCGATGTTTCCGCTGCTCAAACGATTGTTTAGAGGGCGGTAGGTCGCAGACACGGCACGCTCTCTCCTGATCAACCCGACCGCGATCGGCTGCTCAAATAGACTGAGACTTTTGTCCAATTGAGCGGGAAATCCGGCGTTTGTATCGAGTGCTCGGTAGGAGCTTGGTCTTGCGTATGAGTGGAGCAAGTTTCGCGGTGGAAAGTGATGGTCGGCTCATGAACGCGCTTTACCGGACAGTAACGTCACTCGTCCTCATAGCCAGCCTGGCTGCTGCCACGTCCGCCCGCTCTGAAATGGCAGTCGCCTACGGCCTAGGCGTCACCTCTTCCAGTCTTGCACCGCTGTTGAAAACCGTCACGCCAAGCGTCGTGAGCATCGCAGTTCGCAGGCCTGTCACGGAAGATGAGCACGAGCTGCGGAAGGCCCCGTTGGTTCCAGGTCAAGATGGAACGCAGGCACCCACCGCAGAAGGCCATGGCTCCCTTGCTGTAGGATCAGGCGTAGTCATTGATGCGGCGGAAGGATTTATTGTGACCGCCGGGCACGTCGTGGACCGCGCGACGACAATCTACGTCGTCCTTGCCGATGGTACGCTCCATCCTGCGACGTTGGTCGGTCTGGATGCCGAAACAGATGTAGCTGTCGTGAAGGTTCGAGCGCCTGGTCTGATGGCCATCAGCATGGGCGATTCAGACCAGACAGAGGTCGGCGATTTGGTATTGGCGATCGGGAACCCGTTCAACATTGGCCAAACGGTTACATCCGGCATCGTGAGCGCGTTGCGCAGACGCAGTTTCGGAAAGCTGGGCTTCGAGGACCTCATTCAAACGGATGCCGCGATCAATCTCGGCAGCTCCGGTGGAGCGCTTATCAACCTGCAAGGACAAATGGTCGGGATGAACGCGGCAATTCTTAACTCCGGAGACGCATACAGCGCCAGTGTGGGGATCGGCTTCGCCATTCCCGCCAACACGGTGCGAGGGATTGCCAACCAGCTGATCAAATACGGAGTCGCAACCCACGGTGAGCTCGGGGTTGCCGTCTCTCTGTTTCATACAGACTCAGACCACAAGCCGAGCGCCGCCGGCCGTTCGGGAGTGGTCATCACTCGAGTGGCGTTCGGATCGTCGGCTGAACGCGCAGGGTTAAGGGTGGGCGATTTGATTACCGTCTTTAATTCTCTTCCCGTCCGCGATCCGGTCGACCTGCAGGTTAAGACCGCATTGCTTCGCGCGGGCGACGTTGTCGAGTTGGGGGTAGTCCGCCAAGGCAAAGCGTTCGCTGTTCTCGCAACATTGGATTCTGCTGGGCAGAAGCCGTCCTGAGCGTGTCGTTCGAAACGTGGGCCGACAGCCAGGGGATGCAAGCCGTTACCAAATGCCTGGGATCAGCCGGTACCGTGCGCGGTCGATATAGGCTTGCCAACCGCCATGCTGCGTAAGGATCTGCTCCTCGACCTGAATGCGGTAGAGCAATGATGCCCAGCCGAGGATCACCATCGATACAGTGACTGGCGACCATTCTTGGAGATTGTAGCCGACATCGGCCACAACATAAGACAAGTACATCGGGTGGCGCACGAACTGGTACGTTCCCCGAGTGACAAGTCCCCGCAGAGCTGGCCGAACACCGAACAGTCTGCCGAGCGAGAGAAGGCTCGCGAGACTCAACAATGCCCCAAACATGACGAGCACCGCGCCAACCATGGGCGACCCTGGTTCTCCACGCGATACACCGAGATAGACGATCTGAGCGTAGGGGTAGCCGTACGAAATGGCGACTGCGACGCTTGTCGCGAGCGAGCGGTCCTGCACCTGAGGCATTGGTCGCGTCATCGCGATGGCAAGCACGATCGCGTGCTGTAACGCGTAAACCCAATCCACAACCGACAAGGCGGACGCCACTGCAACGAGGGCAACCAACTCCGCAGATGTGACGGCAAACAGCAAGCAATCGGAGAGCGACCGCCTGCCGCGTGGGGCCCGCTCGTCCGCTAGACGACCGCTTGCGTTTTGGATGTTCCCGCAATGCGCGCCTGCGTCGCTCCGATAACCGCTCCTGCGATGGCGGTCTGAATGGCTGCGAGCATTGGATCGGTGATCGTCAAAGTGAGGTTCCACCGGCTTTCGTACCCGTAGAAAGTGAAATCCACTCCGCACCAAACCAGGAAGCCAACCACCGCCCCTGTTAGCAATCCTCCAGCCACCGTCGGCTTATCCGAGCGGGTTGCGATACAAAGCGCGAGCAGAGTTGCCAATGAAAGATTTCCTAGAGCGATCGACCACTGGAGATTGCTGTCCCTGATCAACCCCGTTGCGTTTGCGGCGTAGAAATCGGCGGTAGCGACATCGAACACCAGGTAGCCGATGGCGTGCATTGTGGCGGCGCCAGCAATGACACTCACGACAAACCGCTTGATGTCCATCTCAGCCTCCCGAATCTGCCGCCATCACGCTTCTGTTGGATGGCCTGTGGCTGTGCGGGCGGGCACTGCAACCCGCGCCTGGAGTTTCCTCCTACCGTCGAAGAAAGGCATCCCGGCAATGCTGACAGTCGGGCAGAGCCGGCGACACTGGCAATCGGACTATGGTCCCATCGCTGGTGTACGATGATAAGGAAGCCTCCGACCGTTCTGTCGCGACTCTTGAAGTGACCGACCGAGAGGCGCGGAACGCGCACACAGTACCGAGCAGTTGCTCGTCTCGCGGCGCGGTTTAGTCGGATCTGCCAGTCTTTCGGACTCTCTTCATACGGGCGTCTTGCCGGAAGCAGGGCCGACCGGCACCGTGAAAAAGAACGTGCTGCCTTGGCCCGACCTGCTTTCGACCCATACCTGACCGCCATGCGTCTCGACAATGCCCTTTACGATCGGCAGTCCAAGCCCTGCGCCGCGGCGCTTCGCCCCGGGAGCCTGCCAAAACCGGTCGAACACATGAGCAAGTTGATCAGGCTCGATACCCCTTCCCGTATCGGATACCCAGAACAACACATCCGCTTCTCGCGCCCTAACCCCCAGCGTGATGCGGCCGCCTGGCTTCGTGAACTTGATCGCATTGCCGACGAGGTTTTCAAACACCTGAAGCAGCCGGTCATGATCGGCCCAAATGTCGGGCACCGCTGTGCCTGCGTCCAATAGGCACTCGAGAGATGACGCGGAAGCTAGCTGCCGCTGTTCCTCGAGCGCTTCGGAGAGCAATTCATTGGCAGATAACCTTGCCTGCTCCAGGGTGAAGCGTCCCGCTTCCAAGCGGGTCACGTCGACAATGTCTTGAATCAGACGGCTCATGCGCTTGGACGCATGCTCGATCTCGGTCACAATTTCGTCGTCCGCGCCAGTCCTGCGCAGGACTGCCGCGAGTGTCACGATCGCTGCGAGCGGATTGCGGAGATCGTGAGCAACCACGCCGAGCATCTCATCCCGCAGCTTCGAGGCACGCGTCGCAGCAGCGAAAAGTCGAGCATTGTCGAGGAAGATAGCTGCGGGCTGGACGAAAGCTTCGATGATCCGCGCGTCCCTCTGGACATAGCGTTGTGGAGATCCCGCGGCAAGAAGAGTGATTACTCCGAGACGTCGTCCATAGGCCCACAGAGGTGCGACAATGGCGGACGTAAAGCCAGCGTTCTCAAGAATGGCGCGATCCAACTCGTTGCTCGCCCACGAGCTGATCGTTTTGGGCGTTAGGTTTTGGACGACGACGGCACGTGCGGCGCCTACGGGCGATCCGGTAAACGGATACTCTGTACTGCCGAGCCGCCGTCGCGAGAGCACATCGCATACGGGTTGTTTGGCCGGATTTCGGCAGGCAACGTACGCACCCCGAGTGGTATCGTCTTCGTCCACAACGTCAATGATGCAAACATCCGCCATCTCACGCGAAAGCAGGCGGGCTATTGCTACGAACCGATTCTTGAACTCCAAATCGCTGCTGACTGCTTCTGCAAGCTCAGCAAGCAATCTCTGGCCGCGCTCGATCCGTCTCTGCTCGGTGACGTCCCTGAGCACGATGGTCAGAATCAACTCGTTATCAATGACAAGCTTTGAAATCGTTCCCTCGGCCGCGAACTCCTCACCGGTCCGCCGCAGACCGATAATGTCTCGGCGCAGACGCCACGCCCCGGACGGTCCCGCCGCGATCCGCTCGACGGCCCGCAGATTACCTTTCCGAAACCGCTCGGGAATGAGCTTTTCGACGGATTTCCCTATGACTTCCGCGTGTGTGTAGCCGTAAAGGGCTTCGGCGCCGCCATTGAAAACGGCAATCCTCATGTCCTTGTCGGCCGACACGATCGCATCCGCCGACGTCGAAACAATACCGTGAAACGTCGCTTCGGAACGGCGGAGGGCGTCTTCGGCAAGTTTCCGCGCCGTCATGTCGAGTGCAACACCGGCGATGCGCGTGGGTGTCCCTTGCGCGTCCCATCGCGACACCTTGCCACGAGCTAGAATCCAGATCGATTTCTCGCCGTTTGCCGAGAGCCGACACTCGCATTCGAACTGAGGACTATTTCCTTCAAGGTGATCTCGGAGCGCGGTTTCGATCACCGGCAAGTCGTCGGGATGGAAGTTCGTAGATCGAGAGAACCCGCGTAACTCTGCCCAGCGCGAACTTAGCGTAATGACTCGTGTTGCAAGATCCCACTCCCACGCGCCCAATTCTGCGCCATTGAATGCGAGATCGAATAGCTCTCCCTCGCGCAAGCCCGAATCGGGGCGCGGATACACTCTCGTTTCAGCATCCCCGGCCATCTTCCGGCGCAATTCTGTAATGATAAGTACAGTGTTTGGAAGTCACTTTTCGGCAACGCGCGGGACAAAACCTCCTGCGCAACTTGTCTTTAGCGGCCACACGACTGCGGATAAACGAAAAAGCCATTGGTGGTTTCGCCTCCGCTTTGACATTGACTTATTCCGCTCTGTGCTATTGCTTCCGCTTTAGGCAGCGGCGTTCTGTCCAACGGGATGGGAAATGTTGGCAGACCAAAGCAAGTCGCCCAGCCGCGCCACCCCTAAACTCAGTCGTCAACGCAGATGAGGCGAACAAGCATGGCGATTTCCCGGCGCTCATTGATAAGAGGCGGCATCGCATCCGCGCTCGTGCTGAGGTCGCCGCTCCGGGCACTGGGGGCGCCGGCACTAATAGGTCGTCAGCAACTCGATATCCGTTCTTTGTCGTTCGACTGCATCAACACCGGAGAGCAGCTGAAGGCGGTGGACTATTGGGTCGAAGGTGAGTACGTCCCCGATGTGCTCGCCGCGATAAACAGGGCATTGCGGGATTTCATGAGCGGCGAGGTCTATCCCATCGCGCCCGCGCTCTTGGATGCAATGCATCAAGTCGGCCGCAGGCTTGAAACCAACGCCCGGTTTGAGCTTCTTTGCGGATACCGATCGCCCGAAACCAATGCAAAGCTGAGTCGCATGTATTCGGGGGTAGCGTCCCACAGTCTGCACATGAAGGGGCAAGCTGCCGATATTGCCCTGCCGGGGCGCCCTTTGCGCGAAGTTCACGAAACGGCGCTCGCGCTGCGAGCGGGCGGCGTTGGGTTCTACCCCGACCAGAACTTTGTCCACATCGACATCGGCCGTGTCCGCCGTTGGGTTGGATAATTCCAACGTCTTTCTGTTTTCATCGAGCCCTCACTGTTGGAGTGCAGACGTATCCTGTTTCCGCAACCGCCCCATAGCAATCGGACCAAAGCCTAATGTCCGGTTTTGCTTTCGCGGCCTCGACGTTCGATTTCAGCCCCCGAACTGGAAGCCCGTACGTCAGGTCGCAGAGGCCCCGGCATTGGATCATCGTCCAAATTGCCTGCCCGATGACCTTAAGTGTCGGAGGAAGGATTCGTTAGTCTGAGCTGTCTCGACAGCGCGGGTCTCTGTGAGGAAAGGGCGACATGCTCCGCGCTCGACGCCCGGACTTGATGTGCAGTTTTCGCGATAGCCTGCATCAGGCGATTGTCCGCAAACGGCTTTCTAAGCAGCGCCACGCCGCCTAAGCTCAAGCATTGCGTGGACAATGCATCGTCCACTGAGCCGGTCATGAAGATGATTGGGCAATCAAAGCCTGACGCGAGCAGTTCACGCGCCATATCGAGACCAGAGACGCTTCCCAGGTCGATATCGACGAGCACGCAGCGCAGGTCCAAAAATGAAACGCTCCTCCGAAACTGTTCGGCCGACACAAACAGCTCGACGCGATATCCTTCGGTCCTTAACAGCAGAGCCAGAGCCTTACCGAGGTCTACGTCGTCGTCGACGACAGCAATCAACTCTGAGGGTTTGGCGGTGCACATATCCAACATCGTTTGATCCCACTGCTCGACTTGTTCAGCCTATCGGCAGCAAATTAAACAGAAGCTCGGAAACAAGCTCTCACGCACTAGCGAAATATCAGTGGATATCTGAACGAACTCTGAACAGCTCGACCGGCATATTCCTCGTATGGAAGCGGCCTCCGCGGGCCCGTTGCGATTTCGTCGGGCTCCGGTGACTACAACTTTCGTCCTATTTTGCCTGTGACAAGATTGAGCCACGATTGCGTTCATCGTGCGGCCGCTGTGCTCCTCAAAGGCGAGCCAAGCGACTCTTGGGACCCGGACGTCCCCGCATGACGTCCGGTTTCCCCGGGCGCCCTAGCAGCGGTTCCGCGCGCGTCTTTAGCGGTTGTGCGAAACGCATGAAGGTCAGCGCCAAAGCAGACTGCAGTGCCGGCTTGAATAGTCGAGGAGCAACCTCTCCAGCCCGAGCCGGCCCAGAAGCAGATCGACGATTTCCAGCCTATTGAATTGGATGAGCCAGCTTTCGGTGGTCGGACTGGGTGGGCTCCTGGTTGCTTGCGCCCTGGCGGGCGCGCATCACGGCTCGCGCACGTACCGGCCGAGATACTCATCTTCTTGTCAGTCTACATTGTCGCCACCGCGGGTGTTCTCGGCTACGTGCTCAACGGGCTTCGGGGACAACTCGCGGGCTTCGCCGAAAAATCTTCCGGCAGAAATTTCCGCTCGGGACGAAGTCAGATAATGAGCGTCGCTCGATCAGGCGGACCGCTTGACGTAAACGTCGAGTGGCCGATGCTTTTCTCAATTTCCTCTGCGAGCTGCATCCAATTCGCGGCGAGCTTTAGATAGTCCTCCTTCATATTGGGGCATGCGCTTGCTGACTTAGACGCCTCATCGGCCGAACGCCGACAAAAGTCTGCAAGTTGAACGAGCGTTAGGGTCGCGAAATCGTCTATGTGCGTCGAAACTCCATTTCGCTCAATCGAAGACGGTCTACCCATTGCGGTCCACCTTGTGTCCCATGATTGGATGCGCTCGCCGTCAATGACCGACACCATGCCTCAGTAGGCGAACGATCATCGCGTCTGTCACAACTATTTGCTGAACGCGTAATACTTGAAGCAACGGATGGCGTAGTCGCAATTGACCGTTAGTCCTACGCGCCTGCTGCGCACGGAAGCTCTCGGCAGAGATGATCAAGTCGCGAGTGTGGAGTGGGCAGAAAACTGTCTAACGGACAGATCGCGGCTGCCGCGCCGGCAGCGGAAATCCACGCCTTTCCGCAGCGGCGAAGAGCCACAAACGGCGCCACCGCGCTGGGCCCGTTGGCGACTTCACCGGAGGGCTGTCATCTGCGGACGCTGTGCTCTGCCTCGCATGCACAACCGGAAGCAGCATCGCAAATCTCATCGCTGGCACTCTCGTCACGCGATCGGGGAACGGTCCTCGGCCGCGAGCAAGCGTAGACCGGTGAGCCCCGATTTCAACAATTGGGCCTAGGTCCAATTGCGGGCGGATGCGATCGGTCAACTCTCCGCCCTACTAGCCGGTGGCTCCGTGGCCCTGAGCCCCATGGCCGGCAGCGCTTTGCTGGTGTCTGCGCCAGTAAGCATACGGCGCAAACACAACCGCGCTGACGACCAAGTACAGGAGCACGGCGGCGGCTGGAAGCCGTTGCCCCGGAAAGTTCGCGGTCGCAATGGCTATAGCCACGCCGGGATGGCGCGTTGCCGTCGCTACTGCGAGTGCCGTGCGGTCGTTGGGATTCGGCCCGCCGAAAAAGTGGCCGGCGACAAGCGCCACAACCGTAAAGGCCGCGAACACAGCGATGGTCCCGTTACCCACTAGCGCCATGATCTGCTGCCATGCGGCCACGACGATCGCCAGCGCCGCCAAAGCAAGTACCACATTCGCGACCATTGCCAGGGGACGCACAAGGCTCACGGCTAGTCGCGCTCGCACCCGCCGCACCACCATTCCTGCGATGAGCGGTATGAGAATCGTGGTGACCATGAGAGCGGCAACGGCAGCAGGAGACATGTATGTTTCGACGCCAAAAATCGGCCCGATCACCTCAATCGCGAGGGGCACGAAGGCCACCGCGATGAGCGCCGCGGTGACCAAAAGTCCGATCACATAGGCTTCTGTTCCGCCCATCTTCATTGCCTTTTTGACGAATCCGGCGGGAACGGGAGAGACGGAAAGCGCAATCAGCGCAAGCTTGACCGGACCTGCCAACGGCAACAGAAGCGCCGCCGCGATCGCAAAAAGCGGCATGATGACGTCCATCGAGATCACCGAGTGGAGCAATCTGCGCGGATGGCGGAGGAGGTAGCTGGCTTCAGCCAGGGTGGTATCCAGGCCGATCGCGAGCACAGACATCATGATGCTCGCCTTCATTCCAAAGAGAATGGCGTCCTGGAGCGACATGAGGGGCCTCGCGTATGTTCACCGCGCTTTTACGGCGATGCGAAAGCTTCGTTGCTTCGGCCGGAGCTAGGCACGAACCGCGAGCTCGGTGCGCATAGCCTATTCGGACCGCGGCCGTCGTTTGATCGGACTTTGGTCTACATGGACCGAGCGCGCGGAGCTCGTGTACGGCTGCGCGCATCACCACGGATATGAAACGAACGTCTCGCTCGAGCGTATTGCTACCCCCGCTGGAAAGGCGGTTGTCCTTGACTCCGCCGATGCACGTTGGCGAGTTTGATCAAAGCGTCCGGATCGTTCATGAGTTTTCTGCGCGCAGCAGCCAAGTTGACCTTCTGCGCTTTCAGGTACCGCAGCACCTCCTCACGTGTGGCGGGTATCGCGCCCGGTACTTTGAGAACGCGCCCGCCGCGCGCCAAGTATTCAAATACCAACGCTTCGATGTTTTGACGATCTACACTCATATAGGCCATCCGTTGGTCGTCGGGCTTCCGTCGGCCTCGCGCAGTCCAAAAGGTCTGCTTCTGGGCAATGCCGATGGATGCCGCTTGTGCTTGGCCGATTGTCGCAAGCTGCGCTATTGACCTTTGGTCCACTAGCCACGCGGCCAAGGCTCAGCCAAAGGTCACTGGTGCTGGGCGCTGCGGTGATCTCTGTCATCTATAGTACTTCAGTGCCAATCCCACGCGATCCAAGTGAGTGGGTGACGCAGCCGTGTCGATCCGAAACGCGTACCAGGGTTCGAGGCGAAAGCTCTGCGAGAGTTCGATCTCGACGCCGGCTTGATAGATTTGCCGGTTCCAGGCGTCGAAACGGGTGTCATATAGAAACTCGGCATGAATATAGGGAATCACCTCCCTGCCGAAGACCGTGTATGCCTTCTCTATTCCAAGGCGGACGCGGTAGCGGTTGGCGCGCTCGCCACTGAGCGTGCGCAGATCTATCCTCGCTCGAGTCACGGCCCAGAATCCCAGCGAGATCGGATACCGTCCCGACAGCTCGGCGACGAATTGCGTCTCCGAGTAGCCGTTTCGCAGCTGAAGCCCTTCATGGATGCCTCCGATGCCATAGCCGACGCGGGCCCACACGTAGCGGTTCCGCGCCCAGTCTACATCGAGCAACCGCTCGAGGAAGATCGGCTTGATCGATAGAACATCCAGATATGCACCGAGCTCTCCATCACTGACTCCTTCGGTCAGTGATTGGGTCACGCTTGCAGCCGCGAACAATCGAAAGCGGTCTGAAAGCCTGAAATATGCATTGAGCTCCGCAACAGTTTCACTCTGTCGTTCATCGTCTGCCAACGCCGGTCTTGCGAGCGATGCGCACGCGCACATGGTCAATAGTAGGAGACGAGGGGCACCCCGCCAAATTGGGTTCGGAGGTTTCCAGTTTGGCGGGAGCAAGCTTTGCCGAGCGCCTCTATCGGGGCGCTCAATATCGTTGCCCGGTTGAATTATCGAATGGTTGCGCGCCGCCAACGACTTTGTGCCAACGCCGCGGAATGCTCGTGTTCACCCGCCGAAGCGGAAACCCAGGACCAGTGAGAATATGTGCGTCGTAAACCCATCGAACTCGATGCCGTTGTCTCCCGACGGGCCCGATATAAGGTTCAGCCGGTAGCGTCCTCCGAGATACGCGTTCGGCCCGAGCGGTACGTTTGCACCCAGCGTGATGAGAAACGCGAATGTGGTATCCAAGTCTTTGAAGGTCGCGGCGCCCACTCCGAGCCCGACATAGGGTTCTACGTTCATGCCGATTGCGCCCAGGATCGAGCCGCGATTGAACACGTAGTAGGCGTTGGCTGCGAAGATGTTGAGGTCGTGGTTCGCGTCGATGCCGAAATCTTCGAGGTCCTCATCGCTCGCTTCAAAACTGAACGGCGCGCCATCAAGCGTGCCTTCAAGGCGGGCGGTGTCGGTTTCCGCATCGATAAAGTCCCACGATGCGCCGAACCGCCACGTGCCGGTTTGAAAGCCGACTTCCGCTCCGAACGCCCAGCTTGAATCGATGGATGACTCGGCGTTGCCTTGGAAGAACTCGCCCTGCGGCGTGACGAAGGAATAGTCGTGGGTCTCGATGTCGGGAAACAGCACGAAGCCGACGGAACCCTCGATGTAACCTTGAGCCGAAGCAATCGACGGGCACACAATGGAAGGGATTGTGGCGAGCAGCGCCGCCAATAACAGCTTTCGCATTTGGTTTTTCCTCAAGAGTGCACCCTCCTCGAGCGAGTGGATAGACGCGACCCAAAAACCGGAGGGGGACAAGAGGGGACAGGGTCCTTCCGGTCCTTGGGTTCACCGAACTCGGCGCGCAACGCCCAGCACCAGCCAAGTTTGGCGAGGCCTTGGCCGCGTGGATATTGGACGAAAGACCTACGTGTACTTCAGCTGTGAAACGTTGGAGCGCTTCAAGGTCTTGACGATTTCGTTTGCGATTGATGCGCTCTTTTTTTAGCTCAGCGCATTAGCAGCCGGAGCCCGCGAGACCTATCTGAAAATCGCCGCGCACGAGCACGCGCTAACTGAAATTCGAACCTGAGTTCCAGGTCGCCTTACGTTTTTATATACTGCTTGAAGTGGGTTTCGAGATCAGCTCTCGGTATCTCGATGTTCAGTTCGTGCGGGCGATAGTGCTCTTTCCACGGCGCTTCGGCGTGGGTCATCACGCGCAGCTGCCAGCCCGAGAACGTGCTGAATACCCGATAGACCTCTTCCACAATGGAAGAATCGTACTTGCTCAGGGTCGGGCGGTCCTCGAGCGGCAAGGCCCTCTTACGATAGCGACAGTACTCCTGGTATACCGTCGTTATGACCGGACCGTGATCCCAGGCGAAAATCCTGTCCGCGAACAGCGGGTCATCAGCTCCGTTCACGGCAACGTAGATGCCCTGAGTGTAGTAGAGCAGCTTCTGCAATTTCATATTGGAAACAACGCCCCCCGCAGCGCCGTCCTGCAGGGACAAGATGTAATGCGCGATGGTTCGGGCAGAATGTGGAATTGGTGATCCCGCGTCGTATGGCGTCCCACAGGAATTTGATGGCCGCGACTTGATGGATCCGTAGTCATCCACCGGTGAGCGTGGACGTCCAATGGATCGGACGGAGGGGGGGCCGTCCGTCCGATCCCTGGACCACACAACACATAGCTTAAGCAGTTTGGCTCAATGTTTCAGGCCGCGATATTGGACCAAAGTCTTATTCGGGCGGGGGACCACTACGGTATACACCGAGATTCAGGGGGAATTCCTTCCTTCAAACGGGGGCATTCGAAAATGCCCAGCGGGCAATTTCGGCATTGCCGACGCAAGGTCCGGTTCACCCTACGAAAGCGGTCAAGCGGCACGGGTATGGGAACCGCGATTCTTGACCATCGTCAGCTATTCACCGCGCGACAGTAGAATGTTTCACCGAGGATGTTTGGGTTAAGCCGCGCTAGCAGCATCAATCGGCGATTCGCAAAAGTTCTCGGCTGTATTGGCGCCAGCCACCCTGATCCGTAATCTCAACGGCATTCTCCACGGCATGAGCTTCGCAGAGAAAGCCGTTAATCTTCAGACCATTCCCCAGAGTCACCTTACCCATCCCGAGCGGTGCCGGAATCTGGGCGACGAACGATCCGAAGTGGGATGCAGGAACGGCCCAGATTTCGCCGGGAATGCCCGGGCCCCGAAAGGCGGGCGTGCGCACAAGTCCCGGCCTTACCGGCTTCACGTCCCGCAGGAGAAAGAGTCGATAGTCGGAGGTTGTCGTCGCTTCACAACGAAACACCGCGCCGAGCGTCGTCAGCTGATGGTTCAACGGCATCCCGGAGAGATGCGCGCCGACAACGAAGATCTCAATCCAATCGTGTGAGTGCGTTGTTGGGATCACAGACTCTGCGGGCACAGGGACGTTGCGCACAGCGCCCATCCCGCTCGGCTGTGCGCGGTGGAAGCGGTCGGCGATTGCGGCCAGGCTCGCATCGGTAAATGCGGGCGCAACCAGCGTGACCCCGAACGGCAAGCCGTCGTTGCGGAAGCCCGCGGGGACTGCAATCGCCGCGCAATCGAGCAGATTGACGAAATTGGTGTAGTGGCCGAGCCGCTGGTTCAGCGCGATGGGATCGGCATTGACTTCGTCGATCGTGTACTGGGTGGGTGCGGTGGGCATCAGCAGGACGTCCATCCGCGCCCATTCCGTCTCGGCAGCGCGCTTGCACGCGGCAAGAGCGTATTGCCCCTCGAACGTTTCGACCGCCGACAGTCGCGCGGCGCCGGCAATGATGGCGCGGACGGATTTGTCCATGTCGTGCTCGTGCCCGGTGACGAACGCCTTCAGCGCGGTCAGGCGTTCTGCGACCCACGCACCGTCGTAGAGAAGCGTGCCCGCTTTGCGGAACGGCGCGAAATTGACCTCGACCTGGGTGGCGCCGAGCTTTGCCAATCGTGCGATCGCGTGTTCGTAGAGTCTCGCGTTTTCCGCATCGTCGAAGAATTCACGGTCGGCGGGCGCCAGGACGCCGACGCGGAGCGTATTCTCGGGAAGAAGCACGGGTGGTCCGTGCCTGGAGTAGTCGTCATCCGGGTCAAAACCTGCGGCCACCCTCATGACGTCGAAGGCGTCACTCGCGGTATGGGCGAAGATCGAGACGCAATCGAGACTGCGACATGCGGGTACGACCCCCCGTGTGCTCAAGAGTCCGCGTGTCGGCTTCAGTCCGACGATGTTGTTGAAAGCGGCGGGCACGCGCCCCGAGCCTGCCGTGTCCGTTCCAAGGGCGAATGCGGCGAGACCCGCCGCGACCGCCACCGCCGAACCCGAGCTCGAGCCACCGGAGATGTAGCGAGAGTCGAAGACGCTGCGCGGCGCGCCGTACGGCGAGCGCGTGCCCACGAGGCCGGTTGCGAACTGATCGAGATTGGTCTTGCCGAGAAGGATGGCGCCCGCTGCGATCAAGCGTTCCGCGACATGAGCACTTCGCGCCGGCGTGTAGGCAAAGGCGGGGCAGGCGGCTGTCGTAGGAAGGCCGGCGCAGTCGATATTGTCCTTCACCGCGAACGGAATTCCGAATAGCGGCATGTTTTCGGGGTCGTCGCCGGCCAGCGCCTTGGCACGCGCGATTACTGCGCCTTCGGGCACGCGCGTGATCCAGACGGCCGGGTCAGAATAGGCCGCGATGCGCTTGAGCGCTTCGGTCGCAACATCAACGGGCGACAAACGGCGCGTGCGATAGGCGTCGCGGAGCTGCCCGATATCGAATGTTGCCGGGCTCACGCGGCATCTCCGATCACGGCGACAATCTGCCCGGCCTTCACCACGCGCCCCGGTTGGCAGCGCAGCTCGCGCACGATGCCGGCGTGGGCGCTCGGGATGATCGTTTCCATTTTCATGGTCTCGACCACGACGACGGACTGGCCGGCTTCCACGCGCTGGCCGGGCTCGGCTTCGAGCTTCCACACTGTGCCGGTGACCGGGGCGTAGACCGGATGCGTGCCATCGGGCACTGCCTCCTCCGTTGAATCCATCGGCAACTCTGTGTCGGCAACGTAGGCATCGAGGCCCAGTTCCTTCCACCGCTGTCGCTCGGCTTCGAAGCCGCGTTGCTGAGTGGTCTTGAACGCGGCGATGTCCTTCGCGTTGATGTCGAGATAGCGGCGATGCTCCGCGAGCGTGAACCGGCTCTCTTCGATCTTGAGCGGATAGCGGCCGTGGGGAAACGCTTCGCGCGCATCGAGCAATTCCTCACTCGATACGGGAAAGAAACGGATGCGATCGAAGAACCGCAGCAGCCATGGTTTGTCGAAGCACTCGGTCGTTCGCCAGCGGTTCCACATCTGGATCGTGCGGCCGAACAGCTGGTAGCCGCCGGGGCCTTCCATACCGTAGATGCAGAGATAGGCGCCGCCGATGCCGACCGCGTTCTCGGGCGTCCAGGTGCGCGCGGGATTGTATTTTGTCGTGACCAGGCGATGGCGCGGATCGAGCGGCGTCGCAACAGGCGCGCCGAGATAGACGTCGCCGAGCCCCAGGACGAGATAATCCGCATCGAACACGATGCGCCGTACGTCGTCGTCCGATTGAAGCCCGTTGATGCGCCGGATGAACTCGATGTTCGACGGGCACCAGGGCGCGTTCGGGCGCACGAGTTCCTGATACTTGCGCATCGCGAGCTGAGCCTGCGGATCGTTCCAGGAGAGCGGCAGATGCACGACGCGGCTCTCGACAGACACGGTTTCCGGATCGGGCAGGTTGCGCTCCAGCGAGAGCAGCGCCGAGAGCAGACGATCTTCGCTCACCACCTCATTGTCGTAGTGCACCTGCAGCGAGCGGATGCCGGGAGTGAGGTCGAGAATGCCCGGAAGTCTGGCCTGCCGGATCGCCTGCATCAAACTATGCGCGCGCAGACGGAGCCTGAAGTCGAGCACCATCGGGCCGTACTCGACCAAGATGTTGTCGTCGCCCGCGCGGCGATAGACGATGCCGTCTTTGTCCTCGAAGGTCATCAGACTGTCGCCCTGCGGCATGGCGCGCGAGAAGACCATCGGAGCGTTCTGCTTCAGCTGCGCGGCCTGCTCGAGCGAGACGGCGCGGAAGCAAACTTTGTCACCCGGTTTGAGCTGGCCGAGTTTCCATAGCTCGCCTTGCGCGACCGCTGCGGGTGATACGAACCCACCGAGGCTCGGGCCGTCGGGCCCCAGGATGATCGGCATGTCGCCGGTGAAGTCGATGGCGCCCACGGCATAAGCGTTGTCGTGGATGTTTGAGGGGTGCAGGCCCGCTTCGCCGCCGTCGGTGCGCGCCCATTGCGGTTTCGGACCGACCAGGCGTACGCCGGTGCGCGCACTGTTGAAGTGGACTTCATACTCGGCGTTGAAAAGCGTTTCGATGTCGGCTTCAGTCAGGTAATCCGGCGCGCCGTGCGGCCCATAGAGGACTCCGATATCCCAGGTGTGCGTGAGGGCGGGAATCTCGCCGTGCTCGACGGAGCGCCCGGATTGTGCGCAGTCATTGCCGATGCGCAGCATGTCACCGGCTTTGATCGTCCCTGTCGCATGGCCGCCGAATCCACCCAGCGCAAAGGTCGATCGCGATCCCAAATAAAGTGGCGCATCGAAACCACCGCCCACGGCGAGATAGGTGCGCAGACCCGGTCCGGCGATGCGGCCGAGCGCCAGCACCTGACCTGCTGCAACCGCGACCTTCTGCCAGTAGGGCACACACACGCCGTCGAGCGACGCTTCCATGATCGCGCCGCCCAACGCAATTTCCGTGGGCGCGAGAAACCGCAATGTGGGACCTGAGAGTGTGCACTCCAGCGTTGCGGCGCCATTCGGATTTCCGAGAATGCGATTGACCAGCCGATGCGAGCGGTTGTCCATCGGGCCCGATGGCGGGATGCCCACATCCCAGTATCCAATGCGCCCGGGCCAATCCTGCAGGCTCGAATGCGTGCCGGGCTCGGCGACCTCGACACGCGCGGGCTGATAGACGAGCGCGCCCAAGCTTGCCGTCGTCGCTTGACCGGACTGGAAGAAGGGCGCCGCCGCGATGGCTGAGAGGAAGTCGAGGTTGGTTTCAATGCCCGCAACAGCAGTTGCGTCAAGCGCTTGGCGGAGTTTCAGCAGCGCATCTTTGCGATCGGCGCCCTTGACCACGAGCTTCGCCAGCAGCGGATCGTAGTGCGAGGTGATCTCAAAGCCGCGTTCGATCCAGCTCTCAATGCGCGCGTCCGGCGGGAACGCGAGCTCGGTGATCACGCCGGTGGAGGGGCGAAAATTGCGTGCGGGATCTTCCGCATAGAGCCGTAGTTCGATCGCGTGGCCGCGCGGTTTGAGATCAGCGGCCTTCGGCAGCGAGAATTCCCCCGCCGCTTGCCGAATCATCCATTCGACCAGATCGATGCTGAACACCTCCTCGGTCACCGGATGCTCGACCTGGAGACGCGTGTTCACTTCGAGGAAATAGGGTTCCTCGCGCTCGACGTCGTAGAGGAACTCGACCGTGCCGGCGGAGGCATAGTTCACCGCGTGTCCAAGCGCGACAGCCGACCCCCGCAGCTGCCTCCGGGTAATTTCAGTGAGATCAGGCGCGGGAGTCTCTTCCACGACCTTCTGATTGCGCCGCTGCACGGAACAGTCGCGTTCGCCAAGCGTGACCACGCCACCCTTGCCATCGCCGAAAATCTGCACTTCGACATGACGCGCGCGGGACACGAAGCGCTCCAGGAAGAGCCGCGCGTCGCCGAAATTGTTGGCGGCGAGCCGCGCAATCTTTGTAAAGCGATCGGCAAGCTCGTTCGCATCGGCGCACAACTGCATGCCGATGCCGCCGCCGCCGGCTGTGCTCTTCAGCATCACGGGGTAGGAGATGCGCTCTGCTTCCGCGAGTGCGTGGTCCACGCTGTCGAGCAGGCCGCTCCCCGGCAGCAGCGGAACGCCGCATTGTTCCGCTATCGCGCGCGCGCCGTGCTTGGTTCCGAAATTGCGTATCTGATCGGGCCGGGGACCGATGAATACGATAGCTTCGCGCGCGACCCGCTCGGCGAACGCTGCATTCTCAGAGAGAAAGCCATAGCCGGGGTGGATGGCCTGTGCGCCGCTTTCGTGCGCCGCTGCGATAATTGCTTCGACGTTGAGATATGTCTCGGCGACTGTGCCGGCGCCAAGACGCATCACGCGGTCGGCGGCGCGCATCGGCGGTGTAAAGCGGTCGGCTTCCGATGCGACGCCGATCGCCTCGATCTCGAGACGCTTCAGCGTCCGGATGATGCGCGCGGCGATCTCGCCACGGTTGGCAACAAGAACTGTATGGAACATCCGCCTAAGCGTCCCAGATCATGACGCGCACGGGGGTAGGCTTGAAGCTGTTGCAGGGATTGTTGACCTGTGGACAGTTGGAGATCACGCAGAGCACGTCCATTTCGGCTTTCAGCACGACATAGTCGCCGGGCTTCGATGCGCCGTCGACGATGGCGAGCTCGCCATCGGGCAGGATCGGCACGTTCATGAAGAAATTGATGTTGGAGACGATGTCGCGTTTCGTCATCCCGTATTTCGCCAGCTCGACGACGAAATTCTCGCGGCAGGCGTGCATGTAACGCGCGTGATGGCCAAAGCGGACGGTGTTGGCCTCGCAGCTGCAAGCGCCGGCCGATGTGTCGTGCGCGCCGACGCTGTCGGCGATCATCGTCGCCATCACGCGCCCGCGGTTGGAGAGGATCCGCGTTCCTACGCCAACATAGGCCGAGCCTTGGGCCGCTAGGGTCGCCTGGGCGCAGTAGCGCTCGGCAAAGTCGTCTGCGGCATAGAACAGCGTGTCTACGGCCTGCTGCCCCTCCAGATCGACGATGCACAACGTCTGGTCTTCGCGAACGATGCGGGACCATGGCGTGCGTGCGGCAATGATGCGGTCGTAAACCGCCGTCTCCAGGTCGAGGTCGCTTATCTTCACTTTCATATTCGCACCTCAGCTCGCAAAGCTTGCATCGGTGTTCTCGAAGGCACGAACCGCTTCTTCGCTGGCCGTGCGACAGAGATCCGAGGCGGTCGGCGGCGGCGAGCGCCATATCACGGCGCGCACCGGTGGCGCTTCGAAGCGGCGGCTCGGAGCGATGGGATGCGGACAATTCGAGAGCGCGACGAGAAGATTCATCTCTGCGCGGAGATCGACATGATGTTTGCCCGCAGGCCCGCTCTTCCAGACGAGGCGTCCGGTCTCATCGGTCGCCACCCCGGCAAAGAAGGTGATGCAGGGGCCGACGTCGCGGGGACCAAGTCCGAGCTTTGCCACGGCAAGCAGGAAATTGTCGCGCGTGTTGCGGTGGCGGCTCGCTTCCCCGTATTTGCGCGCGTTGGACTCGGGCGTGCTTCCGCCGGCGATGCAATCGTGCAGACCGCCGCTGTCGGCAGTGATCGAGGCGAGCACACGGCCCATGTCGGAGAGAAGCAGCTTGCCAAGGCCGATGCGAGCGGTCCACTGCACCTTCACCGTGTCGGCGGG
>Ga0184629_10000326_pt1 | contig 21199 bp, 14 predicted proteins | sample PLM4_32_b1_FD_133158 | JGI IMG/M metagenome (GOLD analysis project Ga0184629, IMG submission 133158) | Groundwater sediment microbial communities from an aquifer in East River, Colorado, USA - PLM4_32_b1 | ecosystem: Environmental > Terrestrial > Soil > Riparian zone | place: USA: East River...
TGTGACGGTTATTGTTCCGGTAACTAGTGTGAGTGTCACGCCAGCCACCCTACCCTTGGGTGTTGGAGCCACCTACCAGTTGGCAGCCACTGTAAATCCTTCCAATGCAACAAATAAAAATGTAACCTGGAGCTCAAGCAATCCTGGTATCGCAACGGTAAGCCCAAGCGGATTAGTAACGGTAGTAACTTCCGGAAGTGTAACCATCACAGCTACAACTGTAGATGGAGGAAAAACAGGTAGTTCTGTTGTGACGGTTATTGTTCCAGTAACTAGTGTGAGTGTAACGCCAGCCACCCTGCCCTTGGGTGTCGGAACCACCTACCAGTTGACAGCCACAGTAAGTCCTTCCAATGCAACAAACCAGAATGTAACCTGGAACTCAAGTAATCCTGGCATCGCAACGGTAAGCCCAAGCGGATTAGTAACGGCTGTTGCTTCCGGAAGCGCTACGATCACTGTAACTACGGTGGATGGAGGAAGGGTGAATAGTTCAACTATTAATGTTACGGTTCCCGTAACCAGTGTAAGCATCGCACCTTTAGGCGTACCTTTAACTGTTGGAGATACCTACCAACTGGCAGTCACTGTAAACCCGGCAAATGCATCGAATAAGAATATAACCTGGAATTCAGACAATACCAGTATTGCTACCGTAAGCGCCAGCGGACTTGTAACATCTCTTGCGCCCGGGAGTGCTGTGATCACTGTGACGACTGTGGATGGAAATAAAACTGCCACTGCTACTGTGACAATAAATCCGCAGCAAAATTTTGTTGACCTTGACGATGCTACAATAGGTCCAAACATCAACCAGTTTAAATATACAGGAAGTACGTGGACAAATGCTGTCAATACTTCGGATTCCTACTTTAACAGGACTTGTTCACACTCCAATACCTCGAACAACTATGCGACCTTGTCCTTTGTTGGGAATAAAGTTGAGCTCTACACTTCCAAGGCATCACATCATGGAATAGCCGCAGTGTCAATTGACAATGGTACAGAAATACTTGTTGATCTATATTCAGCAACCCGTCAAGACTTTGTTATGGCATTTAGCAGCGTTAGCCTTACGGAAGGCAATCATACTATTAAAATAAGAGTAACCGGAACAAAAGCTGCATCATCGTCTGGCACATATGTCGTGATAGATTACCTTAAGGTATATTCAGGATCTGCAAGTTCGAGTGCAACAACATCCTTAATGAATGCCCCTGCTCCTGCTTCCTTAGCAACATCGGAAGCGGAATTGACCGGTCAAATTCAGGTATTCCCTAATCCGGTTAAATCAGGTGACTTACTTCATGTTACGGTGCCCGTTGCATCAGGAACAGTAAGCGTAATCGACGCAACCGGTTTTGCGCACTACACTGCTCAAGCAACAACTACAGAACTGGAAATACCTACTTCGGGATTACCAACAGGAATGTACTTTGTACAATACCGCACTGCGCAAGGCGAAATACTATTAAAAATATTGGTTAATTAGAGTCCTTGTCATTCGGTTTGCAATAATCAAATGATAATAAAAGAAGGTAGCCAAAAGGCTACCTTCTTTTATTTCTTTTCAGCCCATTTAAAGTTACTATGGCAATTCGCCTATAAGATCGATAAGTTCTGCTTCTGTAATTGACTGAACAGCATCAATCACTTCCACATGATTTTCAGTGATAGTAGCACTCTGAATAGCATAATGAATTTTATCTTCAATAATACTTATGAGAATAAAGTGTACTTCCAGGCCAATGGGAATTAAGCCATAGTGCTCTGTAAACATTCCTGTTTTCTCGTCATACCTATCAAAACGACCAAGGGCAGTAGGCTCTCCGTCGTAGGCGATGAATACTGCGCAGTTTGAGTTGTCAAATCCTTCGGGAACATCAACAAAAATAGTTGTCTTCGGGCGAGGATCACTGTACCAACGGTCGATGTTAGTCCAGCCAAACTGACTTTGGAAAACGTAGTACGCAGTTTGGAAACCGCCGGTGCCTTGAAATTCTCCAATTTCAATTCCTCTATCTTTATTTTCTTCCCAGGTGACATCACAATCATCACCCTCACACGCTTCAACACCCCGAAACTGACGCATATCCTGGTCTACGTCGCCGGTGTTCTTTGTAGGTGCAATAATGGTAAAGCCCACAGCTGGTTTTAGTTTTACACCGTTCTGCGTTGCATTTACGTAAAATTCACCGCCAGAAACCAGGGTACTAATATCCCCATTTTCTTTTTTCCCATTGGTGGGCCTTTTCGTCAGCAGCATGGTGGAACGGTCATAGATTTCAATTAATTCAACATCGACATTTCCCATAATGCCATCACCACTTAAGGTCAAGTAAGCATTAGCACCGAACTTAATGACAGTCCCCTGGCTCCCGGTAATATTTCCACCTGTGGAAGAACTGACGGTAAAATGTTGTGTTCTTTCATTAATGCCTGAAGCAAAAAATTCGTGCAATGCAGCTTCGTCAGGTTCAGGCCCCTTGGGCGTTTCATTTTTGTCATCACAACTTGTAATAGTTAGACATAAAAAACTTGCAAGCAGCATGCTTGCTGAAAATTTAAGCGTTCTCATATGGAATAGATTAGTTAAACTATCCATTGATCATTGTCATTAAAAATTAGTTACCATCAAGGCTTCTATTTATTCCGGAATTGTCGATGGATAAATATAATCATCCGTCCAACGGTAATAGGGCATCAATGAAATGTGCCCGAATTTTACAACGCACCGGGAAATTGTGACTTCCCGGATTACAAGAAAGGAGTATTCTAAAGAACGATTTTAGTATTACTATTTTAAAATAGCCCAAATCAATAGTCAATTCCTTCTATTTTCTTGATAGGTGAACGTATCATTTGTCGCGCTCCCTGATGAGCGGTTTGACCTCCTTTACTCACTCCTCAAAACCTTCACCGGATTCGTCCTTGCAGCACTGATCGATTGATATCCCACCGTGACCAACGCAATCAATGTTATGAATGTTACCGCGATCACAAAGGTCATAAAGCCGATGTCAATACGATAGGCGAAACCGCTCAGCCATTGATCAAAAAAATAGTAGGCCAACGGACTGGCCATTAAAAATGAAACAAGAATAAGCACAAGAAATTCTTTAAAGAGCATAACAACAAGCCCTGGCTCGGAAGCACCCAACACTTTGCGCACACCAATCTCTTTTAGTCTCCGCTCAGCACTAAAAGATGCCAGGGCAAACAACCCCAGCGAGGCCACAAAAATGGCGAGGCCGCAAAAATACTTAAACACGGAGGCCAGGTTTTCTTCTGCCGCATATGTTTTGTTCAGTGCCTCATTTAAAAAATAAAAAGAGAACGGTACGGCTGGAAACAGATCATTCCAGGTTGACTCTATAAGAGCCAATGTGTTTTGATAGTCACTTGATTTTACTTTTACCGCCACATTGCCACGCGCGGATGAAAAACACATGATCAGTGGACCTATTTTACTGCGTAGCGGGTCAAAGTTAAAATCATTGATCACACCAATCACTTCACTGTTGGGAATTCCGCCAACGCCAAATGTAATTTTTCGTCCGATGGGATCTGACCAATTCAAAGACTTTGCCGCCGATTCGTTAATCACAAACGAAAGCGTGCTGTCTGTTGGATGGTTGATATCAAAAAATCTTCCTGTTTTCATATCCACCTTAAAGGTTTTGAGAAAATCGTACCCAACATACATGATCGGAAGCATCTGTTCGTCGTCAATGCCTTCTATCTTCATGGGAAAATACGGCAAAGCTTCCTGCCCTATGTTATGCGAAATATTCGTGACGGCTGTAATTTCCGGGGCTTGCATTAACTTATTCTTTAACACCGCGTAATCGTTGACCATCGTAGTAACGCCTCCCACGGGAATCATAATAACCTGGTCTTTGTCGAAGCCCATATTTTTACTCCGCATAAAATCCAGTTGGTCAGAAATAATCAATGTACCGATCAGCAGGATCAGTGACACGGTGAATTGCGCCACCACCAATGCCTTACGAAGGCTGATTTTATTATTCGATGCATGGTGCAATCCCTTCAATACTTTCACAGGTTGGAAAGCTGCCATAACAAATGAAGGATATAACCCCGCCACCAGGCCGGTTATTAAAACTATACCTATAATAGCAGCAAGATTAAGTGGACTTACCATTTCACCGGGCTGCAAGCGAACCGCCGCGAGATCGTTGAAAACAGGGATACAAATCATCACCAGAAACAAGGAGATCAATCCTGCGATAAAAGCAATTAAAACAGACTCCCCTAAAAACTGAAAAACCAGATTTTGTTTTTCCGCTCCCATCACCTTGCGCATACCAATCTCCTTGCCCCGGTTGGAAAAACGCGCAATGGACAGGTTCATGAAATTGATGCATGCGATGAGTAATACCAGAATGGCAATCGAGCCAAGGGTATAGATATACTGAATGTTTCCGTTCACAGAAATATCACTGGTAGAAAAATCAGAATATAAATGAATGTCTTTAATATTTTGAATGGTGAGTTGCGCATTGTTTTCGGTGTAACGAGGCGGGTAATACTTTTTGACAAATTCAGGAAACTTTGATTCCAGTGCTGCCGGAGAAGCACCCGGTTGAAGTACAATGTAACTATAGTACCAGAGCCCGAGGTAGGCGTTGTCAATTTTAAAACCAATGATCTGACTAAGCAGAAGTTTAGAGTGCGCCAGGAAATCAAAATCGAGATGTGTTTTACCTTTAAAAGGTTTGAGTACACCGGTGACCTTTAACGTCACTGTATCTTGGAACTGGATCAACTTACCGATTGGGTTTGAATTGCCGAAATACTTCTTTGCCGTTGCATCGGTAAGCACAACGGAATAACTATGCTCAAAGGCTTTGTCCGGATTGCCGTACTGGAACTCAAAGTCAAATACCGTGAATAAACTGGAGTCAGCCAGAAAAAATTTGCCCTCTTCAAATTCTTTCTCTCCGTATTTTATTTTAGGAAGTACATTTGACAAATAAAATGCACGGTACAAAGTTGTCGCATTTATGGCTTCGGGATAATCCTGCACTATATCAAATGCGGCAGGATAGTGGGCTGCCGGATAGCTGTTGGAAATTCCATTGACGTCAACATGGGTGTTGATCCTGTAAATATTACCGGCATTAATATAAAATTTGTCGTAACCGGTTTCATTCTTTATGTAAAGCGCAATGAGTATAAAACAAGATAGTCCAATAGCTAACCCTGAAATATTGATCAGGGTATAAACTTTGTTCTTGATCAGGCTACTGAACCCGATTTTGAAGTAGTTGCGAAACATAACGCTTGTAGTTGGTTGTAGAAAAATGCAGTCCAAACTCCGAAACTTAAATCTCTTTTATGAGAATGGTTTAAAAGCGGGTTAGAAAATGACTTTAGGGGTAAATTTAACCCGTAAAGGGTGAGGAAGCTAAGGCTCATCGAGTATTCTATGGTAAATTAATTTAGAATTCATATCTTCTAAACAAATCTCTTCTAAACAAATCGGAATACTTTATTTCCAAAAAAAGGGTGTGAAGAATTTCAAAAAATATTTCAGGCAATCCATCAAGGCTAATTATCCGCACCATGCAGCAAACCTGTTAGAGAATATGGAGAAAGAGTTCAAGACCATTAATGTCGATGTCGGTTTTGCCAGCACCTCAAAAAATCCAATAGATCGAAGACTAACATTTACGGCCTACTTTCTGGCGCTCATTAAAGTGCTGGACAAGCATGGTGAAAATTTTGAAAGGATTCGGGCGATTAGCCTGGAAATCGTAAAAGAATATGTGCGACCGAAGAATAGGATCCAGAAATTCCTTAAAAGACTACCTGCTAAATTATTAGGTAAAAAGTTGACGAAGGTATTGTTAAAACTCCTGGATAAGAAAGTAAGCAAAAGAGGACATGCCGACGGTTTTGTTGCAAAAATCATCACGGATAAAAATGAAACGTTTGGTCTAGGCTATGGGATAGACATACTGGAATGTGGAATATGTAAATTGTTTAAAAAACATCAGTATTACCAGTATGCCAAAATTCTATGTGAGGTAGACGAAGTAACGTCTGGTTTGGCAGGACTAAGACTTGTAAGAACAGGTACCATTGCGAACGGTGCCAAAAAGTGTGATTTCAGATTTAAACTGGCGAAATAATATTCCACTCCTTTCCAACTTTTTAAAGACGCACCGTGTCAAATTTCAAGTACGCGGAGCAATTCGCGATTGAACAGTAATTCTGCAGCTTCATAATTTTGATAATGGTAGTAGGGTACAATACCTTATTCAATATTGGTATTTTCAATTCACTCTGTTAAAACCTTCTGCGATGGGAAAAACTAGCTGGTTTATTAAACTCTGTATCCCGTTATCCTTTTGGCTCACCGGATGTTTTATTTATCCGGAAGGTGAGCACGGGCCCGTGGTAACGGAGGGGTATCGTCCTATATACGGATCGCAATCGCAAAAGGAAATTCAAATAGCCGGTACCCGGCCTGTAAAAAATCCAGGCAAGATATATACGTACAAAAATTTCTTACTGGTGAATGAAAAGAACGAAGGGGTGCATGTTTATGACAATACTGAACCTGAAAACCCCAAAGCTATTGGATTCATCCGGATACTGGGCAACTCAGATATGGCCATCAAAGATGATATTCTATATGCCGATCACATGGGCAACCTCGTCGCCCTCACTATTGGTAACTTTAATAGTGTAAACAAAATAGGAAGCCTGCCCTTGCAAAACTGGGATTTGGGGCTTCCTCCTCCAGCGGGAGTCTATTTTGAATGCATCGACCAAACGAAGGGCCTTGTTGTACGTTGGGTGAAAGTTGAACTAAAAAATCCTTCCTGTTATGCGGTTAACTAAACTTATATTGATGTTGCTCCTGGGTACGGCAATCGTAGCCTGTCAGGGTGATTCCAGCGCAGATACCTCCGCCACCGGGCAGGGCGGTTCGATGACACGTTTTGCAATCCTTAATAACTATTTATATGTAGTGGACCAGGCCCAAATAAATGTATTTCGCGTCCAGGAAAGTGTATTTGAAAAAGTAGGAAATGTTTCCGTGAACTTTGGGCTCGAGACGATCTTCGCTCGCGGTGAGTTTCTTTACCTGGGCGCCAATGATGCCATGTACATTTACAGCCTTGCTCAACCCGAGTTACCTTCATTCATATTTCGTTATTCCCACATTGTGTCGTGTGATCCGGTGGTCGTTCAAGGCACCAGGGCATATGTTACTTTAAGCGCCGGAAGTTTTTGTAACCGCGGTTCCAACGCCCTTGAAATTATCGATATCAGTAACCCCACCTCGCCTACGCTGGTCAGTAATTATCCAATGCTATCACCCCATGGACTAGCCATAGACAATAATTTTTTATTCCTCTGCGAAGGTGAAAACGGTTTCAAAGTATATAACATCAGCAACGAACGACAAATAGGACTGGTGGTGCACCTAACCGACTTTTATGCGTATGATGTTATCGCCCGAAACGGAATATTGGTCATCACGGGAGATGATGGAGTATTTCAATACCGCTATGATCAGGAGACCGGTGCGCTTGAAATGTTGAGTAAAATTCCGGTGAATAGGTCAGATGTATAATGACAAAACTTTTCCCTCTCCTTGTTTCGCTCCTCGCCTCCAGCGCCTTTGCTCAAGATTCACTATTATATTCCTTGCTGATACCCCGTCAGGCTGTAAAGATCAGTCCATTTCATCTCTTGAGTTTTTATCCGACTTTACAACTTGCCTACGAAAACAAGGTGGCCAGGAGATTTTCAGTACAACTGGAAGGCGGATATGTACTCCATTACAAAATGAACGAGGATCCACGGTACCAGCACAAGCGTGGCGTAAAAGCAAAACTGGAACTTCATTACTACATGTTGCCCAGCGAAAGAGCCAGGCTCATTTATTATGCTGCCGCTGAGGTGTATTGGAACGCTGTTAATTTCGATCGGCTTACTTCACAACAGGAATGTTTTGATATAAACTGCAGCCATGTCTTCACACGGCAATACACCTACACGGTGCGGTATCGTGAACCTGGATTTGGTGTGAAGCTTGGTTTTATAAAATACTTTTCGGATTTCTTTATGGACATAAACTCCGGGTGGGGAGTGCGGTTCATTAATTACACAGATCCTTCTGCACCTCCCGGCTTAATAAATGACGTTAACAACTGGGGAATGATTTCAATTCCGAATGAAGATGACCGGACAACACTATCGCCGATTATTGGGATACGATTCGGATATCGATTACGCTGAAGTCCGTACAACTTGTAAAACTCAGTTACGAAGTCTTCTAAACAGCTTGCCAATGATCAACATTATTTTGAAGGATTGCTGAAAACTCTGTCCGTGGTGGAATATCTAAATAAGGATAAACAACCTTGGAAAGATAAAGGCCCTGCGGATATGCGGGCTCAATTGTTTTTGGAGTTTCTTTCGTGATGAGATAGTGCTCGAATTCTTCAACACTCAATAATCTATTTCCTATCTCTAACAATTTCCCGACAATTATCCTTATCATTCTGCCCAAAAACCGGTTTGCTGAAATTTGAAACCTCAATTTGTCGCCCGTTGAATCCGAAAACAATGTGGCAGATGTCACCTTGCAGATGGTATGATCGTAGTCTGCTGGAGTTTTACAAAATGCCCGAAAGTCATTGTACTGTGTCAGCAGGGCAGTCGCCTGTTTCATTTTATTCAGGTCAAGATTTTTTTCGAGATAGAGCGCACTGATTGAACTTAAGAATGGATCCTTGTAGGTATGAATAAAATAATCATACGTCCTTTTTATAGCATCGAACCGAGCGTGCTGGTTATCCCCCATGGGGATGATTTCGAAAATGGCAATATCATCTGGCAGGTTTTTATTTAACCTGAACAATAGGTCAAAGTCCCATTCTCGCTCGACATCCAAATGAAAAAAGTACTGGCTTGCATGTACCATAGCATCCGTTCTCCCACACCCCATTATCGAAACAGGACTTTTTAATATCTGGCTGATCGTAGTTTCCAATTGTTGCTGCACATTTAATATACCGGGCTGTCTTTGCCAACCGCGATAATGGTAGCCATTGTACCCGATATGAAAAAAAAATCTCAAGCCTTATTGGTTTTAGATGAAATGGATGTTAGGAATGAAAACAAACCTAATCGTTGCAAGGTATTCTTTCGCTGGCTTGTGCGCAAGGGAGTCTGGTCTCCGTCTAAAGTACACGGAATTAAGATTTTAATTTTTGTACATTGTGCCGAACGAATAACTAAACTATTATGACCGCTATGCCGAACATTTTGACGGATAATTATCCCTCCTCCATTGAAAGCACTACAATGTAATCCAATGTAATCGTGTAATTCTCCTTCCTAAATCATAGCAAATCCGTTATATTTTCCCATTCTAAATCAATCCTATGAAGAAAAAGTACTATTTACCGTTACTGGTTTTTATTTTCCTTTTTGCCGCCGCCTCAGCACAAGACGAAAAAAAAGAGCCCAAAGCCGATACCACTAAAAAAGAAAAAGAAAAAAAGCTCAATCTTCCCCTGAAGGTTGATCGCCGAATACCGATCAAAACAAATGAGGGCACCTGGATGGCCCTGGACGTAAGTCCCGATGGCAAAACCATGGCCTTTGATTTTCTGGGCGATATTTTTACGATGCCTCTCACGGGTGGCAAGCCAATACAGTTCACAAAAGGGTTAGCCTTTGACTCACATCCAAAATTCAGTCCTGATGGAACGAAGTTATTATTTATCTCTGACCGGAGTGGGGGAGAAAATATCTGGTGGTTTTCGCTCGATAAGAGTGATTCCCTGCAGGTGACCAAAGGCAATACGGATCACTATCAATCAGCAGAATGGACGCCCGATGGGAATTACATCATTGGCTCCCGCGGTACACGTATGTTGAAACTCTGGATGTTTCACAAAGACGGAGGTTTGGGAGCACAGTTAATCAGCAAACCGGATAATTTAAAAACAGTAGAGCCTGCCTTCGGGCCTGAAAACCGTTATATATGGTTTGCGCAGCGCACCTCCGCATGGAATTACAATGCCCAACTTCCACAATACCAACTTGCTGTGTATGATCGCGACAATGGAGAAATAGAAGTGAAAACCTCCCGTTACGGATCAGCCTTTACGCCCACCCTTTCGCCCAACGGAAATTTGTTAGTCTATGGATCACGTTACAATGATCAAACAGGATTAGTGCTGCACGACCTAAAAACGGGTGATGAAAAATGGCTAGCCTATCCGGTGCAGCGCGATGAGCAGGAGTCCATTGCGCCCCTGGGCGTTTTGCCTGCCATGTCTTTCACACCTGATAGCAAAGAAGTAATCGCATCGTATGGCGGAAAATTTTATCGTATTCCGGTAACAGGAGGAAGCGCCATCAATATTCCTTTTGAAATGGAAACTGAATTATTACTTGGCCCTCGTGTAGATTTTAAATTTCCGATCAAAGACGACATTGATATGATCGCGACTCAAATACGAGACCCCGTTGTTTCACCGGATGGAAAACAAGTTGCCTTTACTGCGCTTAATCGATTATATACTATGAACCTCGTCAACGGCGCCCCAAAACGCGTAAGTGCTTTTGATTTTACAGAAGCACAACCTGCCTGGAGTCCCGATGGATCACAGCTGGTGTGGGTAACATGGGAAGCTAACGGAGGGCATTTGTATAAGATTAATTTTAAATTGAAGGGGGCAAAACCTCAACGACTTACCACAACTCCTGCATTATATTCAGATCCTGCATGGACTTATCAGGGAAATAAAATTGCCTTCCTGAGGGGCGCTTCCTATAACTTTAAAGAAGATCCCGACCCTGTTACTTTTGCCAGTCAGGAGGAGCTTGCCTGGATCAGTGGTGATGGAGGAAGTGTAACCATAGTTGATAGAGCAAAGGGCAGAAGCAACCCGCACTTTGTAAAGTCAAATGACCGTATTTATTTGTACCATGGTGAAAAGGGCCTATTATCCATTCGATGGGATGGTACTGACGAAAAGCAACTTGTGAAGATCACAGGAATCACGACCTATGGTTCCGCCTACGAAGAAAATCATTGTATGTTGGCAGAGTCCACCACGGAGCCCAAACGTGAACCATCCAATGCCAGCGTTATTAAGTTGGCCCCTGAAGGTGACAAAGCATTTGCCCAGATCAATAATGAAATTTATGTTGTTACCATTCCAAAGACGGGTGGAGAAGTCCCTAAAATTTCAGTTGCCGATGTTGACAAAGCACAATTTCCAGCAACTAAACTTACTAAGCTCGGTGGAGAATTTCCAAGTTGGAGCAGTGATGCAAAATTTATATACTTCTCCCTGGGCAACGCATTCTTTAGTTTTAACCTTGATGATGCAAAGGCAAAAGAATTAGAATTGAAGAAAAAGAAAGCTGCAGAAGAAAAGGCAAAAGAAGACGAAGAAAAGAAGGAAGGAAAAAAGGAGGTTGAAAATAAAGACGATAAGAAGGAAGATAAAAAAGATGAGGGTTACAAGCCAGCAGAGCTTCGCATAAAAGTCATTGTACACAAAGACATTCCAACCGGCAAATTGTTAATGCAGAATGCCCGCATCATTACCATGAAAGGTGATGAGGTAATTGAAAACGGTGACATACTGATTGAGAATTCACGCATCAAACAAGTTGGCCCTACAGGATCTATTGCAGCAGACGGCACTGTTCAAAAAATGGATATGCAAGGCAAAACCATTATTCCAGGTTTTGTTGATACGCATGCCCACATGTGGCCAGCCTGGGGTATTCACAAAAATCAGGTATGGATGTATGCCGCTAATCTTGCCTATGGCGTGACCACCACACGCGATCCTCAAACAGCCACGACAGATGTTCTTACCTACAGCGATCTCGTAGAGACAGGTCAAATCATCGGGCCCAGGATTTATAGTACCGGTCCGGGCGTTGGTTATTGGGTTTACAACCTTAAAGACTTTGATCAGGCTAAAGATATTTTGAAGCAATACTCAGAATATTATAACACCAAGACGATCAAAATGTACCTTACCGGAAACCGTCAACACCGGCAATGGATAATACAGGCGTGTAAGGAACAAGGATTGATGCCCACCACGGAAGGAGGATTGGATTTTAAACTAAACCTCACCAACCTCATGGACGGTTATTCAGGACATGAACACGCTTTTCCTATTTATCCGCTGTACAAAGACTTTACAACCGCAGTAGCAGAATCGAAGATGACGTACACACCGACATTGTTAGTAGCGTATGGCGGACCTTGGGCAGAGAATTTTTACTATGCTACTGAAAATGTAAATGGTGATCCGAAGCTTAATCACTTTACTGCCAAATCTGAACTCGACCAAAAATCAAGGAGAAGATCGAGTTGGTTTATGGCGGAAGAACATGTGTTCCAGGACCACGCAAAATTTGTAAACGACCTGGTACAAGCAGGTGGAAACGCCGGTGTGGGTTCACACGGGCAGCTCCAGGGTCTTGGTTATCATTGGGAACTTTGGAGTATCGCATCCGGTGGCATGAGTACACACAATGCACTTAAAGTGGCGACGATACACGGTGCAAAAGCGCTGGGATTAGACGGTGATGTTGGCAGCATCGAGGCCGGTAAACTTGCTGACTTGATTGTGCTGGATAAAAATCCGTTGGAAAATCTGCGTAATACCAACACGATAAATAAAGTGATGAAAAACGGAAGGCTTTATGATGGCAATTCGTTAGATGAAGTTTATCCAACCGTTAGAAAGGCCCCTTCATTTGGAAATGAGCAATCAAAGCCGGAAGCCTTACCCGGAATTAATCGATAAAGAATCTGAAGTGTAGGGACGGTGATCATCCGTCCCTACATGTTTACTTTGTCCAATAATCAATTACTGTCACCTTATCCAGATGTGGCTTAAGCACCTCCACAAATGCCTGATGATCCGGGTGGACCAAATAGTCATCTCTGTCCTTGTCGCTTGCAAAAGTTACAAAAAAGCAATGGGTCAACCCTTGATTTAAATTTTCAGAACTGGTGTTTGTCCCCCATTCATAATCTTTGATCAATTTGATTTTACCTGATAAGGCCCCGAATGCGTCTTCAACTTTTTTTATGTCTTCAGGTTTTGTGTTATCCAGGAATTTGAACAATACAACATGGCGCAATACTTTTGGGCTGGCTTTCTTTTGAGCTTCTGTTAATGAGGAGGTCATTAAAATTACGATGGTTATAATTAAAAAAAACGCACTGGTTTTTTTCATAAACGTTGGTTTTTGTTTTGAGATTTATGTACGTTCCATTGGTGCAATCATAGAACACGATTGATTAATACCCCCATTTTTTCATCACCTCAAAATCCTCTTTCATGCAGGCAATTGGTGTTTTACCTTGATAGGATTCTTGTTCGATGATAAAATGTTTCGTTCCTCCGGATTTCCGTCCCAGGTCGATTACCTCTTTTACATTCACAATGCCAGCGCCAAGAACAGTACTTTCATATTCCTCATTGTTCGCATTACTACTGCTTTTAATTTCGTCCTTCACATGCATAGATTGAAATCTTCCCGGATACTGGCGTACAATATCGATGGCCTTGGCTCCGCCATTATACAGGTTGCCGATATCCAATTGTTGCACCACCAGGTCAGGGTCAGTATTTTGCAGTATAATATCATATACGGACTTTCCGTCTAGCTTTTCGCTGAATTCAAAATCATGGTTATGATACCCGAATTTCATTCCTGATTTTTTACACAACGCTCCGGATTTATTGAACACGTCCATGTAACGCTTGCAATCATCTGCAGTTTTCCGTAAACTTTCATCCAACCATGGGCTGATCACGAACTCTTGTCCCACCGTGGCCGCATCATCCACGGTATATTTCCAGAGGTCTGTAAAAGCTTTCTTATCACCGTTCCAATGCAGTTTGTCCATTACGGTATGCCCACTGGGCATTTTAATTCCCAGGTCATCTAATATTTTTTTGAATTCTTTTGCAGGATACCCATAAAATTTGCGATCAACATAGTTAGCATGTTCTACATTTTTGTATCCGATCTCAGCCAGTTGCTTCAGTGTACCCAGTGGATCACTTTTCATTTCATCCCGTACTGAATACAACTGAAGACCCATTAACTCGTTTGCTGGCTTTGCGGCAAAAAGCGAATTAACCAATACACTACTCGTCAGTACTGTAAAAGCACTTTTCTTCATAAAATCTCTCCTAGAAGTGTTCATCTTTTTTATTTTAAGTATTGAAAGTTTATACACGGCTAAAAATAGAACATTATTTCAGTCTTATCAATTCTTCACGGCTAACTCGTAGGCTTCTGTATAGTGTTTGATTAATTCACTCCAATCAAAAATGGATGAGTTATTCTCAACATTATTTCGTTGCATAATACGCTCACGCATGGATTGCAATAAAAACTTGTACATAATCTCCGCGAGTTGGCTGGCAGACCAATCAAAAGTTCGTTTCCCGCGTTCAATCACAAACAATCCATACTTTTCATGATCTTTGATGTGGTGAAGAATATAATCACCAAAGCCGGAGAGATCACTTGTAACAGAAGGTATTCCACTGGCCATACACTCCAGGGGTGTGTAGCCCCACGGTTCGTAATAGCTCGGGAAAATTCCTAAATGGCAGCCGCGAACAAACTGGTTGTAATCCATACCAAAAAGCGGACTGCTCGCTGTAATGAAGTCCGGGTGGTATACAATCTTCACCGGATCATCAGCATTGTTTAACAATTTTTTCGAATTAAGCGCTGTCAGGATCTCATCGCCATCTTCATTCACCAACCGGTGTGTGATCACTAGTGGATTCTTTTTTGTCTTCCAGGCTTGAAGGGTTCGACGATACCGCAGTTTCCAATACTCATCTACAAATGAATTTAAGTCAGGGAGTTGATTATCCTCGCGAACGGTGCTTTCATAGAATAGGCGTTTCCCCACCTCCTCCTGAATGGCGGCAGTAGTCTGAAAAATTTCCTGCATCATCGCTTTTGACTGTAAAACTTCCGGGCGGATGTTGCGGAATTCCCGGCGGGTGACAAAAAACATAACAATCGTAGTATCCGATTTCTCTTTCTTCAGGTGTTGATTTAATCGATGAAGGGCCTCAATCGTTACATCAAAACCCTTATTCTTAAATTCATACCTTCCCGAAGTGAAGAAATATAATGTCTTGTGCAGATCAAAGGAATACGATTGAAAGAAATGCGCCATGATAAAACGATGAATCTCTTCTTTGTACATGACATGCTGATTTTGAAATTCATGTAATGCTTCAAATCGTTCTATATTCAATCCGTTGGGCAAAACCACATCCGGCTTCCGTTTTAACAAGTGTCTGCATTCCCGGGCTGTTACTTCACTGACGGTAGTTAACACATCTGCCCTGTTTGCACAGCTAAATTCAATCTTTGCCTCTGTATCAATGCCAAATCTTTTTGCTTCCTCTTCCCATTTAAAAAAAGGAAGATGGGCATAAAATAACGGAGAGTTAATGGCCAGGTGTCGCCCCAACTGCGTAGCATGCGTAGTAAAGACTGTCTTCACCGGCATATTCTCTCTCTTCATATCCAGAATCGGCAAGGCAGCCATCCATTCATGAAAGTGAGCGATGATAGGCCGGCTCTTATCCATTAATTTCACCAGTTCATCAAAAAAAAGTTTAGTCAGATAGCCGAAGGTGATGACCTGATTGATAAACGCACTATCAGCCGGAGCGCTAATGCCATGGTTTTTCCACAGCAGGTATTTCACAACGCTAAGAGACTTGTCCTGCACAACATTAGGATTCAGCAACACAACCCTTGGTTTGCCCGTAATCAACCACTCGGCATAATGTACATCATGCCCCTTTTTGCGAAGTATCGCCGCCGCTTGTCCAAATACATCCTGAGAATCATCGAGCGGTTCAAGCTCAGCCTGGATGTTTCTGCTCAGGTACGGGCCAATCATACAGTACGGTCCATTGGCATGCTTTACCATCGCTGGCGCTTTGGAGTGGATTACGGTATAGATACCTCCAACCTGGTTGCATACTTCCCACGCAACCTCCACAATGCAGGAAGGAGGAAATTGATCTTTCAATTCAGTAGTACGTTTTGGCATTGTTTTAGTCAGTATGGCCGATTTAGGTAACTAAATCTATCAATTAAATGTCAAAATTTCTGAAAATTGATGCCGTCATTTCAATGGATTGGCTTTTGATCAGTTGGGCACGGAGGACCCTACCAATATGAACTTCGAAAAATTTACCATAAAATCTCAGGAAGCTTTACAGAAGGCCGCAGAGATTGCCATGAGCAAACAACAACAGGCAATTGAACCTGGGCATCTACTTAAAGCTATTCTGGAAACGGATGAGAATGTTTCCAGCTACTTATTCAAAAAACTAAATGTAAACGGGACAATACTGGAGACTAAACTTCAGGAAATTCTCAATTCTTATCCGCATGTCTCGGGGCAGCAACCGTATTTGTCTTCATCAAGTAATGCAGTTCTTCAACATGCTGAAAAAGAGCTTCGGGAATTCAAAGACGAATATATTTCTATAGAACATTTGTTGCTAGCCTTACTCGCTTCAAAAGATAAAATTGCTGCGATCATGAAGGATGCAGGCGTTGACCGGTCTGCTTTGATAAAAGCCATCAAGGAACTTCGCGGTGGTTCCAAAGTGACGGATCAAAATGCTGAGTCAAAATACAAATCACTGGAGCGATATTCCAAAAACTTAAACGACCTGGCGAAGCAAGGCAAGATAGACCCTGTGATTGGCCGCGACGAAGAGATCAGGCGTGTGTTGCAAATCCTTTCCAGGAGAACAAAGAATAACCCGATCCTGTTGGGTGAGCCCGGTGTTGGTAAAACGGCTATTGTAGAGGGTATGGCGCAACGTATTGTAAATGGTGATGTGCCCGAAAATCTGAAAAGCAGGATTCTTATATCACTGGATATGGGTTTACTCGTAGCCGGTGCAAAATATAAGGGCGAATTTGAAGAACGATTAAAAGCGGTTATCAAAGAAGTAACAGATTCCAACGGGCAAATTATTCTGTTTATTGATGAGATTCATACTTTGATTGGTGCAGGCGGAGGCGAAGGTGCGATGGATGCTGCCAACCTGTTAAAGCCTGCTCTTTCCCGCGGTGAACTTCATGCCATAGGTGCCACCACATTAAAGGAGTATCAGAAATATATTGAAAAGGACAAGGCCCTTGAACGCAGGTTCCAGGCCGTCATGGTAGATGAACCTTCTGTGGAAGACTCTGTATCCATTTTAAGGGGTATCAAAGAAAAATATGAATTACACCACGGTGTGCGTATAAAAGATGATGCTGTAATTGCTGCAGTCGAATTATCAAGTCGTTACATCAGTGATCGATTTTTACCGGATAAAGCAATTGACTTGATGGACGAGGCTGCCTCGAAGCTCAGGCTGGAAATGGACTCCCTTCCGGAAGAACTCGATGAGTTGAACCGTAAGATCATGCAACTGGAAATTGAAAGGGAAGCTATACGCAGGGAAAAAAATAAAGAAAAAGAAAACATCCTCAGTAAAGAGATTGCTGAATTATCGGAAGTACGCAACTCCCTGAAAGCAAAGTGGGAGGGCGAAAAGGAAGTAGTCCATGGCATCCAGAAAGAAAAAGAAAATATTGATAAGCTGAAGTTTGAAGCTGAACAAGCTGAGAAGGCAGGCGATTATGGCAAAGTTGCTGAGATTCGTTACGGAAAAATTACAGAGGCTGAAAAGCGTCTTGAAGGATTCAAGAACAAAATGAAAGAAATGCAAGGCGAGAAGTCGTTGCTAAAAGAAGAAGTAGACAGCGAAGATATAGCCGAAGTAGTAGCCAAATGGACAGGTATTCCCGTTTCCCGGATGTTGCAAAGTGAGCGCGAAAAGCTCTTACACCTGGAAACAGAACTTAGCAAGCGCGTTGCGGGACAAGAAGAAGCCATCCGGGCGCTGAGTGATGCTGTGCGAAGAAGTCGCGCGGGTTTACAAGATCCAAAACGACCCATTGGCTCGTTTATCTTCATGGGCACAACGGGGGTGGGTAAAACTGAATTGTCAAAAGCACTGGCGAATTACCTCTTTAACGATGATAGTGCCATGGTGCGCATAGACATGAGCGAGTACCAGGAACGTCATAGCGTAAGCCGACTGATTGGCGCACCTCCTGGTTATGTCGGTTACGATGAAGGTGGACAGTTAACAGAAGCCGTTCGCCGAAAACCGTATTCTGTAATCCTTCTTGATGAGATCGAGAAGGCACATCCTGATGTATTCAACATTTTATTACAAGTATTGGATGATGGGAGACTAACGGATAATAAAGGGAGGATAGCGAATTTCAAGAACACGATCATTATCATGACGACGAATATTGGGTCACACCTCATCCAGGAAAATTTTGAAAAGATGACGAGCGAGAATTATTTCGACGTGCTGGAAAGTACGAAAGATGAAGTGATGACGTTATTACGGAAGACCGTACGTCCCGAGTTTGTGAATAGAATTGATGAGATCATTATGTTCCGTCCACTGAGTCAGAAAGACATACGTAAGATTGTTGACATACAGGTTGATTTGGTTCGCAAACGCTTAGAGGAAGTGGCGGTAAAAATCGAGATTTCTGATGCCGCACGTGACCGCCTGGCGCATTTGGGCTTTGATCCTCAGTTTGGAGCAAGACCATTAAAACGTGTTATGCAGCGCGAAATACTGAATGAGCTTTCTAAACAGATATTAGCGGGAAAGATTCATAAGGATTCTGTGATTTTTGTTGACCTCAAAAATGAAATTGACTTCGTTTTCGAGAACCTTGAGGAGGCAGAAGTTGTTTAATATTTGGTTTAAGGATTGGTGATTCCCTCCAGATTACCGGAGGGATGTGTTGGTTGAGGGGTTTGGTTTGAAGCCCCGGGGTGGTTCCCGGGGCTTTTTGTTTAAAAAAATTTAGTGTGGGCGATAATATTTAAGTATCCTGTGGAAAGTTTTTTAAAGCTTCGCGCAAGATCTAACCACTATGCACCATCTTTCCACCCCAGGCAAAAGGTTTCCATTTTTCTTTGTTTTGCTGGTACTCGCCGTTGGAGCTTACGCTCAGAATCAAATCTCACCTACGCCATATTTTTCGTATGGTAAGGGTCTGGGAATTACCTCCCCGGATAGTCTGTTTCAGCTAAATATTCGCTTCAGGATGCAAAACCGTTTGGCCTTTACCTCGCTAAGCGAAGAAGATCTCAACATCGAGGTGGTAGAAGCCCGGGTAAGAAGGTTACGACTCCGTTTTGATGGCTTCATCTATACTACCAGACTTAACTACGTGATACAATTAGCATTTACCCGTGCCGACATGGATTATGATGACACCGGATTCCCAAACGTAGTTCGCGATGCTATGATTTTGTATGCCGTAACTGATCACTTTTCCGTCGGACTCGGACAAACAAAACTTCCGGGTAACCGCCAGCGGGTTAATTCATCCGGGGACCTGCAGTTAGCAGATCGCTCCATCGTCAATTCAACTTTCAACATTGACCGGGACTTTGGTCTCCAGTTTTACTACAACAATAATATCCAAGGTTTTAACTATGTTTTACGCGCAGCAATTTCTTCCGGTGATGGACGTAACATTACTTCATCAGACAGAGGTCTTGCCTACACCGGAAGAGTAGAGCTATTGCCACTGGGGAAGTTTACAAATGGGGGGGATTATTTTGAGGGAGACCTGGCCCGTGAACCAGAACCAAAAATTTCAATAGGTATAACCTATTCCAACAATCAAAATGCGATTCGAACAGGTGGGCAATTGGGAAGATACTTGTATGATTCCCGTGACATTGGAACCAATATGGTTGATTTTCTTTTTAAGCACAATGGATGGTCTTTTGCAGCCGAGTATCTCAAGCGAAACACCAGCAATCCAATTACAGTGAATGATGTGGGGGATTTGCGTTATGTTTATGTTGGTCATGGTCAAAACTTTCAGGGTGGTTATCTCTTCCGAAATAATGTTGAAATAGTAGGAAGATATTCAAAGGTAAGACCGGACAGTGAAATTCAGGAACTGGAAGACATGACACAACAATATACAATTGGCATCACCAAATACATCCGGGGACATCGCCTAAAAATTCAAAGCGATTTAACATATGAGCACAACACCTGGCTGAGTGGTCCTAATCCAGACAGGAATAATTGGCAGTGGCGGTTCCAGATTGAAGCTGGCATATAGGGAGCGCAAATAAAGAAAAACAGCAATTGTACTTGCCACTATTGGCATTGAATCCCTGCCTCAACTACTCATCATCCTCAGTTAAATAAGAAATTCGGGACCATCACTGAAGGCGACTCGTGTGACAGCTCCTTCTTTTCTTGCAGATCATGATACTAAAATTCCGCTACGGGAAATTAAGATGGAAGTCAGGGTCAATTTGATAGGTTTTGAACTGTATACGAAAATATTCGTAAAATATCTTGGAGATCCAAAAAACGATTTTTACAATTGTGGTACGAAATGATTCGTATATGAATAACAAACCCATCAAAACCACGGAAAAAGAGCTTGAAATCCTGCAAATAGTGTGGGGAAAGGAAGCCGTTTCGGTTAAGGACGTTCATGAGGCATTAGGCGGAGACGCTGCCAACGGCTATACCACAATCTTAAAACTCATGCAGATTATGCATGAAAAAGGACTGGTGACACGCCAAAAAAGCGGTAAGCTTCATCTATACAAAGCCGTGCATTCGCTGGAAAACATCCGTCAGCAGCTGCTGGACAAAATGATTCAAACTGTTTTTAAAGGGTCGGCTTCACAGCTGGTGATGAGTGCGCTTGGTAACAAGAAGTCTTCCAAAGAAGAACTGCGTGAAATAAAGGAGTATTTAGAAAAACTTGAAGGAGGCGAGCTATGAATACTGTAACTGATTTATTTTCATCGTCCTGGACGGAAGCCCTTGGCTGGACGTTGCTTCACTCCCTATGGCAGTCTCTGCTTTGTGCCGTCATCGTCATCGTGGTGTTGCGATATATACCTTCAAGGTTATCCAATCTTCGTTATGCGATGGCCACTGGCGGTTTGTTACTTATCTTTTTAGTTTCAGCCGGGACTTTCCTTCATTTAAATTCGGCAGCATTTTCGATCTCAAATGAAACGAAAAAA
>Ga0184629_10000327_pt1 | contig 21176 bp, 14 predicted proteins | sample PLM4_32_b1_FD_133158 | JGI IMG/M metagenome (GOLD analysis project Ga0184629, IMG submission 133158) | Groundwater sediment microbial communities from an aquifer in East River, Colorado, USA - PLM4_32_b1 | ecosystem: Environmental > Terrestrial > Soil > Riparian zone | place: USA: East River...
GCTAAACTTCAGACAACGGCGTCATGGAGAATCTCCTTAAGAAGCAGCTCGCCCAGATCAAGTCCCGCGCTCTCGCGCTGGCGGGACGCCCGGATGGTTCGGAGCCAGGCTTGGGAGCCGCCGCGACGATCGATCGCGGCCGGGAGATCATCGATGCCGTCATTCAGTCCGGCGCCGTGTTTCGCGGCGCCGATGCCGACCGGCTGAGAACGTCGCGTCGGTTTCCGTGGTGGTTTCGCCGGCGCCTGATTCACGAACGCCAGTCCGGCTTCGAGGGGGAATTCCAGCGCGTGCTCGCGGAGCTGGCCGACGGCGCTCCGTTGGAGTTCGAGCACGCCGTCCCAGGCGAAGCGCGCACACTGGACGCGGCCGGTTACTACCTGGTGCGCCTCGCCGGAGCCGAAATCGATCCGATCGCCGCTACCGAGGCCGAGCGTCTGGCGGCGTTGTGCGTCTGGCCGGCGGACATCGTCCGCACCGTGGTGGGCGAGCGACGCAACCACGCCATCGTCGATCTGGCCGACGACGTCTCGCCACCGTCGCTCCTGTTCCTCGACATCGAGACGGCCGGTCTGTCCGCGAACACGTACGTGTTTCTGTGCGGACTCATGTACTGGGCGAACGGGGAGTTCGTCGTCGAGCAGGCATTCGCGCGCGACTATGCCGAAGAAGAGGGGCTGCTTCGTCACGTGCGGGCCGCCATCGACCGTTTCGGCACGGTGGTCACCTACAACGGGGCCAGCTTCGACATCCCGTTTCTTCGCACACGCATGGCGGTGCACCGCGTTCCCGACATCGAGCCGGTCGGGTCGGTGGACCTGTTGCATTCATCGCGGCGGGTGTTCCGCAGCGTGCTGCCGAACTGCCGGCTGGTTACGGTCGAGCGGCACCTGCGCGGAGTCGATCGCGTCGACGACATCCCGAGCCGGTTCATCCCGCGCGCGTACCACGAGTTCGTTCGCAGCCGGGATGCGCGTATCATGCGCAACGTCGTCTACCACAACCGCATGGATCTGTTCACCATGGCGGTGATCCTGAACCACTTTGCGCAGTCGCCCCTGGCCGCGTCCAGCCCTACCGGTACAGCGCTTTGATCGCTCCCCAAGTGCTGCTGGCTACGGGCAGCGAGCCGCCCGAAACCTCCACGTGGACATTCTCGATCGCCCACGACTCGTCGGTTCCACCCTGCCACTGCTGAGCGGCCGGCCCCGATACCGCGCTCAATTTCCAAACGACGGTCAGCGTGCTCGCCGTGTGCGGGATCAGCATGAACGCCGGCTCGACCCCCAGGTTGTATGCCCGGTCGTGCTGGTAATAGCCCCCGCCGGTGAACCCGAGATTGGTGCCCGAACTCAACAGCGCTCCCGCGGGTGCCGGGTAGCTCGACGCGTCTCCGGTGGCGAGCTGGAACCAGTGGTTGAACAGGAGGTTGCCATCGACTTCCACCTGAAAGAGCTCCGTACCGTCCCACGAGTCGATGACACCGAGCAGGAAGCCGAGGCTGACCTGGGTATGGGCAGGCAGGCCCGTGAGGGTCAGCTTGGTGTCGAACAAGGTGATGCTCGTATAGTGCAAGAAGTTACCGGCGAACTTGTTGCCCAGGGGACCGAGCCCGGCATACCCCTGGACTCCATCGATGACGGAGCCCGGGGCGGACATCTCGGGCGGGAGGCCGCTTTCGAAGTCGGTATAAAAGACAGTCTGCGCGCCCGCGGCACTCGCAAACAGGGCGACGGCGAGCACAGCAGACCCGATACGGGCGATAGCGCTGGTCATGGTTCGGTTCCTCTCTCGTTCGGAGCCTGGTGGCCCCGGTCGGTGCACATCGATAGAGCTGGCTTCGGAGACTAGGACGCGGACCCCGCGCCGGAATCACGGGCGCCGCGAAGAAAAAGAGCATTTTGTATCGTCGTCATGGATGATACCATCGCCGCGCGAACCTGCCTCACCCACCTCCCGACGATCATGCATATCAGCCGTTCTGAAACCTGCGCAATCCTGGCGAGGGTGTGGGTGCTCAGCCTGTTGCTTGTGAGTGGTGTGTCGACGGCCCGCGCACAACAGATCGAACCCCGCGCATACTCGAACGCACCCGTGGGGATCAATTTCGCCCTCGCGAGCTACGGCTTCGCCGACGGCTCGGTGGTGGTCGACCCGTCCGTGCCGCTGGAGAATGCGAATCTCCAGATTCACGCGACCGGTCTTGCGTACGTGCGCACGCTGGGCCTCTGGGGGTTGTCCACCAAGGCTAACGTCATCGTGCCCTTCGCGTGGCTCTCTGGAACGGCGGAGTTCGCGGGCGAGCCCGTGCAGAGAGAGGTTTCGGGTTTCGGCGACCTCGGACTGCGCGTGTCCGTCAACCTGTTCGGCGCGCCGGCGTTCTCGCCCCGGGAGTTCGTGTCCTACCGGCAGCGCACGATCGTCGGCGCCAGCCTCTATGCCGCGGTTCCCACCGGTCAGTACGACCCCGACCGGCTCGTCAACATCGGCGCCAACCGCTGGCTGGTGAGGCCGGAACTCGGGGTGTCGCGAGCCCTGGGTCTGTGGACGCTGGAACTCGCCGTGGCGGCTTCCTTGTTTGGGGAGAATGATGAGTTCATGGGGGGCCAGACACGCGAGCAGGACGCGCTCTATTCGGTTCAGGGGGGCGTCATCTACAACTTCCCGCATGGGGTCTGGGCGGCGCTAAACGGCACGTACTACACCGGGGGCCGCACGACCGTCGATGGTGTCGAAGGCGACGACCTGCAGGAGAACAGCCGCGCGGGACTCACCGTTACGTTTCCCGCATCCCGGAGACATTCGGTCAAACTATTCGCCAGTACCGGAGTATCGACCCGCACCGGGGGCAACTACGACATGGTCAGCATTGCCTGGCAGTATCGTTGGGGTGGTGGACTCTAGCTCGCACCGGGAACAGACTGGCAACTGCCTGGGTATGGCGTTACACTTGCCGTTCGCACGCTCTTCTATGTGCGCACCCGTTTCAAACCAGGAGGTCAAGCCTTGAAATTGCATCTAATGATGGGGGCCGCGCTCGTTGCGTGCGCGGCGTCGGCCGCGTCGGCGCAGACGCCTACTACGGGCGGCACCACGGATTTCGTGACGTCGCACCGCGGGGAGCTCATCCCCCTCGGCGGCTACGCGTGGACAATGGGCTTCGATGTCTATACGGGTCTCTCTTACGGCACGATCGACCTGAAGGACGCAGGCTTCTTCGGCGCGGCGATCGACGTGAACACTCAAAAAAGGGCATCGGGGAAGACCGCGCAGATCCGGTTGTTGTATAGACGCTCCAACACCACCGTGCAATTCCGCTCCGCAACTCTGGCGCAGCCACTCGAATCGGACGCCTCCGTGGAGTACTGGCACATCGGCGGATTGGCCGGTGTCCCGCGGGGCAACGTCATGCCGTATGCCACGTTTACGGTGGGCGGTACGCGACTGGTCGCCGAAGGCGACGACGTATGGAAGTTCTCGACCATGCTGGGGCTCGGCGTGAAGGTCTACAAGTCGCCCAAGATCGGCCTGATGATCCAGGGCACCTGGCCGTTCACCTTCATGGAGTCGTGGGGTGGAGTCACCGTCGGGACCGGCGGGGCCGGCGTGTCGCTGGGTGGCACCGGTGTGTCGCAGATCGACGTGGGCGGCGGGCTGATCGTGACCTTCTAACGCCGTCGTTCCCGCGCGCGGCGACGCGGGATGAGATGCGATGAACGTCCACAAGTTTCTGAAACACCTCGAGACCTCCGACTGGTACGACGGGCAGATGGTCCGCGTCGAGGAACTGCCCGAACGCCCCGCGCGTTTTGCTCCACTCGACCCGCCCGTGAACCCGCGTGTCGCGGCGGTGATCGGCGCGGACGGTATCGAGCGGCTGTACACCCACCAGGCCGAAGCGATCGCGCACGCACGCGCCGGCGAGCACGTGGTGGTTGTCACCGGCACCGCGAGCGGCAAGACGCTGTGCTACAACGTGCCGGTGCTGGAGTCGATCCTCGACGACCCGGCCTCGTGCGCGCTCTATCTGTATCCGACCAAGGCGCTGGCGCAGGATCAGCTGCGCACGCTCACTCGCTACAGCGCCGCTGACGCGGCGCTGCCGCTCGTGTGCGGCACCTACGACGGCGACACGCCGCCCAACGCGCGCCGCAAGCTCAAGAACGATGCCAATGTGCTGCTCACCAACCCCGACATGCTGCATTCGGGGATTCTCCCCAATCACGGAACCTGGGCGCGCTTCCTGGCGAAACTCAAATACGTTGTGGTCGACGAAGTCCACACCTACCGGGGGACGTTCGGCTCCAACGTGGCCCACGTGCTGGGACGGCTCAATCGCATCTGCGAGCACTACGGCGCAAGACCCACCTACATCGGCAGCTCGGCGACGATTCGCAACCCGAAGGAACTCGCGCAGAAGCTGACCGGCCGCACGATGAGCGTGGTCGACAACGACGGCGCGCCCCGCGGCCCGAAGGCGTTCGTCATCTGGAACCCGCCGTTCTTCGGAGACGACCGGGTGGAGCGCAAGAGTGCCAATGTCGAGGCGGCGCGCATCCTCTCGGAACTGGTGGCGGGCGATCATCAGGCGATCGCGTTCGTCCGCGCGCGGGTGGTGAGCGAGATCATCGCCCGCTATGCGCAGGAGTTCGTCGCGAAGGTGTCGCCGTCGCGCGCGAAGCTCATTCGCTCGTACCGGGGCGGCTATCTTCCCGAGGAGCGCCGTCAGATCGAGCGAGCGCTTTTTGCCGGCGACCTCAAGGGTGTGGTAAGCACCAACGCGCTGGAGCTCGGGATCGACATCGGCACCATGGAAGCCGCCCTGCTGGTCGGATACCCCGGGTCGATCGCGTCGACATGGCAGCAGGCGGGCCGCGCGGGGCGCGGTGCCGAACCGTCGCTGGTGGTGCTGCTCCCGTACGATTCGCCCATCGACCAATACCTGGCCCGTCACCCCGACTATTTCTTCGGACGCTCGCCGGAAAACGCGGTGGTCGACCCGCTCAACGCCCACATCGTGCTGTCGCACGTGCGCGCGGCCGCCTTCGAGCTGCCGGTGCGCAAGGAAGACTGGACGCAGTTCGGCGACGCGTGCGGCCCGATTCTGAAGTTGCTCGAAGAGGACCGGCAGGTGCGCCAGCAAGGCGGGCAGTTCTTCTGGAGCGGGCCCAATTACCCGAGCGCGGACGTGAGCCTGCGCAACATCGGCGACGACGTCTACACCATCATCGAGGGCACCTCCGCCCTGATGGCAAGCGAGGGGCTCAAGGCCGTGCCCGCCTCGTCCAGCCGCGTGATCGGCACGATCGACGAAGCCGGCGCCTTCCAGCAGCTCCACCCGCAGGCGATCTACATCCACCGCGGCGAGACCTACTTCGTCAACGAGCTGGACGTGCGCAAGAAAATCGCGTGGGTGCAGAAGGAAGACACCGACTACTACACGCAGTCGATTACCGAGACCAAAATCAAGGTGGAGAGCGAGGAGCTGCACAAGTCGGTTTCTCCTGGCGCGGGCGGTGAAGGTGTACCGCGGGTGGCGGTTGGTGGGCGTGCAGGACGAGCGGGTGGCGCTGAGACGGGGTCCCCGTCGGGCGAAGCCGACGGGGTGGCGAAGCGACAGGACCCGCGGGGCTCAACGGACCCGCGCGCAATGGGGGCAACCGCAGAGGTGTACTGGGGCGACCTCTCGGTCACCTCGGTGACCTACATGTTCAAGAAGATCAAGTTCGGGAGCCGCGACTCGCTCGGCTTCGGCGCGCTCGACCTTCCCGCCCAGACCCTCGACACCACCGGGATGTGGATCCTGCCGCACCCGTCCGCCTACGTGCTCGCGAAGGCGTCCGGACGCGTGCCGCGCGAGGGGCTCCTCGGCATCTCCAACCTGATCCGCGAAGTGATCCCGCTCTACGCGATGTGCGACACCATGGACATCGGCGCCTCGGTGGATTCGTCGGCGGCGAACGCGCCAGGCATTTTTGTGCACGATCGCTTTCCGGGCGGGCTGGGGTTCGCGCTCAAGGCTTACGAACTCATAGACGAGATTCTGGCGGCGTGCGTCGATCTGATCGGCCACTGCGCGTGCCACGACGGCTGCCCGTCGTGCGTGGGCTCGCCGCTCCCGCCGTATTCGCACCTGGACCCGGACGTCAACGCGCGGGGGTTGATCCCGGACAAGCAGGCAGCGAAGTCGATTCTCCACCATTTGCTGGGTCGCGACCCGTACCAGCCTTCGGTGCGGGCGAGCGCGGGGAGCGCGGAAGTGGCGCGCGAAGAAGAAGAACTGCGCAAACTCGTCGATGCCAATCAGCTTCCCGCCACGCTGGAGAAGAAGCTCCGCCAGAGAGTCGACAAACTGCGCCGGCGCGGGCCCGCCTTCGGACCCCGTCAGCCATGACCGAACAACGGGAGTTTTCGGCCGCGCAAATTCTGGATTGGAGCCGCGCGGAGAGCCCGGTGATCCGCGTGCGCATCCCTCGCGACACGGTGCCGGGCGGGCTCGCGCTGGCGATGGTTCCCATGTTCGTGAAGTGGCAATCCTCGCCGGGCTTCGGTGCCGACGACCACTACATCGTCCAGAATGTCAACATTGTGAACAACCCCGTCGGCAACGTCCTGTTGCTCGCGACGCTCAAGGTGTTCGCTGCCTCCGTGGAGGCTGTGCAGTTCGTTGCCGTCACGACCAAGGTGAAGCGCCGCGACACGCAGTTCGGGCACGCGATGCTGCGCTTCATCTTCAAAGAAGACCGACGCCCCGTCATCCTCGACCAGGAAGGGCTTCCGCTTGCCAACGACTCCGAGGTCTCCGATCTCGTGCTGAGCTGGGAAGCGTGGCGACCGCCCGAGACATCATTCGATCCTCTCAAGGGGTTGGATCCCAGTACCTACGCGTTAACGCCGCGGTTGATAGTGGGCGCAGTCCGGTGCCTGAGCGATGCGATCCTCAATCGCCCGTGGCATTGCTACACCCTCAAACTGCCCGAGGTAGAGCATGCACACGATGAAATGTTGTATTCGTGCTTTGCCCTCGCCGACGCCGTCGCGCGGCAGACCGTTTCACACCTGATCGATCAGCGCATCGGGCGAGGTCAGAAGCTGTTTGCGGACTATTCCGAGGCGTTGGACAGCGAGTGGGACGCAATCGGCGATTACTACCGGGGTGCCAACCTTCCCGAGGAGCCAATTCGCGACGTGCTCGACGGCAGGATCGGTTATCAGCTTCTGGAGCGTTCGTGCATCACCATGGCGTTGCTCTCGGTGGACTGGGGGAACCATCGCATCCACCGGCGAGCCGGGCTGCCGGAACCCAGGCGCGTCGAGGTGGCTCCTGAAGGGTTGCCGTCGTTCATTTCCGAACTGGTGAGCGGAGAGCGCACACCGCTCTTGCTGCGTATTCCGGCCGCGCTGCATTGGGTGATGCATAACCAGACCGTCGTGGTTCGCAAAGCGCCCAAGGCGCTGGCCGACATTGGTCTCCTGGAGCGCAGGCTGGGTCGCCCCACCAGAACGGTTTATGACAATCGCCGCAACACACCCTACGGACCCCTTCTAGACCATATTATCTACTGAGAATGCAACATCAGTCGGAGACTCGACGGTGAAGAATCGGTTGCTCACCGCGCTGGGTGCGGCACTGGTCGCATTGCCGGTCAACCGGTTCAAGCGCCGAGAGCCCGCGGTGACCGAGCCGGTCGAACATCAGGTCGTCGGCGCGGCCGAGGTCGCCGACTATGTCGAGATGTCCGCGACGACCTACCGCACGCGTACCGCGCGCGATGTGCTTCCGGGTGGATTGTCCGCCGCGATGGCGCCGGTGTTCGTGGCCTGGGACCGCTCGAGCTTCGCACCCGGCGAGTCGATCACGATTCGCAATCTCAACCACGGCGGCAATCCCGTCTCCGGAGTCACCGTGTTGCGTACCGCCGTGCTCCGGCCCGATCGCATCCAGCGCGTGGAGTACGTCAAAGTCCCGCTCGCAGGTTCGCGTGCGCTCTCACACGGACAGCTTCGCTTCATCTTCGAGCCGGGCGGCATCGAACTCGTGGGCGGCGATGCTTCCGTGGCCGGCGAACCGGATTCGATTACCGACATCGTCCTCTCGTGGGAGGCGTGGCGTTCGCCTGGGACCGGCTACAGCCCCAAGAAGGGGATGAATCCCACCGTCTATCAGCTCTCGATGCGGGCGTACTCGGGCGTGCAGCGATTCATCGAAGACGCTCTGCAGGGACGGAACTGGGAAGCGTATCGGCTGTCACTGCCGGGCGTTCACGCCGGGGTGGTCGAGCTGCTCAAGGTCTCTCTCTCTTTGGGCGACGGCGCAGGACGCTACGTGATGTCCGATATCCTGAAGCGCGCCGATGATGCGTGGGTGATGGCCGGGCCGCGCGGGGAACATCATGGAGACGCGGCGCAATCGTGGCGGGAATTGCAGACCCGGTTGGAAGACGCGCCCACACCGGGCGACCCCCGGCTCGACCTGGCAGGTCGCTCCAGCTACCAAACCGTGATTCGATCGTGCGCCAGCATGGCACTCTACCAGATCAAGGTGGCGGCCTCGCGCCTCGTGGAGCAGGGTCATGCCCAGCCCGGCGGGCGACCGATTGCGATGCCCGGCATCACCGATATCCCCGATTGGATCGCCGAGCTGTCGGGAACCAACGTCGCGGGCCTCTTCCTGCGCGGGCCCAAGATGATCGCGTTCGTGCACAAGTATCCGAGCGCGATCCCCGGCAAGATTCCAAAGCAGCTCGATGATGCCGGGTTGCTGGTTCGGCAGAACGGCAAGCCGGTGAGGACGGAGTTCACGATCAGCGATGTGACGCCGTGGGGTCCGGCGCATCATTTGTTGATCCGCTGACGGCCGTGTGGATGATTCTCCTGATTACAGGCCTGCTGGTGGTCGTCGCGTTGACCGCGGGGGTCTGGACGCTGCTCCACCCCGGGGAGTGGGCGCTCAAGCGCGTGGGCGGATACTACCCGAGCTGCCTCTTCCGCATCGCAACGCGTGAGCGCGCATTGGCGCTCACGATCGATGATGCGCCGCACCCCGACGTCACCCCGGGCATCCTGCGCGAGCTGCGCCAATACGGAGCCAGGGCGACCTTCTTCATCATCGGTGCGCATGCGAAAGCCCACCCCGAGCTGCTCGAGACCATTCGCGCCGACGGGCACGAGCTCGCCAATCACTTGTTCACGGATCGCATGAGTGCGAGGTTGGGCGACGTGGAGTTCGTCGACGAGCTCAAGCGCACCGATGCGCTGATCCAACCGCTGGATACCCCCAAGTGGTGCCGCCCCGGTAGCGGCCTTCTCACCACGCGTATCATCCGGCTGATGCGGGAGCACGACTACACCGCCGTTGGCGGGACGGCATATCCCGTGGACCTGTATACTAACGTCCGGGTGACGGCGCTTCACTTCCTGAGAAACGTACGCCCCGGCGCGATCCTCGTGCTGCACGACGGCGGGCCTCGGCGCGCAAGCAGCATCCACGTCCTCGCGCTGCTGCTGCCGCGCCTGCGTGACATGGGTTACCGGATCATAACGCTTCGGGAGCTGTACGCCCTCCGCGAGGAGCCGTAGTGTGTCGCGGCCGCGCTGGCAGCATCCGACACTCGACAACAATGAAAGTCGGGAGTGTGAACATGATGACAACCTCCAAGAAACGTCCGGTGACTTCCTCAAGAAGGCGAAGTCGCGCACGCATCCAGGAAGCTTCCCAGGTTCGCTCGCGGGCGGAGCAGTATGCCGCGGGGAAGTTGCTCCGAACCGCGTGTCCTCGAAAGGAACACGCCGTCTGGAAAGCTCCAACCAGGCGGCGGGACCCGGTCGAATTGGTATTGGCCGCGGAGAAGGGGCGCATGCCCGAGCTCCTTCCCCTTCGCCACGGGCGCATGGTTCGCTCCGCGTTCACGTTTTACCGCGGGGCCGCCCTTACGATGGCGACCGACCTCGCGACCACGCCGGTTACCGGGGTCCGAGTCCAGTGCTGCGGGGACGCCCACCTGAGCAATTTCGGCGGATTTGCCACCCCGGAGCGGCGGGTCATCTTCTCGATCAACGATCTCGATGAGACTCTCTCGGCCCCGTGGGAGTGGGACGTCAAGCGCCTCGCCGCCAGCTTCGTCGTGGCCAGTCGGGACAACGGTCTGAGCAACGCTGTGGCGAAGGATGCGGCGATGACGTGCGTCCGCACTTACCGCGAATCCATGGCCGAGTTCAGCGAGATGAAGACGCTAGAGCTCTGGTACTACTCACTCGGGGCGGACGATCTGGTGGCGGCGATCAAGGACCCCGACTTTCGTGAGCGGGCCCTGCGGCGCCTCCATAAGGAGCGGGCGCGTAGCATCGCCGAGGACATTTTCCCGAAACTGGTGGAGCACAAAGGGGAGATGCCCATCATCAAGGATCAGCTCCCGACAATCTTCCACGCCGAGGGTCATCTCCCGGGTGAAATCCAACAGATCGTAACGGACGCGATTGCCGAGTACCGCAGCACACTGTCGCACTCGTCACAGGCTCTCCTGGACCGCTACGAGCTCCGCGACGCCGCCTTGAAGGTGGTGGGGATCGGCAGTGTCGGGACCCAATGCTGGGTACTACTCTTCATGGCCGGCGAAGGCGACCCTCTCTTCCTCCAGATCAAGGAGGCGCGCACCTCGGTGCTGGAACCCTTCGCCGGCGCGAGCGTCCACTCGAACCACGGCCAGCGCGTTGTGCACGGTTACCGGCTCATGCAGCCCGCCAGCGACATATTCCTCGGATGGAGCAGGGGCCCCCGGCGCGATTTCTTCATCCGCCAGCTGAGGGACATCAAGATCAGCATTCGTGTGGAGACGTTTGGTGTCGACGAAATGAACCTGTACGCCACCTGGTGCGGCAGGGCGCTCGCGCTCTCCCATGCCCGATCGGGGTGTTCCCCGATGCTCAGCGGGTACATGGGTAAGAGTGACGTTTTCGACCAGGCCATTGCGGACTTCTCGATTGCCTATGCCGCCCAGAACGAGAAGGACCACGCTGCTCTCGAGCGCGCGGTCAAGCAAGGCAAGGTGAAGGCACTGTTCGAAGAAGCCAAGTGACCGCTAGTAGACTCTGACGTTGCACCGGAAGGCTCGGCCCCCCCCAACGTAGACACTGCGCGCACGTGTCGGTTACGCTCAGGGGTTCAGGCCCATGAACCCCGTTTTCGACACTAGGCTCCGTCGCTGCAGGATCATCCCGGCCTGGCTGTGGGCCGCCCTCCTCGCGACTCTGATACCCGTGGCAACCCGGGCGGCGAGCGTCGAGTGCCGGCTCGAGGGTGTTTCCGACGCGGAGATCCTCAAGAACATCGAATCGACTTTGTCGATCATCCGCGACCAGGACCGCGACGACCTGACAGCGGATCGCATCACGCAACTGCACGAGCGCGCGCCTATGGAAATCCGGCGCGCCGTCGAGCCGTTCGGCTACTACCACGCCGAAATCGAGGCGTCGCTCACCGCCGAGGGGAACGATCGATTCGAGGCGCGCTATGCGATCGCGCTCGGCGAGCCCGTGCGCATAGGCGAGGTAAAGGTGTCGGTCACCGGCGAGGGGAAGGACCAGTCGCCCTTCCCGCAACTGGTCACGGAGTTTCCGCTCAAGACCGGCGACATCCTCGACCAGCGGTTGTACGAGCGGCGCAAGACCGCCTTCGCGAGTACGGCTGCTGACAGCGGTTACCTCGACGCGCGTTTCACCGCCAGCGTGATTCGCATCCAGCGTGACGACGACGTTGCCGATATTGAGATGGCCTTGGACACCGGTCCCCGGTACCACTTCGGCGCGGTGACGTTCGACTCCACCTCGGTCGACGAGCGCGTGATGCGCGCCTATCTGACCTTCAAGCCGGGCGATCCGTTTCGCTACGACCGGCTCCTCGCCTTCCAGGCCAGGTTGGGCGGCGCGCCCTACTTCAGCCGCGTGGAGGCGGTCGCGCAGCGGGATTCGGCGGTGGATCACGAAGTGCCCATCCACGTGAAGCTTTCGCAGCGACGCCCGCGACGCTACGAGGTCGGCGTGGGCTACGGTACGGACACCGGCCCGCGCGTCCTGCTCAGCGCGGAGTTCCGCCGGCTCAACCGCGCGGGCCACCGTTACAGCGGGCGTGTGAACCTCTCCCAGGTCGAGCTTTCGGTGAACGCGGAGTACGTCATCCCCTCGCTCTATCCCCACACGCACACCTACACGATCGGGGCCCTGGTCGCCCGCATCGACCCCGACGCCTACTCGACCGACCGCGTGGCCGTCGGACCGACGCGGTCGCAACCCCGGCTCGGGTGGCTCGAATCGATCACATTGAGCTACGAGTACGAGGACTACACGGTGGGATCCGACGACGGCATTACCAACCTCGTCATTGGCGGCGTGTCGTATCGACTGAAGCGCGCGGACGACGACATCGCACCGACGCGCGGATACCGGATCGATCTCGGGCTGCGTGGGGCCGACGAAGCGCTCCTGTCCTCGCAGAGTTTTCTTTCTTTCACGGCGTCGGCGAAAGTAGTTCGTACGCCTACCGAGCGCGTCCGACTGGTCGCGCGCGTCGACGGCGGGGTGACGACGACCCCGACTTTCCGCGAGCTGCCGCCCACGATTCGCTTCTTTGCCGGCGGCGACAACAGCGTGCGCGGCTACGACTACGAGACGTTGGGACCTCTGGACGACGGCGGACGGGTGATCGGTGGTCACCTGCTGCTCACGACGTCCGCCGAGCTCCAATTTGCGCTCAAGGGCAAGTTCGGCGTCGCCGGTTTCTACGACGCGGGCAACGCGTTCGCGGATACGGGAGAAGGCGTCATGGAACAGGGGGTGGGTGGGGGGCTGCGGTGGCAGTCTCCGGTGGGGCCCATTCGTCTCGACCTCGCGTACGCGTTGCGGCACGACAGCTGGAGGGTTCACTTCACCATGGGGCCCGATCTATGAGGCGCGCGCGGCGTATCGTGGGTTCCGTGCTGATCGGCGCGGGAGCGTTGGTCGGGCTCGCGGTAGTCGCCGCCGCGTTCCTGCTCTTCACCACGCCGGGCGCCAAGCTGGCGCTGTCGGTGGCGAATGGGCGCCACCTGCCCGTGCGCGCGAAGACGATCGAAGGCACCCTTGCGCACCGCTTCGTGCTGCGCGACGTCGAGTTGAACATAGGGCCGGCGCGAGCCTCCTTGGACACGGTGATCGTGGCGTGGCGTCCGATGGCGCTGCGTGACCGCCGAGTACATCTCGAAGAGGCGACGATCGCCGGGGCACGCGTCCTCGTGACGCCGGCTGCCGCCGACACGACGGCACGGGCCGCGTCGCCGGCCGGAAAGCGCTGGGTCGTGATCGCGGACCGCGTGCGCGTGCGCAACGCCTCCATCGACGCGCCGGGCGACGTGCGTCTGCGCAATGTCGACATCGCCGCCTCCGGTGGGCCGGACGGATATCGCGCCGACGTTCACACGTCCGGCTCGGTGTGGCGACTCGCGGAGGTGAAGGGGTTTGTGCGCGTGTCGGGAAACGCGCACGCGACCGTTGCCGATTCGCTCGACGTGCGCGCGCTGGGTGGGGTGGTTCGAGGCGACGCGTTCGTGCGCTGGGAGCCGGGGCTGTCGTGGCGCGGCCGCCTGCACGGCGATTCGCTGCGCGTGGGCGAGCTGGCCGGTCAGCCCGAGGATTGGCTGGGCGCCGTCTCGTTTCGCGCGACGGGCACCGGGCGGCTCCACGAGGACTCCACCCGCGTCGACATCGACGTGCAATCGCTGGAGGGCACGTTGCGCGGCCGACCCCTCTCCGCTCGCGGGCGCGTCGACGTCGATCGCGGACGCATCGAAGCCTCTGACGCATGGGTGCGCTGGGGGAGCGCACGCGCGACGCTTTCAGGCAGCATGGCGGAGGTCGCCGACGTCCGCCTCGACGCCACGATCCCCGCGCTGGGCGAAATACTCCCGCGCACGCGCGGGTCGGTCTCCGTGCGCGGATCGCTCGCGGGCACTCCTTCGACCATCGAAGTCGACGTCGAGGCGCGCGGACGCGGCGTTCGAGCGGGCCGTTTCGACGTCCCGGATCTCGACGCGACGCTGCGCGCCACCCTGTCCGCCCACGACTACGTCCCGCACGCCGCCGACGTTCGCCGCGCGGAGATCCGCGCCGGCGAGGGACGGCTGGAGACACACGGAAAGATCTCCTGGCGAGACGGTGTCGGGTGGGACGCCGGCTTGACGGCAGAGCGTTTCGAGATCTCCACACTCACACCGGCGCGATGGAATCTCTACGGGCCGGTGTCGGTTCGCGCCGCAACCGAGGGGACAAAACGGGGCCGCCACCTGCGCGGCCGCCTGTCGATCGAGTCGCTCGCGGGGATGTTGCGCGGGCACGCGCTCAGCGGCGCCGGGAGTGTGGCGCTGAACGACGGCGAGGCCGACGTCTCGGCGTTGCGCCTGGAATGGGGTGACACGCGCGTGAGCGCGAACGGCCACGCCGGAAACACGCTGAACTTGGATTTCGACGTCGCCGCACCGAACCTCGCCGCGATCGATTCCTCGCTGAACGGAGCCGTGTCGCTCCAGGGCGCGGTACGCGGCTCGCGGCGCCAACCGGGTGTGATAGCGGATGTCACCGCCGACAGCCTGCGGGTGCGCGACTACGCGGTCCATCGGCTGGAGGGTCACGTCGACGCCGACCTCGCGTTCGCGTCTCCCGCGGATGTTCGTCTGCTTGCGCTGGGTGCCTCGCACGGCGAGTCCGGGTTCGACACCGTGCGCGTGGAGGTCTCCGGCCCGCGCGACCATCAGCTCGCGTCGGTCGTGGTCGCGAACGGCGGCACGCGCGCCACACTCGCGCTGCGCGGAGCCCTCGCGGATACGACGTGGTCGGGTTGGGTCGAGGACGTGCGCTTCGGCCGCGGCGTGGTGGGTGAATGGCGGTCGAGCGGCCGGGCGCCCGTGTTCGTTTCGCGCTCGCGTGTCCGTGCGGACTCGCTCCTCCTTGTTTCCGGTGCCGCGCGCCTGTCCGCCCACGGGTCGTGGCAACGCGGTGACACCGTGCACGCGGAGGTCGACCTGAAGGGCTTCAAACTCTCGAGTTTCGAGCGATACCTCGCCAAGGGTATGCAGATCACGGGAACGTTGGACGGCACCGCGGCGTTGACCATCGATCCGGGCCGGAGCATCGTGGCGCGTGTCGACATCGTCCCCGGCCCGGGGGAAATCGCGATGGGAGAAAGAAAACTCGACTACACGGGCCGCGCGAGCGGGCGCGCCGACGCGACCGGTGTGTTTGCGCGGGTCGATCTGGGCATGGAACAGGCGGGTACGCGAGTCGTGACAGTCGACGCGAAACTGTCGATTCCGGGCTTCGTGCTGGGGCGGGACTCGCTCGGCACTCAGCCACTCGAGGGCGCGATCGACGCGGACTGCAAGGACATCGCGCCGGTGCTGGCGGTGTTTGCGCCGTCGCTGGCCCGGGCGTCGGGCGCGCTGACGGCGCACCTCACGCCCACCGGTACGGCGGGGAACTTCCGGATCATGGGGCGCGTTGCGCTCGAGGACGCGCGTTTCGACCTTCCCTCGGGGCTGCGCTTGCGTGACACCGACCTCACGCTGGTCTCCGACGGGGAGGGACGAGTCTCGCTGGATGGCGCGGTCACATCTGGCGGCGGACGGGTGAAACTGGCAGCCACCTCCGCGCGCTCGGAGAAGGGCTGGGTCGAGGGAAACTTCACGGCCAAGGGCGAGCGCTTCCAGGCCGTCAACCAGCCCGACGCGCAGGTGTTCGTGTCGCCGGATGTGGACGTTCGACTCGCGGAGCGGACCGCGCTGATCACCGGTCGTGTCCGGGTGCCGTTCGCGCGCATCGAGACCACACAGGTGCCGGCACCGGCGGCGTCCCCCTCGAACGATGTCGTGTTCGTCGAGGACACGCTGGCGACCCAGCCGAAAGTGCAGGTGCGAACCCAGGTTCGTGTGGAACTGGGCGACAGCGTCACCTTCAGCGGTTTCGGTTTCAGCGCGCGCCTGGCCGGCAGCCTGGCCGTCGATGACGAACGCGGCCGGCCGACGCAGGGGACAGGCGAGATCCAGATCGTGGACGGAAAGTATCGTGCGTTCGGAAACGAGCTCAAGATCGATCCGGGGCGTTTCGTCTTCGGCGGCGGCCCGATCGACAATCCCGGGCTCGATATTCGCGCCTATCGCGGGCTTACCACGCAGAACGTCATGGTGGGGTCGGGGGAGATGGTCGGCATGAATCTGCGGGGTACGCTGCGCCGGCCGGAGTTCTCGGTGTTCTCGAATCCGCCCATGTCGCAGAGCGAGATCATGTCCTACCTGGTGCTGGGGCGTCCCATGAGCTCCAGCGGCGATCAGTCGGCGCTGGCCAGCGCGGCGCTGCTGGTCGGCATGCAGCAGGGAGCCGGCGTCGCTGGAAACATCGGAAAGCGATTTGCGCTCGACGAGGCGTACCTGGAGGCGGGGAGTGACGTCAAGGAGACGGCGTTCGTGGCCGGCAAATATCTCTCGCCGAAGCTGTACGTGAGCTACGCGACCGGACTCTTCGAGCAAACCAACACGTTTCGTGCCCGCTATTCGCTCACCAGCCGGTGGACGCTGCAGGCGGAGAGCGGCAAGGACAGCAGCACGGACCTCATGTACTGGTTCGAGCGCGGGAAGTAGGCCGGCTGAGGCTCAGGGCGTCGCTCGCTACCGGACTACTTTCCGGGGCATTGGCTTCGCAGGAGCCGTTGCCGCTGCTTTTTTCCCCGTGAGGCTCGGCGCGACCGGGTCCCGCACCTCGATCACCTGAAGCCCCGACATGCCCGCCGCGACCACGGCGTGACCCGCGAACGTCGTCACGGCGCGGGCAGAGCCCTCCATATCGAAGTTTCCCACCAGAAACGGCGACGCCGGATCGCTGATGTCGATCACCTGCAGCCCGTCTGAACCGTCCGCCACAAACGCGTAGTTCCCCGCTACGGTGACTCCGCAGGCCTGGCCAGACGTATCGAGGCTTCCTTCGAGCGTCGGCGTCGCCGGATCAGTGATGTCGAGCACCAGGAGCCCGGAGGAGCCGCCGGCCACGAAGGCGTAATGGCCCACGACCACGACATCGTTGGCGACGGCCATCGCCCGGTGGGGCTCGGTCGCCTGGCTGGCGAGAGCGGGCAGGGTCAACATGGTGGCCGCGAGGATAATCACTCCACGGCGAAGCGATGCGTTCATGGTCCATCCTCCTTCGGATGTGATACGGCGTTGTGGTGGGCGGACAGCCTCGATTCTACCAGATCGGCGCACACACGCGCGGCCGAGTCCCGTTCCGTGTGTCTACTTCACGTGCGCCTTCTCCCAGGCGCGCACGCGGCGCCGTCCCTCGTCGAAGATGCGTTCGTAGTTCGTCAGACGGAGTTTCTCGCTCGCTTCCGGGGTCAGTTTGGCGAACAGCGGCGCGTACATGTCGTAGACCTTCAGGTACTTGCCCTGCTCGGAGGGGGCCACCTCGTCGGTTCCGAACAAGAACCGGTCGGGGTAGCGATTGATCAACTCGGCCGAGTGCTCGATCGTTTCCGGGGTGGCGACCAGGTACTTGGCCACTTCGTCCCACGAAATGTCGATGTAGAGATTGCTGAACGCCGGATCGGCGAGTGCCTTCTCGACGATAGCGACCTGTTCGTGCACGGGGCGGACGATGCGGCCGAGGCCGCAGTGCGCCCAGATGATCGTGGTGCCCGGATGGCGTCGAAACAGATCGCCGATCTGCTTGAGCTGGTAGGGCTCCTGGTTCGGTTTCGGAAAGGGGACGTCGGCGTCGCAATGGATGAGCACCACCAACCCGACCTCGCCCGCGAAGTCGAGCAGGCGATCGAGCGCCGGGTTGGTGAGGCTCGCCGTCTCGCCGGCGATCTTGGCCGACACGAACTCCTTGTGGATCGTGAACTCACCGACGCCGGTGAACACTCCCGGGAACGTGGTCAACACGCGGCGAACGTGATCCGCCGCATACATGTCGGCCGGATTGAAGCCGGTGATCATGGGGTCGAAGCGCGCCTGCTCGGACTTCGAGAGCGACTTGTACGCCATCGCGATATAGGCATCGGTGAATGAATAGTAGTAGAGCGGTGCGTCAGTCTGCAGGTAGTAGGTCGGCGCGAAGTCGCCGGTGTTGCCATACGACCACGTCTGCTGCAACGGAATCCCGAACAACGCCACGCGTCCTACCTTGTCGCCCATGATCTTCAGGAAGTCGTGAATGTCGGTCCCTTGCTGGACATAGTTCGTCAAATGAAAATGCGAGTCGTTGACGACGTAGGTGCTGGCCTTCTTGGCCGGCGCCGCCAACGGCGTTGTCGTAACCGCGGCGATAATCGCGAGCGCGAGCCCGCGAACGAGTTTTGATGGTCTCATGACACTTCCTCCATTCGGAATTTTTGCTACAGCAGGAAATCCGTGCCGAGCGAAAGAATGGTGCCCGTCTGGCCGGCCGTGTAGTATCCGAAGTTCGACCCCGCCGGGCTCTGCTCGATGTGCAACAGGTGCATATTCAAGCGCCAACTCCGATTGCCGAACGGGTAGAAGCTCGCACCACCGCCCAACTCCCACGGGTTGCGTTCGAACTCGTCGAAGAGATACGAGCCCGCGGCGTAAAGCAGGAGTTTCTTCTTTACCACCATGTGTCCGGCCTCGGCAAAGAAGCCCTGATCGAGGATCGAGTCGTCGGGGAGCGGACCGGTGGCGTCGAAATTCGACAGGGTTCGCAGCGTGTATTCACCCTGGAACGCGAAGCCCTTGTACTTGAAGCCCGCGTCGAAGGAGATCACCTCGTAGTCGAGAAACTCGACGGTCACGGTGTCGGCGAGGGCGCCCGTTTCGAACGGAAACACGCCGTCGGACAGACGGATCTGCGTCGCGTTGGGGGGCGCGTTCAACTGCGCATAGCGGTTCTCGCGGCTGTGCTCGGCCGACATGCCGAAACGCGTCGCTACCTGCTGGTGCTCCTCGAGGTCACCGAAGCCTCCGCGCGGACCGAACTCGCCGGTGGTGGGCATCCACCACACGCTGGCGCTGTAGCCCAGGTCGCGGGTGTCGTTGGTGGCGGTGACGCCGAGCTGGCTCAAGTTGTTGGTAATCGCCGCCGTGTAGAAGAACCGGTCGACAGGTTCGCCGGTGATGAAAAATGACGACGAGAAGCCGCCGCGCAGCGCCTCCTCGCCCATCTGGCGGTCGCTCCCGGCCCAGAACGGCCACGAGCCCTGCATCGAGCGATTGGTCAGGTTGGGCCCGATGCCCACGCCGAGTGTGAGCGGCCGCGACATCGAGTAGCGGAGGGCGCCGAAGACCAGCGTCTGCTGCGTGGTTGGCAGAGACCAGATCGCGATGGTGTAGCGAAGCTTGGGATCGTAGAAGAAGCCGGACAGCCACACGAACGTGCGATGCCAGTTGATGTCGTTGCGCGCTTTCACCGTGCGCGTGTTCCCCAGGTGGTCGGTGAAAGTTTGCTCGCCGGGCATCTGGTTCAAGTACCGAAACAGCCCGTATACGCTGATGTTCAGACTGCCGCGTTTCGACTTGAAGATATCGAAACCCTGTGCCGGTGTGAACTCACCCGCCGTCTCATTCCCGAAGCGGGCTTGCGCCTCGGCCTGGGTCGTGTCGGGAATGGCTGCCTCGTCTTGCGCCTTCACAATCGAAGGTAACAACGCCAACGAGCTTGCAACCACGAGGAGTGTGCATGTTGCGCGCGCAGATTCATACCAGGATCGATACATTAGGAAACTCCCGTCAGTTGTTAGATGCTACCGTCGCCGCCCGCCCCCACCGCCGCCACGCGGTGCCGAACGGCTCGCTCCGGATTGGCGTGCCCGGGAGTCGCGATTCATGCTCTGCGCCGATGACGAACGAGGCGATGACTTCCACTGGCCCTGGTCGCGGGACTGCCAGCCCTGATTAGTCTGCCGGTGCACGTTCCCGCCCTTGTCCGCGTACACGTTGTTGGGTCCCTTCGCCGTGCGATCGGCCTTCTGCGTGTTGGAACCGCGCTGCTTGTTGCTGGGCGCGACGCGATCCTTGTTGGCGCCGTTGTTGTACATATTGTTCGACGGCAACGTTGACGGGCGCGCGCCACCCGCTCCACCCGTTCCGCCGCCCGGCTTGCCCGGTCGACCCACACCGCCCGCTCCTCCAACTCCTCCAACTCCTCCCACGCCGCCGACACCGCCCGGGCGCCCCGGATATCCGCCATGGTAGGGCGGGTGGTAACCGCACGGCGGGTAGTAGCCTGAATGTCCATAGTAGCCACCGTACATTCCGCCGAAGCCGATTCCGACGGTCAGGAAGCCGTTGCTGACGGTGAAGCCCATTCCCCATCCGGTATAGGGGTTGTAGCTCACGTGCATGCCGTACGTAACCGGACGCGGGTAGTAGGCATAGGGGCTGACGTACGGCGGGTAGTACCAACCGGTGCCGTACACCGGGCAGCCGTACCACGGATACGACCACACGTAGCCAGGTGTGTAGCCCACATACACGACCTCTGGCTCGTACCCGGTGGCATTCGTCATGTTGTAGACCGGTTCCGAGGGAGGAATCTTCTTGATCTCCTCCATGGGCACGTTGTCGGAGACTTTCCACGGCCCGGTGGCCTTGTCGGCCTCGAACCACGCCCCCTGATCGCAGGCGTAGTACTTGCCTTTGATGCGCAGCACCTGCGACGCGGTGTTGACGGCATACTCGATGGTGGTATTGGGGATCCCCTTGAACTTGGGATCGCCGTCGTATTTCACCTCGAGCTCTGGAGCGGAGGACTCATACACTTCGACGTACGTCACGTTGTAGATCGGCTCTGATGGAGGAATCTTCTTGATCTCCTCCATGGGCACGCTGTCGGCGACCTTCCACGGCCCGGTGGCCTTGTCGGCCTCGAACCACACCGCCTGATCGCAGGCGTAATACTTGCCTTTGACGCGCAACACCTGCGATGGGGTGTTGACGGCATACTCGATGGACGTGTTGGGGATCCCTTTGAACTTGGGCTCGCCGTCGTACTTCACCTCGAGTTTCGCCTTGTTCCGCTCGATCGCGGCGGTCTGCGGCACGCGGGCATCCAGCATGGCGTCTTCCGCTTCAGGTGTTCCCGCCACCGAGACGCGCACGTCCGCCAGCGCGGATGCGGGCGGAATGTCCTTGAACGCGGCCGGCAAC
>Ga0184629_10000328_pt1 | contig 21164 bp, 17 predicted proteins | sample PLM4_32_b1_FD_133158 | JGI IMG/M metagenome (GOLD analysis project Ga0184629, IMG submission 133158) | Groundwater sediment microbial communities from an aquifer in East River, Colorado, USA - PLM4_32_b1 | ecosystem: Environmental > Terrestrial > Soil > Riparian zone | place: USA: East River...
CTTCTTCAAGTACGGCCTCTACCGCAGCATGTGGAAGTACACCAGCGTCTCGGACGTGATCCGCGTCATCAAGGCGGTGACCGCGGGCTCCGCGATCATCCTGGCGGCGGTGGTGCTGCTCTATCGCTTCGTGGCGTTTCCGCGCGCCCTGTTCCTGATCGAATACTTCCTGTTGATCTCATTCGTCCTGGGAGCGCGTTTCTCGACACGACTGTTCCACGAAATCGGGCGCGAGCCCCACGGCGAGACTGCGCGCCGCCTCGGCATCATCGGCGCGGGCGACGAAGGAGAGCGCCTCGCGCGCGAGCTCGGCGCTCGCGGGCCGAGGCAGGCGGTGGTGTGCTTCATCGAGGACGACGTGCGCAAGCGCGGCCTGTTGCTCCACGGCATTCCCGTCGACGGACCGGGTACCGAGCTGGCCGAGATATGCCGCCGGCGCCGGGTCGACGCCCTGGTCTACGCGCTCGGCAACGCGGACGAAGACGCGGCGATGGTGTGGCTCGATCGCGCGCGCGCGGCGCGGGTGCCGCTGGAGGGTGCACCCGGGTCGAAGGCCGGCGACTCCGAGCCTCGCGCCCTGATACTCGACCGGGTCTCCTCCGCGCTCGGGCGGCCGTCGGTCGCGACCTCGCCGCGCGTGGCGGCGGCACTGCGCGGGCGCCGCGTGCTCGTCACGCACGGCGGCGGGAGTATCGGTGCTTCGCTGGCCGCGATGCTGCGCGCCGTCGACGCCGTGCCGATCGTGCACCGCGTTTCCCCGGCAGGAGCGCGCAGCGCCGCCGGCGCGGCGGCGGCGTACGGATCGCTGGTGGTCGACGCGGGCGAGATCGTCGATGCGTTGTCGCCGGACGTCGTGATCCACGCGGTCAGCGCCATCGCGCCCGGCGGAGTCAACGACGACGACTACCTGTGGAATCATGTGGTGCGAGAGGCCGACACGTTGGCGCGCGCGGTGTGGCTTCGCCCCGGCCGCCCGTTCGTCATCGTGTGCGAGTGGGGAAGCGTGGAACCCGGCAGCCGATCGATCGCGATGGCGGCCGTGATGGAGGCCATGGTCCTCAACCGCGCCGGCGCCGAGCCCTCCGCCGTGGTGCGCCTGCCGCGCGTGCTGACGGCGGCACGGCTCCAGGATGAAAGCGCTCACGGCTTTGCGGATGTCCTGGAGGGAGAAGTGGCGCGCCTGGTACTCGAAGTCGCCGCGGGCGGATTCCGTGGCATCTACGTGGTGATGCCGACGGCCGAGATCGACGTCGCGTTCGCGCGCCGGGCGGCTGACGCGGTTGCGCCCCGGTCGGCGCCCGCGCGCGCACGCGTCGGAGCCGCTCCCGTCTTTCCGTCCGAGCACCTCGACGAATGCGGTATCGACGGCGGGCGTCGCGTTTTGAGCCCGTTGTTCCCGGCGGCGGATCCGTTCCGGCGGCTGGCGGCCGCGGGGCCGGTCCGGACCACGCGCGCGCAGCGCGACGAGTGGTTGCGAGCGGTGGCCGGACAGGTCTACCAGGTGGCGGGTTCGGGTGAAGGGGCCTTTCGCGAGTGACGGCCGCCGTGAAGCAGATCTACTACGTCCTGGCGTCGATGCGGCCGCCGCAATGGACGAAGAACCTGGTCGTGTTCGCCGGGCTGATCTTCTCGCGCAATTTTCGCGACGGCGAGCTGGTCGCCCGCGCCGTCGAAGCCTTCGTGATCTTCTGCGTCCTCTCCGGCGTCATCTATATTGTCAACGACATCGCCGACCTCGACAAGGATCGCCGGCATCCGACGAAGCAAAACCGGCCGCTCGCGTCGGGGCGACTGCGAAAATCCACCGCGCTGACGGTGTCGGTAGTCGCATCCGCCGCCGCGCTCTATTTCGCCCACACGCTCGGAGGCGGCTTCCTGGCCGTCGCCTGCGGGTTTTGCGCGCTCAACCTGCTGTACTCGTTCGGGCTCAAACGCCTGGTGCTGCTCGACGTGGTGAGCATTTCGCTTTCGTTCGTGCTGCGCGCTATCGGAGGCGTCGAGGCGCTGCGCGGCGCCGACCCCGGCATCGCCATTTCGCCCTGGCTGCTGATCTGCACCCTGTTCCTGTCGCTCTTCCTGGCGTTTTGCAAACGGCGTCACGAACTGCTCACGCTCGAGGACGCGGTGAACCACCGCGAGTCGCTGCAGGAGTATTCGCCCGCCCTGCTCGACCAGCTGGTGTCGATCACCGCGGGGGGATCCGTGCTGGCGTACGCCATCTACACGATCTGGCCGGAGACGGTGGAGAAGTTCGGTACCACCAACATGGTGTACACGGTGCCGCTGGTGCTCACCGGCGTGATGCGCTACCTCTACCTCGTGTACAACAAGGAGAAGGGTGGCAACCCGTCCGACCTGCTGCTGCACGAACGCTTCCTGCTGGTGGTCGTGGTGGTGTGGATCGTACTGGTGATTGCGATTCTCGGGGGAAGCTAGCGTGAGCCCGCGGCGCGCGGTCGCCTCTCGACGTTCCCACGTCTCCGCCGATGCGACCGAGCCACCGGCGGCGACCCGGGGGTCCATTCTGCGCTTGACGACACGCGCCAAGGTGAACCTCTCGCTAGAGGTCATTCGGCGCCGCCCCGACGGATTTCACGAAATCGAGACCGTGCTGCAGAGCGTGGACCTCGCCGACCAGATGGAGGTGGAAATCACGCGCGACGGCCACATCGACATCGTGTGCACCGACCCCGACATCCCGACCGACGAACGCAACCTGTGCCATCGCGCCGTCGTGGCGATGCGGCCGTTAGCCGGAGCCTCCCTCGGCGCGCGCATCCGCCTCCAGAAGCAGATTCCAGCCGGAGCCGGGTTGGGGGGAGGCAGCTCCAACGCGGCCGGTATGCTGCTCGCGATTCGGCGCGGGCTGGGCCTGCAGCTCACCCCGGGGGACCTGGTTCGTACCGCCGCCGGGCTGGGGAGCGACGTCCCATTCTTCCTCTTTGGAGGGACGATGCTGGGACGGGGCAGGGGGGAGATTTTGGTCCCACTCCAGCCCCTGAAACGGGGCGTGTTCGTGATTGTAAAGCCCGAGGTAAGCATTCCAACCGCTTGGGTTTACTCCAACTTGAGTTTTCGGTTGACATCCCATAGGACCCGACTTAACCTGAGGTCTGTCAATTCCGTTTTGGCAAGGTTTCCGAGGGCCGCGCTGCCATTTCGAAACGCCCTGGAAGACGTTGTATTGCCGGCGTATCCCGTGGTGGCGCGGTTACTTGAGGAGTTGCTCGCTGAGCGACCTTCCTTTGCGTCCATGAGCGGAAGCGGAGCCGCGGTTTTCGCGATTTTCGAGCGCGAAGAGCGGGCCCGCGAAGTAGCACAACGATTCTCGGTGAGGGGGTTGTTCACCTCCGTCGCGAAACCAGCGAAGCAAGCGATAGACATTCTCTAGCGTGTATCTGGGAGCGATGTCGGCTTGTTAATGGAAGGGGAGCCCAATGAAGATCACCGAAGTAAGGGTGTCTCTACGAGACGACGCAAAGCTCAAAGCGTTTGCCAGCATCACGCTCGATGACAGCTTTGTCATTCGCGGCCTGAAGATCATCGAGGGCAAGACCGGAACGTTCGTGGCGATGCCGAGCCGCCGCCGCAAAGACGGCGAGTACCAGGACATCGCCCACCCGATCACCAACGAGGCCCGCGAAGACATGGAGCGGATCATTCTCGCCGAGTATCGGAGAGAGAAGGAGCGGGCAAGAGTAGAGGCTCCGAACGTCCCCGAGCGCTGACCGACCCGAGGGTGTCGGCTCGGGGGTCCTCCAGAGCGGGTTTCCCCTTCGTTTTTTTTCCTGGGGCGTCGACAAGCGGCAAGTCACTGGGTTTTGGTCCCAGCATTCGGAGGTTCGAATCCTCCCGCCCCAACCACGGCAGGCGCGGGCGCGCCGTCGGACTGGATCGCCTGTTTGCATAAGTGCTTGGAGCTTCGCGCATGGATGGACTGAAGCTGATTGCCGGAAACGCGAACCGCCCCCTGGCGGAAAAGGTGGCAGAGCAGCTGGGCGTGCCGCTCTGCGACGTCACGCTGGATCGCTTTGCGGACGGCGAGATCCAGTGCCAGATCAACGAAAATGTCCGCGGCGTGGACGTCTTCATCGTCCAGTCGACGCAACCGCCGGCCGAGAATCTGATGGAGCTCCTGATCCTGCTCGACGCGTGCTTCCTCGCGTCGGCCGAGCGGATCACGGTGGTGACCCCGTACTACGGTTACGCGCGCCAGGACCGCAAGGACCAGCCTCGCGTTCCCATCACCGCCAAGCTGGTGGCCAAGCTGATCGAGGTGGCCGGCGCCAACCGGATCCTCACCCTCGACTTGCACAGTACGCAGATCCAGGGCTTCTTCGACATCCAGGCGGACAACTTGTTCGCCGCGCCGGTGCTGCTCGAGCACATCAAGCAGCTCGGGCTCAAGCACCCGATGATCGTGTCGCCCGACGTGGGCAGCACCAAGATCGGCCGCGCGTTTGCAAAACGGCTCGACGTCGATCTCGCGATCGTGGACAAACGTCGTTCCGAGAAGGACAACGTCGAGGTCATGAACGTGATCGGCGACGTGCGCGGGCGCGACGTCGTCATCCTCGACGACATGATCACCACCGGCGGTACGCTGGTGAAGGCCGCCCGCGCGGTGCAGGAGAAAGGCGCGGCGTCCGTGATCGCGTGCGCAAGCCACGCCGTGTTTGCCGGAGACGCGTGCAAGCTCATCATGAACTCGCCGATTCGCGAGGTCGTGGTGACCAATTCGCTTCCCTTCGACCGCTTCGCCGAGTGCCCGAAGGCGAAGGTGCTGGATGTTTCGCGGCTGATCGCGGAGGCCATCAAGAGGATTCATTACAACGAGTCGGTCAGTACGTTATTCGTGTAGCGGAGGGTGAGAGATCATGGAACGTTTTCAACTTCAGTCGGAAATGCGTGACGGAGCCGGGAAGGGCGTGGCCCGCAAGCTGCGCGGCGGCGGCCGGATTCCGGCCGTGCTCTACGGTCGCCGGGAATCGCCGGTGGGGCTTTCACTCGCCGAGGTGGACGTGCGCAACATCCTGCGCAAGCACCCGGACAGCGCCATCGTCGACCTGACGGTCGCAGGCGGGGGAGCGGTCAACGCGATCATCCGCGACGTCCAGCGCCACCCGGCCAGCGGCCACCTCCTCCACGTGGATCTCCAGCGGATTCGTCTGGATGAGAAGATTCGCCTCGACGTCCATGTCGAATTGAAGGGCACTCCGGCCGGCGTCAAAGATCAGGGGGGCATCCTCGAACACGGGTTGCGCACCGTCAACGTCATGTGCCTGCCCACGCAGGTACCCGACGCCATCGTCGTCGACGTCATGACGCTGCGCATTCACGATTCATGGCGGATCCGGGATGTCGCTTCCATGTACCCGGGGGTCGAGTTTCTGGACGATGTGGACTCCATGCTGGCGACGGTGATTCCGCCGACAGTGGAAGTGGTGGCGGCGCCGGTTGCGGCCGAAGCGGTCGCCGAGCCCGAGTTGATCCGCAAGCCCGGAGCGGAGGAAGCAGAGGCGGAAGCCAAACCGGAAGGCAAGGCGAAGCCCGAGGGCAAGGCGAAGCCCGAGGGCAAGGCGAAGCCGGAGGCGAAGGCCAAGACGAAAGAGAAAGAATAGCGGTCACCCGCATTCTTCGTGCGACGTATACAGCCTCGCGGCGGCGACCCGATGGTCCCGCCGCGGGGCTTTCTCACGCTGGATGGAGCGCGCATGCCGGTCGAATTCATCATCGCGGGACTCGGCAACCCCGGCGATCGCTATCGCCGCACCCGCCACAACCTGGGCTTCCTGGCGGTCGAAGCGATCGCGGCGTCGCGTCGCGCGCGCTGGCAGGCGCCCGCGCGCAGTCGCCGGAGGGCGCGCTGCAACGTCGCCGGCCGCGACGTCCTTCTGGTCGAGCCGCTCACGTTCATGAATCTCTCCGGCGACGCGCTGGCGGCGTTGGTGGCCGAGGAAACGATTCCTAGCGAGCGCGTGCTCGTGGTCTGCGACGATATCGCGCTGCCGCTCGGTCAGGTTCGTCTGCGGCGCGGCGGCAGCGACGGTGGGCACAACGGCCTGAAATCCATCATCGAGCGTCTCGCCACCACGGCGTTCCCTCGCCTGCGCCTGGGGATCGGCCCCGTGCCGGCGCGCGTGGATGCGGCCGAGTTCGTGCTCGCCGAGTTTCTTCCCGAGGAGGAGCCCGCGGTGGCGGACATGATCGCGGAGGCGACGGCGTGCGCGGAGGCCTGGATCGTCGACGGGGTCGACCGCGCCATGGGACGGTTCAACGCCCGCCGCGAACCGCCGGCCCCCGGGTAACCGGCGGCTTGACGGCGCGCCGCGCCCGGGTTATAGTGCGTGCCTGACATTCCATATTTGCTCAAGCCAGAGCAGCTTCTCTACCCCTTGACCGGCGTCACCGCCGCTGCCCGGGGGTCTAATGTCCACAGGGAGGTTTCTGTGAGAAGTTACGAGTGCGCCGTAATCTTGCACCCGGCCGTCACCGACGACGGCCTCAAGGCAAGCACGGCAAAGTACGTCGATATCATCGCCGGCCGCGGCGGTGCGATCACCAAGGTCGAGACCTGGGGCAAGCGCCGGCTCTCCTACGAGATCATGCGCCAGCTCGACGGACACTATTTCTTTTACCGGTTTCGCGGCGAGAGTCCTCTCATCGCGGAACTCGCGCGGCAGTTGCGCATCGACGAAGGCGTCCTGCGCCACATGATCGTGCGCGACGAGCTCGCGACCGGTACCGAGCCCGCGCTCGACCCGGCGACGGTCGAGCCGACGTTGCGCCAGCCGGAGCGCGAGCGCGAGGAGGACTACCGTGGGTAGGGCAGCGAGAAAGAAAGGCGAAAAGAAGGAAGACAAGGGCGAGAAGAGAGAAAAGCGCGACAAGCGCCCAATGCGCAAGAAGAAGTGCAAGTTCTGTCTCGACCGCGTCACCTATCTGGACTACAAAGACGAACGTCGCCTGCGCCGTTTCATGACCGACCGCGGCAAAATCACCCCGCGGAGGATCACCGGCACGTGCGCGAAGCATCAGCGCATGCTGGCATCGGCGGTCAAGCGCGCGCGCCTCATTGCGCTGGTTCCGTACGTTCGGGAATATTACCGCTAGCATCGGGGAGGAAATCATCGTGGACATCATTCTTCTCGACGCGGTGGACAAGCTTGGCAACCGCGGTCAGGTCGTGAAGGTCAAGCCGGGCTTCGCGCGCAACTTCCTGTTCCCGCGCAAACTCGCCCTCCCCGCAACCGACGCGAACCGGCGCGTGTTCCAGGAAAGCGAACGCGCGCTGGTCAAGCAGGACTTGGTGGCCATGGAGGCCGCGCGCGCGCTGGCGGCGAAGTTCGCCGACGTGTCGGTCACGATCGCGGTGCAGGTGGGTGAGGAGGAGAAGTTGTACGGATCCGTCACCACCCTGGACATCACGCGCAAGCTGCGCGAGCAGGGGCACGAGGTCGATCGCCGTCAGATCATGCTCGACGAACCCATCAAGCAGATCGGCGTCTTCACCGTCGACTTGAAGCTCCACCGCGAGGTGTCCGTGCCGATCAAGGTCTGGGTAGTGAAGGAGTAGCTCCCCAGCGAGGGGGCCGTCGTGCTCGTCCTGATCATGGCCGGAGGGGTGGGGGAGCGGTTCTGGCCCGCGAGCCGGCGGCTGCGCCCCAAACAACTGCTCGACCTCACCGGCCGGGGCAGCATGCTGCGCGTCACCCTCGATCGGGTCGGCGATCTCGCCCGTGCGAACGAGATCTTCATCCTGACGAACGCGGAGCAGCGGGGAGCGATCCTCGCCGAGGTCGCGGGCGCGGTCCCACCGGAGAACGTCATCGGCGAGCCGGAGGGGCGTAATACCGCTCCGTGCATCGGACTCGCCGCCCTGCTCGCGCGCCGGACCCACGGCGACGCCCCGATGCTGGTGTTGCCGGCCGATCATCTGGTCGAGCCGGCGGAGCGCTTTCGGGAAGCGGTGCGCGCCGGGTCGCGCTACGTGGCAACCCACGACGCGCTGCTCACCTTCGGGGTGATGCCGACCCGTCCGGAAACCGGCTATGGCTACCTGAGCGTGGGCGCGGAGGTGTGGCGCGACGGCGCCGCGCGCGTGTGCCGAGTAGGCGGGTTTCTCGAGAAACCGTCTCCCGAGCGGGCGCGCGAGCTGGTAGCCTCCGGGTGCCTCTGGAACAGCGGTATGTTCATGTGGCGGACCGGCACCGTGCTCGACCGGATCGAGCGGCACCTGCCCGAGCTGGGGGCGGTGTTGCGCCGCGTCGAAACCGGGCTCGGAACGCACCCGCTCGACGAGGTGTTGAATCGCGAGTACCGCCTCGCACCGGCGGTTTCGATCGACTATGGCGTGATGGAGAAAGCCGATAATGTCGCCGTGATGCCGGTCGATTTTGGCTGGAACGACGTCGGGAGCTGGGAATTCGTCCGCGACGTCCACCCCGCGGACGCGGCGGGGAACGTCGCGGTGGGCGACCACGTGGTGATCGATGGATCGAACAACACCATCGTGTCGCCGGACCGCCTGGTGGGACTGGTGGGAGTGGACGACGTGATCGTGGTGAGTGCGGGCGACGCGCTACTCGTGTGCCGGCGGGATCGGGCTCAGGACGTGAAACGCGTGGTGGCGGAGTTGAAACGCCGGGGTCGAGACGACATTGTTTAGGGAACACGGAGGAGAATCGGTCATGAGAATACTGGTGATGAGCCGGCACGCCCTCTTGTTGTCCGCGTTCGCTCTCGCGGTTGCCGGCGGGTGCGGAAAGAAAACCGAGCAGGCCGGCACGGTGCCCGAGGAGAAGCTCGCAGCCACGGTCGATGGCTGGTCGGTCACGCGGGCGCAGGTCGCGGACTACGTGAGCCACCTGCCGGAAGCCCAGAGGTACAAATACGACACCCCGGAGGGCCGCGCCGAGCTCGCGGAGAAGCTCATGCAGGAAGAGATCTCGTATCGCGAGGCGAAAAAGGAGAAGCTTGGCAACAACGAAGAGGTGAAGAAACAGATCGAGGACGCCACCCGCTCGATTCTGGTGGGCGCCTACCTGGCTGAGAAGGTGGATGTAAAAGCGCGGCCCTCCGAAGAGGAGATCCACACCTACTACGAAACCCACCAGGACCTCTACACGACGCTCGAGATAATCCGGGCCCAGCAGGTGTTTTCGAAGGACAAGAAAAAGCTGGAAGACATCAAGCGGCGAGTGGAAGAGGGCGGCGAGAAGTTCACGACCATGGCCCACATGTATTCCGAGGACGAACTCACGCGGTCGGAGGGCGGGGATATGGGCTCCTTCAACCCCGGCGGCTACATCAAGGGCGTCGGGTACTCGCAGACGTACACCGACCAGATCGTCACCATGGAGCCCGGGAAGATCTATGGCCCGATCAAGTGGGAGCGGGGGTACTCGCTGGTGCGCGTGAACGAGAAGCGGCCCCCCACGCTCAAACCGTACGACGAGGTGCACGACGAGATCGTAGACCGGCTCGCGCGGGAGAAGCTGGAAGCCGTGCGCGCTGCGCACTTCGCCGAAGTCGAGAAGAACTACTCGACCCGTAACTACATGGAAGAGGAGTACCAGAAGACCCAGCGCGGGCCGGCGGAGCTGTTCGAGTACGCCCAGAACACCGCGGAGCCGCTCCAGCGTATCGCCGCGTTCCAGGAGATCGTCGACAAGTATCCGACCGACAAGTTCGCGCCGCAGGCGTTGTTCATGATCGGTTTCGTGTACGCCGAGGAAGTAAGGGACTACGCGATGGCCGGAAGAGCGTTCGACGAAGTCGTCGAAAAGTACCCGGATAGCGACATGGCGCAGACCGCCAAGTGGATGCTCGACAACCTGAGCGAGCCGCTGCCGAAATTCGAGGATCTCGACGACCTCAACCGGCAGATCGAAAAGAAGACCGACTGAGCGCGGACCCACCCGTGACCCACGATGAAAAGCAATTCGTGCGCGTCACCGTGAGCGGGCTGGCCCGCGACCCGCGCGACAATCCGGTGGTACTCCTGAAGAGCATCGAGGGCGGCGAGGTTCTCCCGATTTGGATCGGCCAGGCGGAAGGCATGGCGATCGAACTGCACATGAAAGGGGAGAAGTTCGAGCGGCCGCTCACGCACGACCTGCTGCGCACGACCATCGAGGGGCTGGGAGCCACGCTCATGAAGGTCGCTATCACCGAGCTGCGCAACAATACCTTCTATGCCCGCGTCTACCTGCAGCGGGACAACGATGTGATCGCCATCGACGCGCGACCCAGCGACTCCGTCGCGCTGGCGCTCAAGTTCGACGCCCCCATTTTTGTGGCTCAGGACGTGTTCGCGTCGCACAAGCGTTCCGCCGAGGGTGAACCCGGGGCCGAACCGGACCGCGACGACGAGCTGCGCCGCTACTTGAAGGACCTCGACCCGGGAGATTTCTGATGGCGTGGTGGAAATCGCACGGCGTGGGTTGGGTGGCGGGTTGTGCGCTGGCGCTGGGTGCGCTGACCGGATGTACCCAGGTCGGGCGCAAGTCGGGCGCCTATGGTCCCGCCGAGCAGGCGCGCGCCGAGCAGCTGTTCGCGTCGCTCCAGGCGGACCGCACCGCCGGACGGCTGGACGCGGCGGCGCTGACGGCCAGCGACCTCGTGAACCACTATCCCCGTTTCGCCCGCGCCGACGAAGCTCTCCTGCTGGCTGGCGAGGTGGCGGCGGCGCAGGAGCAGTCCGCCGCCGCCGCGACGTATTTCGATACCCTGGTGCGCGACTACCCGGCCAGCCGTTTTCGCGTGCGCGCTCTGGATGGAGCCGCCGAAGCCTACGACCACCTGGGCGACCCGGCGCGCGAGGCCGAGGCGCTGATCGAGCTGCTGGATTCGCCGGCCGACGCCGGGACCAAAGCCGACGCGTCGCGGAGGCTCAACGCACTTGCCGACAAAGGGCTGACCAGCGCCGACCTGGACGCGCTCGCACGCAAGCACCCCGATTCGGCGATTGCGCGCGCGGCCACGCTCACGCAGGCGCGGTCCGCGTACGCGGCCGGCGACTACGACCGCTGCCACGAGCTGCTCTTCTCCTACCTGCAGTCGCTGCCGCAGAGCGAGTCGGGCGACGACGCGCGGCGTCTCATGGAGCTCGCGGCGGAGCGCCGGCAGACCCCGCCGCCGGGCCCGGCCACCCGGGTCAACCCGGATCTGGTGGGCGCGCTCCTCCCGCAGACCGGAAACCTCGCGCAGTATGGCCGGCTCTTCGAACAGGGCGCGAAGCTCGCCGTCGACGAACACAACGCGTCGAAGCCGCGCCGCCTGAGCCTGGTCGTGGCCGACTCGCACGGTGGGGCGGTGGGGGCGGTGAAGGCGGTGCGCAAACTGGTGGTGGAGGACGGCGCCGTCGCCGTGGTCGGTGACGTGTTCACGCTGCCGGCGGTGGCCGGCGCTATCGAAGCCAACGCGTGGCGCACGCCGATCGTGTCGCCGGTGGTCGCGTCGGACGAGCTGGCGGAGATCGGGTCGTGCGTGTTTCAGACGCGCGTTCCGTCCACCGTCGAGGCCACCGCGGTGGCGGAAGCGGCCGTGGGAAGCCTCGCGCTGGAACGCTTCGCAGTCCTGGCCCCCGTCCGCGGCGACCGCCGCGACATCGCGGACTTCTTCGCGCAGGAGGTCAGGCGTCTGGGGCGCCAGGTCATCGCGGCCGAGTATTTCGAAGAGGGCGGGACCGATTTTCGCGCCGGGCTCGAGAAGATCCGAGACGCCACCCCGGATGCGCTCTTCGTCGCGGGCAGCATCGACGAACTGCTCCAGATCCTGCCGCAGGTGAAGTTCCACGACCTGCAGGTGCAGCTGCTGGGCTTAAGCCAGTGGAATTCCGACAAGCTGTTGCGCATGGCCCGCGACGAACTCGAGGGTGCCCTGTTCCCGGCCGAATCGCACTACGGCTCGACGCCCGAACAGGACCGGCGGTTGCGGGGGAAGATCATCGCGTCCGGCGCCACCGAGGTCAGCCCGGTGACGGTGGCGGGCTATTACGGCACCCGCATGATTCTCTCTGCGCTCGAGGATGGTGCGTCGTCGCGCGAGGACGTGCGTGCGTTCCTCGAACGGACGCTCAAGGGCGACGCGGCGGTACGCGCGGCGCGCGCCGCCGCGGTGCCGCTGGTGCGGGTGCGCGACGGGCGGCCGGAGACCTTCAAGCGCTGAAACGCCGGCAGCGCTCCGTTCACGCCAGAATCCGGAACTTGACCAGGAACTTGATGCGCATGGTCGTGGGCTTGCCGTCCTCGATCAGGGGCTGGAACCGAAACTCCCGCACCGCCTCGAGCGTGGACTCCTGAAAGCTCACCGGCCCGATGCTGGACACCACGATCGCGTCCGTCACCCGCCCGCGCTCGTCGACGACGAGCTCCACCGTCACGTTTCCTTCGATGCCGGCCGCCAGCTCGCGCGGCGGATAGGTCGGCTTGACCATGTGCAGGATGACGTAGTTTTCCGAATAGGACGCCGGCTGCGCGGGCGATTCCAGGGGCCCGATCCGTTCGGTGCGCGGCGCCGCTTGCGCGATGCGCGGGGGATTGGGTTCGAGGTCGGTCGGGCCGGCGTCGACGGTGGTCTGCTCCGCGACGTCGAGCGCCGCGGCACCCGCGGTGGCCGGGCTCGACACCGGTGGTGGAACCGGCGGTGACGCCGGCGGCGAGGCGGGTTCGGGCTCCACGGTGATCTCGGGGAGCAGCTCGATCGGCCCGTGCCACCCGACGAAGTGCGAGACTTCCTGGTATTCGAGTCTCCCCGACAGGAAGAACGGGGCGACGAGCAGGACGATCGCCACCGGAATGATGATGCCGATACGCTTCCGGTACGACGCCTCACGATCCCAGTAGCTCGTCGGCATGCGATTCCTTTGTTTTGGCGCGTGGGGAAGCTTCCCTTCAATGATAGACGGGCGCGGGCGGGCAGTCAACGGAGGCGGCCCGCGTGGTCAGCGGATGCCACCCGGAACGTCCACCCGGTTGTCGCCGGCGGAGACGGTCACGGACTCGGCCAGCACGCGGGCGCCGCGGCGCAGCGCGACCGTGTGCGGGCCCGCCGCGACGCAGTCGAAGACGACGCGGCCGTCGTCGCCGGTGACCAGGGTCCAGGTCTCGTCGAGGGTGACGAGCCACTCCACGGCGGGAGCCTCGTGCACCGTGGCGGTGAGTGTCGCGGTATCGGTGACGTCGAAGTGGTGGAGCAGGCCGACGAACACGGCGTAGGCCTGCTCGCGCAGGTACGACGCCCGATCGAGCCGCGTCTCCTCCACGATGACCGAGATGGATGGAAACGTCACCACGATCGCGGGACACGCCGTCTGTTGCAGCGGGTAGGTGACGAGACTCGCGGGGCCGACGAGCGTCGTCCCGAGCCGCTGCGCGATCGTCTCTCCCAGCGTGCGCGCGAACTTGCGGCCGTTGGCGCTCCCGGGGAAATAGTAAGTACGCACCGCGGCCACGCTGTCGCCCGGCATCGCCGAATGGCGGATCTCGAGGTAGCGATCCGCGCGGAAGCGGCTGGTCAGGCGCACCACGTCCTCCGGCAACCGGACCTCTTCGCTCGTGCGGGTCACGCGCACGTCGGCGCCGGCCTCGCGAAGGTAGCCGGCGAGATAGGTGGCGACGCGCAGGTTGACGTGGGACGCCGAGAGCCCCATCTGTCCCGCGCCCGCGGCCCGCGGCGTTCCGCCTTCGGGGTCGATGACGAAGCGCTTGCCGTGCAGCACGCCGCCGAACCACGGGGTGAGAGACACGCTGTCGGCGCCGGTGACGATCGCGGGACGAAACCCCGGCGCGAGCACGCGCGCACGGGTACCGGCGTCGAGGAAGCCGTACATACCGGAGGGTGATCCCGTGACCGCGACCGAGTCGCCAAACGCCACCGTTCCGGAGAGAATGGGCGCGCCGCTCGCCGCGTTGCGGACCGCGACGGAACGCCAGCGCCGGCCGGCGCCCGCCTCGACGGGGATCTCGCGCGCGAAGCGCACACCCGCACATTCCAGCTCGATCGCGAGGGTCTTCGCGCGGACCGCCGGGACCTCGAGCGAGAACTCGACGGCCGCGTCCTGGACGCGGGTCGCGGCGGCGCCGGCGGTCGGACGCGTCAGGCGCACCGGCGTCCCGTCCGCGACCGGGAGCCCGCGCGCATCGAGCACGCGGGCGCGCACGCGCACACTGCCGCCGCGCGGGGCGCGCGCAGGCGACGGGTCGATCGCCACCATCGCGGGGGGATGGGCGATCGTGAACTGCCGCTTTCCAATCGTGCTGGTGTTGCCACCGAGGTTTCGTGCCGTCACCTGCACCTCGTAGCTCCCATTGGGCGCGTCCCACGGCATGCGGTAGACGGCGCGGCGACCGTCGGACGACAAGACCGCGGCCACCGGGGTTCCGTTCACCGTCATGCTGACGCCGTCGGGGTCGATGCCGAGGCCGCCGCGGTCTTCCAACCTGCAGCTCACGTCCGGGACCGAGGTTTGCAGCGTGTCCGTCGGCTCGATGGCGGTGACGCGCGGGATGCCGCGCCGGCAGTAGTCCAGAATGCCGAGGAAGTACGCCTCCGCTTCCAGCTGCTGGGTGCTGGACAGGCGGAGCTTGTCCTCGACCCCCGGGTGGGTGAGGTAGCTGGACTCGCCCAGCACGGCCGGAACGGTGACGTTGCGCAGGACGAAGTAGTTGCCCTGCCGAACCTCGCCGACATCGATGCCGAGGTTGCGCATCAGGTGGCGGTGGATCGCGAAGGCGAGGTCGAGCGACGCGGGGTCGCCCGCGGTGTAATAGGTCTCGACCCGATTCATGGTCGGGTCCCGCTGCGGCTGCGCGTTGTGGTGGATCGAGATGAACACGTCCGGGAGGAGTGAATCGACCAGGTCGACCCGCGATTGCAGGTCGAACACCAGTGTGGAATCCCCGTCGCTCAAGAAGTCCCGGTCGATGGACCGGGTCAGGCGGACATCCGCGCCCGCTTCGCGCAGAAGTCCCCACAGGTAGAGCGAGACGCCGAGATTGACGTGGGCCTCTTCGAGGCTGTCCGGGCCCATGGTCCCGCGGAACGTCCCGCCGTGACCGGGGTCGATGACGATGAAGAACCCCTTGAGCGTGGTGGCGTCGATCCGCGGGAGCGGGGCGGCGAGGCCGCGGTAGAGGTGCGACATGTCCGGCTGGCTCACCGGCGGCGGGCCGCCCCCGCAGGACGCGACCGCGAGGGCGGCGAGAAACGCGGCCGCGACGGCGAGTATGCGAACGCGATGTCGACCGGCACGCCGTACCATGGCGCGATGGGTAGCAGAATCGTCCGCACGCTTCAAGAAATTGTTGCATAATCGTTTGACGCACTCCGGGGCCTGTGGGTAGGCAACTCGGTGCGCGTTGCCGGAGCCGCGATCGTTCCGGCTCGGGGCGCTGATCCATGACCCAATCTCACGCGCGCGACTTCCTTCGCTCCATTCCGGCGGTCGACGAGGTGCTCTCGCACCCGTCGCTCGCGACCTGGCGCCGCGACCATCCGAACTTCCCGTGGACACGTCTCGTGCGTGCGATCCTCGACGACCTGCGCGCCGGCGGGGCGGACGAGATCGGCGAGCGCCCCGACCGGGCGGCGGTGACGGAGTGGGTCGTCCAGACCCTGGCGGTCCGGGTCGAGACGCTGCGCCGCGGCGGGCTGCGGCCGGTGCTCAACGGCACCGGGGTGGTGCTCCACACCAACCTCGGACGCGCCCCGCTTCACGACCGCGCGGCGGCCGCGGCTGCGCGTGCCCTGCGCGGCTACGTGAGCCTCGAGGTCGACCTCGCCACCGGCGAGCGCGCGAAGCGCGGGGACGTGCTCGAGGCGATGTTCTGCGTGCTGACCGGCGCCGAGGCGGCGATGGTCGTGAACAACAACGCGGCCGCCGTCTATCTGGTGGCGAACTCGTGTTCGCCGCCCGGGCGCGTGGTCGTGTCGCGCGGCGAACTGGTCGAAATCGGGGGCAGTTTCCGGCTTCCCGAGATTCTGCGGCACGCGGCGGCCGGCGTGATCGAGGTTGGCACGACCAACCGCACCTACGCGGCGGACTACGAAAAGGCCGCGCAGCCCGGAGACCTGATTCTTAAAGTCCACAAGAGCAACTACGAGATCGAAGGGTTCGTGCACGAAGCGACCATCGGCGAATTGGTGACGGTCGCGCGCGCGCGTGCGTGCCAGGTGGTGTACGACCTCGGGAGCGGGGCCGTGTACGACTTTGCGGGCGCGGGCGTCGGGCGCGATCCCACCGTGGAGCGGGTAATCGCCGAAGGCGTGGACGCGGTTACGATGAGCGGCGACAAGCTGCTCGGGGGCGTTCAGGCCGGGATCATTCTGGGCACGCGGGAGTTCGTCGGACGTCTCAAGCAAAACCCGTTGCGACGCGCGGTACGCGTTGATAAAGTGGCGATCGCCGCGCTGCAGGAGGTTGTGCGTAGTTACCTGTTCGCGAGCGAGCCCCGGGAGGAGGTCCCGGTGCTGGCGTGTACGCTCGCGGATCCCGACGACCTGCGCGCGCGGGCCGCGCGCGTGGTCTCGGAAGTCGGACCCCGCACGGCGCGTTCGCTTCGAGTCGCCGACGACGAGGCCGTGGTGGGGGGCGGGAGCCTCTCGACGGTGAGCGTGCCCTCCGCGGCGGTGGTGGTCCGCGGCGAAAGCGATGCCGACGCGGTCCGGCTGGCGCGCGCGCTGCGGCTCGGTGCCGTGCCTGTGTTTACCCGGGTCAAGGGAAGCGAAGTGCGCGTGAACATGACCACCATCCTCCCCGACGAGGAAGGTGACCTCGTGCGTGCCCTGGTCGACGTGCTGGCGGCGCCCGGGTAGCCGTTGCTTCATCTATGAGTCGAATCTCCGCCTACCAATTCTCGCTGACCGCCGATTCGCTGCGCGCGGCGCCGCAGGGCGACATTCCCGAGGCACTGGTCGAACCCCTGCAGGCGCTGGTCGCGACCGTGTCGCGCCGCGTCGCCGAGACGCCGCTGTCAATCTATGTCTGCTCGGACGACGACGGGGCGCGTTCGCGCGACCACCTCGCGTTCGCGCTGGCGAAGACGCTGACCGCGCACGTGCCCTCGACGCTGCTGGTCGACTGCGATTTCGTCCGCGCGGGTCTCCACGGCGTCGTTCCCCAGAAGGACGCGCTGGGCCTGCTCGACTTTCTCCTCTACGGGAGCTCGATCGGGGTCATCACGCAGGAGGCGCACGGCGGCGTCCACATCGTGGGCGCCGGGTCGTTTCCGGTGACCAAGCGTATGCCGTTCGTGGAGAGCGCGTTCGAGGACGCGGCGCGGCGGCTCGTGGCCCACGCGCGCTGCGTTCTCTTCGTCGGCCCGCTCTTCGACGAAACCGGCGGCGTGCACGCGCTCGCCGGCGCGGTCGACGTGGTGGCGGTGGTGCGTTCCTCCGCTTTGGATGCGAAGGTCGATGGCGCCGAGGAGACGGTCGCCGCGGGGCGGGCGGAAGTCTGGAGTCTCCGGCTCGCGGCCGCCCCGGCGGCTCCCGCGCGGGCGCCCGCCCCAAGGCCCGCCGCGCCGGCCTCGAGGCCGGCGCCGCGGCCGCGACCCGCGGCGGCACCCGCGCCCGAAGACGCCCGCGCGTCGTCGCTCGCCCCCCGTCTCGCGATCGTGATCTTCGGCCTGGTCGTGATCGCGTTCGTGGGGTGGTGGCTGTCGCAGAACCGTTCCTCCACGACCGAGAGCCCGCCGGCCGTCACCAAGCCAGCCGTCGTTCCCGCGCCGCTGGACCTCTCCGCCGATTCCGCCGCGGCCGCCGTGCGCGACTCCGCGGTCGCCGGGGCGGCCATGCCCGGCGCCGCCGACACGACCGCCTCGCCGTTGTTTCGCGCGCCGGTCAATCCGGCCGACACCGGAGGAAAGAGCGGCGGCACCGTGCTGCTCAACCCCGCCGACATCCACGTGATGGACGACGTCGTGCGCAACTACCGGGGTTGGTTCATGATCCATATCAGCTCGTTCCAGACGTCGATCCGCGCCCGCGAAGAAGTGGCGTTTCTTGAGAGCCGCGAATTTCCGGTCTTCATCGTGTTCCTGGACCTGGGCCCGAAGGGAAAGTGGTACCGCGTCTACGCCGGCCCGTTCGAAACCCGCGAGGAGGCCACGGACGTCAAAAAAAATCTGGACGCCATCCCGCAGGTGCGATTTACTCGCATCGGGACGATTCCGGAATAGATCCAGAACGTCGCGTCTCGACGCCACAATCCTTGAGTCGGGGGGCCGTCTTGCAGCTGCGCAGGCTCGAAATCGCCGGGTTCAAATCGTTCATGTCCCGCATCGAGCTCGATTTTTCGGGCGGGGTGACGGCGATCATCGGCCCCAACGGGTGCGGCAAGTCCAACGTCGTGGATTCGATCCGTTGGGTGCTGGGCGAACAGCGCACCCGCATGCTCCGCAACACCAAGATGGAAAACGTCCTGTTCAACGGGACGCGGCTGCGGAAACCCCTCGGCATGGCCGACGTCTACCTCACCCTCGGCAACGAGGACCACTCCCTCAACCTCGAGTACGAAGAAGTCAAGATCGGGCGCCGCCTGTATCGCAGCGGTGTGAGCGAGTACCTCGTCAACGGTGCTCCGGTCCGGCTCAAGGACGTTCGCGGGCTCTTGGTCGACACCGGACTCGGCAACAGCGCGTACGCGATCATCGAGCGCGACATGATCGACAAGGTGCTCTCCGAGAAGGAGGACGAGACGCGTCATCTGCTCGAGGAGGCCGCGGGGGTCATGCGTTACCGCATCCAACGCGAGGAGGCGGAGCGCAAGATCAAGGCGACCGAGCAGGACCTGCTGCGGCTGGTCGACATTTTGAATGAATTGGACAAGGAACTGCGCTCGCTGAAGTACCAGATGGGGAAGGCGCGGCGCTACCAGTCGCTCAAGGAGCAGGCGGATCTCATGGAGATCGCGCTGCTCAAGGGAGCGCTGTTCGAGCACCTCGGCCGCCGCGACGCGCTGCTCGCGGAACGCGCCACCCACGAAAACGTCCGCCTGGTGGACGAGAACGAGATCGCGATTCGCGAGAATCGGCTCCAGGCGATGCGGGTGGAGTCCGCGGAGTTCGAGAAGCGGCTCCAGGACCTGCACGAATCCCGTTTTTCGCTCAGCACCGCCCTGCAACAGCACGACGAACGCGTGGCCGTCCATACCGAGCGCGTGAACGCGAGCCGCGCCCGGATCGTCGAGGACACCGACGAGGTGACCCGCGCGCGGACGCGGATGGACTCGATCGACGCCGAGCTGGGCGAGGCCCGCGCGGCCTCCGTGGCGAGACGCGAGTCGCTCGCCGCCACGCGCACGCTCCTCGGCGCGAAGGAAACGACGCTGCGCGAAGCCAACCAGCGCCTCGAGGAGGCGCGGGGCGAGCTGCGCCGGCACAAGCAGCTTGCCCTCGACCTGGTGCGCGAGCAGGCGAAGGAGAAGGGCGCGCTCGAGCACATCGAGGCGACGCTCTCCGACCTGGCGCAACGGCAGGACGTCGTCGAGTCCCAACTCGACGAGCTCTCGGGCGAAGAAACCACGCGCGTGGAAGAGCTCGCCGCCATCGAGGCGAGCGTGGCGTCGCAGCACGGCGTGCTCGCCGTCAAACAGGAAGCGCTCGTCGGCCTCACCGATGCGCTCGAGTCCGCGGGCGTCGCCATCGCGGGCTGCGACGCCGAGCTGGCCGGGGTGGGGCTCTCGCTCGCCAAGCTGGGCGAGAAGCGGGAATTCATGCGCCGTATTCACGAGGAGCACGCGCGCACGGGCGAAGAGCTGCGCCGTCACGGGGCGCTCGCCGGCGTCCTTTCGGACCTGGTCCGGGTGGAGAAGCGCTACCGGCACTGCTTCGAAGCCGCCCTGGCCCCCATCCTGAAAGGCGTGGTCGCCGGGTCGCGACGCGACGCGATGGAGTGGCTACGCTCGTACCGGCGCGGCGACGCGGGGCGCGTCCAGATCCTGTTCCCGGACGTATTCACCACCGAGGGACCGCTCCCGCGGGGCGAAGGCGTCATCGGACCCGCGCGCGAGCTGCTGGATTGTGACCCGAGCGTGTCCGCGTACCTGGTCGCCTACCTCCAGGGCGTGGTCGTGGTCGAGGACGTCGACACCGCCCTGCGCCTGATCGAGCGTGGAGAGGCGGCGCGCATCGCGACGCTCGACGGCGTCTTCTTTGACGGCCCCGGCCGCATCCTGGTCGCGGGCAACGACGACATCGAGGCGACCATCCTCGAACTGCGCTCGAAGCTCGCCGAGCTCGAGCGGGCGATCGCCGCGGTCGAGGTCGACGAGCGCCGGTTGCGCGCGCGGCGCGCCGACCTGGCGGAGGACCGCGAGCGGGTGCAGCGGGATATCGGCGAGATTCGCGCCGCGCTGCTTTCCGAGGAGCGTACCTACGACACGCTGGTGGAGCGCCGGCGCGCGGCCGAGCTGCACCTGGTGCGCGTCAAGGAGAAGATCACGTCGCTGGAGCAGGGGATTGCGGAGACGCGCGAGGCGATCCTGCACCTCCGTCCGCGACTCGAATCCTCCCGGCGGGTGGCCGCGCAACCGGACGCCGCCTCCGCCCTGGAGGGGGCCGACCTCGCCGCGCTCGAGGAGCGCGCGCTCGCGGTCGAGCGCGAGCGCGAACACCTCGCGGAAGCGGTGGGCGCCGCGCGCCTCGCGGAAGTGACCGTGTCCGCGGAGGCCGACGCCGCGGAGGCGCGGGTGCGCAATTCCGAGAAACTCGCCGAGGAGCTGCTGGCGCTGGTCACCGCGCGGGAAGAGGACCGTCGCCGGGCCGAGGAACAGATCCGTCTGAGCACCGAGGACATGGCGTCGACGCGCGTGGCGGTGACCCGCCTGCACGCCGAGAAGCGGCAGGTGGAAGCCGACATCGAGACCGCAACCGAGACCTACGCCGACCTCAAGGCGTCGCGCGACGCGCTCGAGGCGGAGCTGCACGGCATGAAGGACCAGCGCGAGATCCAGCGCGCCAACATCGAGCGCGTCAACGTGGAGATGGCGACGCTGGACACGCGTATCGTGGGGCTGGTCGAGAAGGGACGCGAGAAGTTCGGGCAGGACCTCGAGCCGCTCGCGAAGGACCGGTCGGGCTTCGACGCCGCGGAGTGGGAGACGGTGAGCCGCGACGAACTCGACGAGCTGCGCAAGCGCCTGGACGAATTCGGCCCGGTCA
>Ga0184629_10000329_pt1 | contig 21136 bp, 17 predicted proteins | sample PLM4_32_b1_FD_133158 | JGI IMG/M metagenome (GOLD analysis project Ga0184629, IMG submission 133158) | Groundwater sediment microbial communities from an aquifer in East River, Colorado, USA - PLM4_32_b1 | ecosystem: Environmental > Terrestrial > Soil > Riparian zone | place: USA: East River...
CCTCGGGGCCACGCGCGTCGTCGAAAAACCCTTCACCGTGACGGAAATAGAAAACGCTCTCCGCGACGTTCTCGAGACGCCCAAGTAGCGTCCGCGCTGCCTGGCGGCCGACCGGTGTGCTACCGGCGTCGAAGCAGCAATCGTGCGTAGGTGAGCGGCGAGAGCAAGTTCTGCTTGCGCGCGAGGGCGCCGTGCTCGGAAGTCATCGTGTGCACCCACTGGAGCACGTCCGTGTGGGCGGCCGCGCGCCCAACCACGAAGTCAATTACGCGTTCGCGGCGCGCGACCGAGCGCAGCCGATAGTGAAGCGCGATCTCCCGCGCGTCGACGGCGGCCCACAGACGCGCCGGGTAATGAGCGAGCACGTGGGCCGATTCGCGCTCGCGAACCGCCTCGGCGATCACCCCAGCGGCGACACGCGCGGAGGCGAGCGCGTTGCCGATACCCTCGCCCGAGAACGGGTCCACCAGCCCGGCGGCGTCGCCGACCAGTAGAAAACCGTCGCCGGCGAGCGTCCGGCGCGGGTCCGGCGTCGGAAGATTCCATCCCTGTATGTTGCCGATGCGCTCCGCGCGGGCAAAACGGTCACGAAACCGGGGCGATTGCAGCACAGCTTCGTGGACGTCGCGCAGGCGCACGCGCCGGCGTTTCAAGTCCCGGTGGACAAGGCCGAGACCGACGTTGGCGACGCCGTCGCCGGTGGGAAAGATCCACAGAAAACCCGGAAGCGTGTCGCGGACGAAATGCACTTCGACCGTTCGGCGGGCGACGTCGAAGCCGCGGTAGTAGCCGCGGGTCGCGACGAACCAGCGTGACGAGTCGTGGCGATAGCAGCCGAGGCGGCGCGCCACCACCGAGTCGAAGCCGTCCGCACCCACGACGACGCGCGCACGAATCTCTTGCTCCCGGCCGCCTGCACGGCAGACAACGCCGGCCGCGCGGCCGGCGGTACGCAGGATGTCGGTGACAACGGCGCCCTCGAGCGTGGTGGCTTCTCCGCGCGCCGCGTCGAAGAGCACGTGGTCGAACAGCTCCCGCCGGCACACGGCGTGGGGCGCCGGGTCGCCGCCCGCCGACAGGTCGACCACGATTTCGTGACCACCCGGTGAGGAGAGCACGGCGCGGCCGATGGACTCGTGGGTGGTGAGTTTCAGACGATCCAGCAGCCCGAGCTCCTGCAAGTGCGAGAGGCTCTTGCGCGCGATGGCGTCGCCGCAGATCTTGTCGCGCGGAAACGTGCGTTTGTCGACGAGGGCCACATCGAGTCCGGCGCGTGCCGCGTAGAGCGCGGTGGCGCTGCCCGCCGGTCCCGCGCCGACTACCACGAGGTCGTGCACGCGCGACATCACTGGCTCCGGATGGCGGCGAGCTTCGCGCCGGCGGCAATCAGCAGCGCGCCGCCCACCCGGTGCAGCACATCGCCGAAACGGCGGCCGCGCGCCCAGCGGCGCGCGCCGTGGCAGGCGCCCACGTAGACGCACAACACCACGAACTCGATCACCACCGAGCTGACGCCCAGGATGGCGATCTGACGCGCAGCCGATTGGTCGGGGTCGATGAACTGCGGCAAGAGCGCCGTGAAGAAGATAAGCGCCTTTGGATTCGCGGCCTGGGTGACGAACGCGTTCACGAACGGGCTCGTGCGGCGTGCCGGCGCGGCGGGCGTTTCCTCGGGTGACGGCGCTCGCCGGAGCAGCATCCGCAACCCCAGATAGACGAGATAACCCGCTCCCGCCCATTTGATGGCGACGAAGAGTGTGCGCGACGCGAGCAGCAGCGCGCCGAGGCCGGTCGCCGAGAGGACGAAGTACAGCGCGTTGGCGGCGAGTATGCCGAGGCTGGCCACCACGCCGCCGCCGGCGCCGCGCGCGAGTGCCGTCGAGATGACGCACAGCACGGCAGGCCCGGGCGTGAAACACAAAACGATCTCGGTGGCGCAGAAGAGAAGCCAGGTTTCGACGCTCATGGGATGCTCCAGCGTGTTTTCACACTGTAGCACAGCGAGCGACGATCCCCGGCAAGCGAAAGCCGCCCGAGAACTCTCCCGGACGGCTTCGCGTGTCGAGCCGGACCAGTCGTGTATTGATGCTTGGCTACGCCGCCGGCTCGGGGCCGTACTGGTTGGTACCCTTCGCGCCCTGCGTGGAGAGCAGAATGACTCCGATGTAGAGATTGTAGAACGGAACCAGCGTCAGCCAGTAGTGCCGGCCCGGCTTCCCGAGGTCGTGGAATCGGCGCACCACCAGCACGCTCTGCATGAGGCAGCCCACCACGGTGACGACGATCGCGATCACGTTCATGGCGTCGTTGCCGGAGGCTCCGGCGGCGAAGCCGAGCGCTAGCGCGGCGGCGTAGGTCAGCCCCACGATCACCAGCGACGAGGTGATGTATTCCTTGCGGCCAATACGGCCGTTCATCGAGATTCCCATGCTCATGGAGAAGGGGGCTCCTTTCCCACCGATCCGCGATTCCACCCTCGGGCGACGCGGCCATGGTTCTCGCGCGGCGCGCACCCCGCAAGTTCGCGCACCTGACAAAAAGCGCACATAACTCCCCACGATGCTTCTTGGCATTCGCCGGGGTGCACGACCGCCGCGCTATTCGGTAGAGAACTTCGGACCCCTAACGGCAAGAAACGGACCGGTCCGGGACGAAGGTGTCGGAGAAGGGCGTCGGGCGGAGACCTGCGGTGCGAAATGCCGCGTTGCGGGTGCTCGATTCCCCTTAACGGGGTTGGGAATCGATCGGCGTCGATTGCAACATCGGCCGGCGGCGCGGTGCCGGTGACGAACCTTCGCGGGACGCGCTGCTTACTTACACGTAGCGGCGTTTTGCCCCGCGGCGACCCGTGCGGATGCGGCCCACGTCGCTCTTCGAGGGGACGTAGCGGCCCAGGCCGTGGTCGAAGTCCTTGTAGCGCCGGCGCTCGAGCTTGGCGCCGATGTGCTGCTCGATGCGGTCCAGGTACTCCTCCTCGTCGAAGGCGACGAACGTGACCGCGTCGCCGAGGGCCTCCGCACGGCCGGTGCGCCCGATGCGGTGGATGTAGTCCTCCGCATTGCGCGGCACGTCGAAGTTCACCACGTGGGAAATCCCATCGATGTCCAGCCCGCGCGCGGCGATGTCGGTCGCGATCAGCACGCGGTGCTCACCGTTCTTGAAGCCGTCGAGCGCGTCCTTGCGTTCCTTCTGCGAACGGTTCGAATGCAGCTCCGCCGCCTCGATACCAGCGTGCGCGAGCCGCCGCTTCACGAATTCCGCGTTGTCCTTGGTGCCGCAGAACACCAGCACCATGTCCCACTGCTCGTTTTCCAGGACCGTGCGCAGCAGGTCGAGCTTGCGATCGCGCGGCACCGGAAACACGTACTGGGTCACGGTGTCGGTCGGCTTCTGCTGCTCGCCGACTTCGATCAGCACGGCGTCTTTCTGCACGCGCTCGGCCAGGCGGCGAACTTCCGACGACACCGTCGCGGAGAACAGCAGGGTCTGGCGCTGCTCCGGAATCTTGGCGATGATCTTGCGCACGTCCTGGATGAAGCCCATGTCGAACATGCGGTCCACCTCGTCGAGCACGAAGAAGTCGACATGGCGCAGATCGATGGTGTGACGGCCGATGTGGTCGAGCAAGCGACCCGGCGTGGCGATCACGACGTCGACCCCGGAGCGAAGTTTCTTCAACTGCCGCTCGATGGGCACACCGCCGTAGACGGCGAGCGCGCGGATGTCGAGGTACTTGCCGTAGGCCTTGAACGATTCCTCGTTCTGCACACACAGCTCGCGGGTAGGTGTCAGCACCAACGCGCGCACCACGCGGTGTGGTTTCTCCTGCCCCTTGCGGTGCGGGTGGTGAGGGGCGTTCCGCGGCCGTCGCTCCCGGCGCGGCTCGGGATGGTCGGCCTCATCGGCGGTTTCTTCGGCGGCCTGCACGCGGAGCTGCTCCATCTCGGAAGAGGAGAGCGTGTTGGCCTGCATCCGGATCAGGATTGGAATCGCAAACGCGGCGGTCTTGCCGGTGCCGGTCTTGGCACGCCCCAGAATATCGCGGCCTTCGAGCGCGGGCGGAATGGCCCGCGCCTGTATTTCCGTGGGAGTCTCGTAGCCGGCGTCGTCGAGCGCGCGCTGGATCGGATCCGAAAGGTTCAGAGTTCGAAAGGACATGTCGTCATAGATAGCATACAACGGGAGTATCCGCGGAACAAGCGCTGAACACAGCCCCCCGGATGGGCCGTCCTTTGCACCGAGCGCTCCGCGTGGCGGTGCGGACCCCCGCGCGCCTAGGCGAGTCGGCCCGCACACGCCTCGGTTTCGTAGAGGAATTCGACGCGACCGCCGATCGCGTGCAGGGCAAAGAGCCGCTCGATTCCTTCCATGAACGCGGCGTGCTCCGGATGATCCGGCGAGGGCACGTACGATGAGGATGCCGACAGCCCCATCAGCGCCGCGAGATCGTGGCGCACGGTGAAGTGGTGACGCCATTCCATCGGCCCCTCGATAAACCCTCGCAGCCACTCCCCCAGCACGCGTCGATGATCGATCTCCCGGTAGTCGATGGCGTGTGCATGCAGGAAGTCGTCGTACGAGCGCATAAAGGGCGACGCATCGATGCGGCGTGAGTTGAAAACGATGAGCACGTGCCCACCGGGCCGGAGGATCCGCTTCCACTCGCGCCGGGTCGGCTCCGGCTCGAACCAGTGAAACGCCTGCGCGGCGCTGACCAGGTCGACGCAAGCGTCTGAAAGGCCGGTGGCCTCGGCGGCGCCGCGCACGCTCACGAAATGAGGATTCCCCGCGAGCGCCTGCTCAGCCGCGGCGCGCATCGCGTCGTTGGGTTCGACGCCGTAGACCCGGTTTCCGTTCGCGAGCAACACGGACGCGAAAATGCCGGTCCCGCTCCCGACATCGGCGATGTCCCAGGAGGGCGCCAGGCCGATTTTCGCACCGAGCCAGTCGAGCAGCGCGGGTGGATACCCCGGGCGGTAGCGAACGTAGGCGTCGACGCGTCCCGAGAAACGATGGACCGGGCGTCGTTCGTGCCGTTCGGTCATGTCCGAACGCGGTGCGCGAATGAACGGGTTGCGCCGTCCACGACGCGTGCCACCTCTATGCCTGACGCCGGCCGCCGGTGAACAGCTCGAAACGCCCGCGCGGCCCGACAAAAGCGTTCCCGCCCCAGCCGACGATCGTAACGATGATCGCGGTCAGCATCGCCGAACCGAAGCCGTCGACTCCGAAACCGTTCATCATCCGTGACACCAGGAGCACCATCAGCGCGTTCACGACCAGCAGGAACAATCCCAGCGTGAAGATCGTAATCGGGAGCGTAAGAATGACGATGATCGGGCGAACCACCGCGTTTACGACCCCGAGCATGAGCCCCGCGCCGATGAGCGATAGCAAACCCGTCGAGTGCACACCCGGCAGGATCGCAGACGCAACCCAGAGCCCCAGGGCCGTGATGAGACAACGGACCAGAAAGCCGATCATGATGCGGATCTTTCCATAGCGGGTATCATGCAGATCCCTCCTTCTAGTTTCTCGTAATGGCCTATTGTCCGGTCCGCCTCATTATATAGGGTGATCGGTGCGCCGGGAAGCTCCCGCGCGAAAAGACGTCAAACCTTCGGAGCAAGCGTGGCATCCAAACCAGTGAAGGGAGAGCTGCAGGGGGACGATGCGGCCAGGAAAACGGCAGCCTTCCTGGAATACGAAAGCTGGCCGCCAGACGGCGGGTGGGTAGTGTCGGCGCGAAAGTAACTCCGCCGATGATTGCTACTCCACCTCCGGCACCTCGCGGCCGTAGAAGTCATAGATCATCTGGACTGCTTCCTCCGCGGTTTCGACGATCGTGAACAGCCTCGTGTCCTCGCGTGAAATCACGCCATGGTCGACCAGGACATCCATATTCATGAACGTCTGCCAGAATTCGCGTCCGACCAGCACGATCGGCATCGGCCGGACCTTCCCCGTCTGCACCAGCGTCAGCGCCTCGAACAGCTCGTCGAGCGTGCCGTAGCCGCCGGGAAACGCCACCAGCGCTACCGCTCGCAGGAGAAAGTGCATCTTGCGGATCGCGAAGTAGTGGAACTGGAAACACAGCTCGGGGCTGATGTAGGGATTCGGCTCCTGCTCCTGCGGGAGGGTGATGTTCAGCGCGGCGCTCAACGCGCTCACGTCGTGCGCACCGCGGTTGGCGGCCTCCATGATGCCCGGCCCTCCACCGGTGACGACGACGAAGTCGTGGCGGTCGGCGCGCTTCACGAGTGTCGACACCATCCGCGAAAATGTCCGAGCCTCGTCATAGTAGCGTGAGACCGATACCTGTTTCTTCGCGAACGCGACGGCAGCGGCGAGTTGCGGGTCATCGGGGCGCGCCGCCAGCGCCGCTTGCGCCTCGTCGAGACGCATGCGCGCCTGCTGGGGCGTGAGAATACGGGCGCTCCCGAACACGACGATCGTCGAGCGGATGTTGAGCCTACGAAGCAGCATCTCGGGCTTCAGCAGCTCGAGCTGGAGCCTCGTCGGGCGCAGGAACTCCTCTTTCAGGAAATCGAGATCCTCGTACGCAATGCGATACGACGGGCTCCGGCGGAGGGCGGCGACCAGCACCTCCCGCTCTTCGTGATTTGGTTCGGGCCGATTGGGCGAGTGATCGTCATCATGCTCCCGCGACATCGTGTCCTCCTCGATTTGATCCGCACACGCGCGAGTCGGTGAATCGCGGAATTGTATCACGACGCGCGTGCGCCTGAGCTGGCGATTGACAGCCGGGAATCGTTTGCGTACAACCGCGTTGTGATGGCGCAAGACCCTGGGCTGGAAACCAGAAGAGTGGTCACGCTTTCGGAGCTGGCGGCGCGCTTCGACCGAAGCTCGCTCGCCGGGCAGTTTGTGCTCGCACGGTCACCGGAGGCCGTGCCGCCGGGCTGGGCCGTGCACGAGGCGCGAGGATGGGTGCTGGCCGTGCATCCCGCACTTCCCGTCTACACCATGCGCGCGGTGGATGGCTCCGGCATTGGATGGCTGCTAGGATTCCCGATCGATGCCGCAGGACGATGGGTCGACGCCGACATGGTGCTGGCGCAGGGCCCAGATCCATCACCGGGTGAGTTCGAAGAGAGGCTCTATGAGCTCGGGGGACAATTTCTTGGAGTCCTGCTCACGCCGGGAATTGAGCGCGTGTATCTGGATTGCGCGGGGTCGCTATCGGCGGTGTTTGCGCCTTCACACGAGCTGGTGGCATCGACGCCTTCCTTGATCCCCTTCTCGCGCGGCTGCGAGGATGCGATCGATCTCATTCGCGCCACCGGCCTTCCCGCCGCCCGAAACGACCTTTCGTTCGCACTCGCATTCGGACTCACCTCGCGGCGGGGGGTGGAACGACTGCTGCCGAATCACGCGCTCGACCTGCGCGACTGGTCTGTGAAGCGACACTGGCCGCCGGCGCCGCTCGACGACCGTGCAGATCCTCGCGCCGTGGTCGAAGGGGTGGCGCGGATCATCGAGCGACACATTGCCGCGACGGTCACGCGGCGGCCGGCCTACCTTCCCCTCACGGGCGGGTACGATTCGCGCACGCTGCTCGCGTGCGCGCGTTCCTGTCTCGACGCTATTCATCTGCACACACTCGCTCTGGGCGATCGCACCGCGCACTTTGATATCGCCATGGCGCGCCAGCTCGCGCGCCGACACGGCCTTCGGCACGAAGTGATCGAGTGCGAAGCGCCGGGCGCGGAGGAGCAGGACGCGTGGCTGTGGCGCACCGGGTTGTGCGTCGGGGGCGCGCGCGGATGGCGGGTGTTCCGTACGATGCAACGCTTCGACCCGGCGCGCGTGGAGCTGACCGGGCAGGGCGGCGAGGCCGCGCGCGCGTCCTACTGGCGGGACCTCGGCGGCGACAAATCCCCGCTCACCGAACACGCCGTCGTACGCGCACTCGTGCTTCCCCCGCTTCCGGAAATACTCGCGCGAGCACGAACCTGGCTGGACACTCTCCCCGCGAGTCGTTTCATGCATGTCGTCGACCTGGTATACATCGAGCAGCGATTGGGTCCGTGGGCCGGAGTAGTCAATTACGGCGATGCAGCTCCGGCCCGATTGTATCCGTTCGCGCATCGGGCCTCGTTTACCGCCATGTTGCGGCTCCCGGACGAGTACAAGCAGTCAGGACAGTTCCCGCGCGAGTTGATCGCGAGTCGTTGGCCGGAGTTACTGCAGGATCCGTTCAACCGGCTTCCGGGCTGGAGGCACTACGCCTATCGAGCGAAGCGGCGGGTCTGGCTTGCGCGGCGGGCGCTCGGAATCGGTACGCCCTGAGCGTGCCATCCACGCGAACGCCTACTTCGCCCGGAGCGACCTCGCTGCCCGCGCGAAGTCGCGCGGCTTCACCCAGAGAATCATTCCATAACGGCCCCCGCCTGCGCACACGGCATCCGCGGCCGTGATGCTGATGCGGGCGTCGGCGAGTTTCTGCACGTGACGGTGGACGGCGCCGACGGTGTCGCCGCCGGTTATCAGGAACGCCTTCTTGACCCGGCTCAACTGCCAGCCGTTCTTCGCCGCCACGCGCCGGAGCGCCGGCATGCGATCGGTGACGAAATCGATCTGCGCGCGGCCCTTCCCGTCCGGAAAGCCGGAAAACGCGGTGAGGTTGACCCCGGCGGTGCGCAGCGCCGCCAGCATGTGTGCGCCCTGGCCGGCGCGGCGCGCCACCTTCGCGTAGCAGTAGTTCACGGTTCGAACTTGATCCGCCATCAGAGAGCCTCCTTGCGTTTGGATGGTTCCATTCCAGTATAGACCGGTTCTTGCGTCCGTCAACGCCACGGCGCGGCGGCGTCTGCGGGGCGCTTGGCAGGACCTTAACGATCGAGCGAACGTTGCCATCCGGTTCGCCGGCCGTGGACGCGACGCGAACGATGTCGATCCCGTCGCCGTCGCGGGCGAACAGGAAGCGGCGATAAGGCGGTGCGGTGACGTCGATGCGACCGGAGTCGATGTCGAGATTGCCGACGTAGACACGAACAGGAAGTTCGCCGGGCGGGAGCGCCGGCACATACACGGTCACGCTTCCCGGTTCGGAGCGGGCGATGGGGGCATCGCGGTCGCCGATGGTGACGCGCGTGGCGGCATCGCCGCGAGCATGCCTCGGGGCTTCGAACGGGATGGTGACGGTCTGGCCGGGAGCGGCGGAACCGAGGTCGACGCGTTGCTTCGCGCCGGCGGTCGCACAGGCGATGACGGCGGATAACCATGCGGCCACACACAGCGGGGGCATTGGTGTGCGCATGACGTCTCCCCATCCGGGGCAGGTCGAGGAACTTCGAATTCCGCTCCAGAGGAGTCTAGGCCGATCCGGCGGGCGCGTCAACCGGCACGCCGCCCGAAGCCGGCCGCCGGTGTATAAACGCGTGCGCTCGGGCGGGTCTATTTGCTAGATTCACGACGAACCCGAAAGGACCCCTTCATGACCCAGACACCTCGCACCGCCACCATGGACGACGTCCGCCAGTTCAACCAGGCCTGCGACACGCTGCGCGCGGAAATCGGCAAGGTGATCGTCGGCCAGGACCGCGTGGTCGAGGAGTTGCTGATCGCCCTGTTCGCGGGCGGGCACTGCCTGCTGGTCGGCGTCCCCGGGTTGGCGAAGACGTTGCTGATTTCCACCGTGGCAGAGGCGCTGGCGCTCAAGTTCTCCCGCATCCAGTTCACCCCCGACCTGATGCCGTCGGATATCACCGGGACCGAAATCCTCGAAGAGGACGCCGCCACGCGCAAGCGCTCCTTCCGCTTCATCAAGGGGCCCATCTTCGGGAACGTGATCCTGGCCGACGAGATCAACCGCACACCGCCCAAGACCCAGGCGGCGCTGTTGCAGGCCATGCAGGAGAAGAAGGTCACGGCGGGGGGCGAGACCTACGCGCTCGACCTCCCGTTCTTCGTGCTTGCCACCCAGAATCCCATCGAGCAGGAAGGGACGTATCCGCTCCCCGAAGCCCAGCTCGACCGCTTCATGTTCAACATCCAGGTCGACTATCCCAGCGAGGAAGAAGAGATCCGGATCGTCGAGACGACGACGTCCCCGATGACGCACAAGCCGACGATCGTCCTCCACGCGAACGACATCCTGCGCACCCAGGAACTGGTGCGCACGGTGCCCGTCGATTCGCATGTGCTCAAATACGCGATCCGTCTGGTGCGCGCCACTCGCGACGACGCGATCCCGCAGGTGCAGCAGTACGTGTCGTGGGGAGCGGGACCGCGCGCCGGGCAGAATCTGATCCTGGGCGCGAAGGTCCGCGCCGTCATGGGCGGCCGGCCGATCCCGAGCGTCGAAGATATCAGGGAGATCGCGCACCCGGTGATGCGTCACCGCATCGTCACCAACTTCAACGCCGACGCGGACGGTGTGACCACCGATGACATCATCGACATGCTGCTGGAGGGCGTGAAGGAGTAGATCACCGATTGGCGCTGTGCGTATCGTTCTCCCCCGGCCCGCGTTCTCGCGCGGGTGGCACCGATGGGGGCCCCCCACCGCGCGCAGGTCACGAGCACCGTGGGGGTAATCGGCGACAGGACCCGCGCGGATGGCGCGCGCGAAGTGCATGAGCGGAGAGCGAACCGCGTAGCGCCAAACCAGACCCCCATGCATTCCCATTCCATTAGTGCCCCACGCGCAATCGCTTCGATGGTTGCGGCCGTCGGTCTGCTGGGGCTCTCGCTGCTCCTGTTCGGGTCGCCCACGAGCGGTCAGCGCGCCGGCCCCGACCCGCTTTCGGTGGAATGGGTGTGCAAGTACACGCCGGCGCGCGTGCAATTGCTGTTCGACAGTCTGAGCCTGGATCGCCCCGGCCTCGAAACCGTCAAACTCGCGGTCACGCGCAACGATTACCCGACGGCCTGCTCCGCCCTGATCGACTACTACCGCAACGCGCGCACTGCCGCGTGGATCCGGCGCGCGTCGATCGCGGACACCGGGGCGATCGACCGGGACGCGGAACCCATCCTCGGCGACACGATGTCGTTCTACAACGCGACCGCGAAACTCCCGCGCCGGGCGAGCGGTGGCGTCGACTGGCTCTACAACGGCCCGCAACACGACCCGGAGTGGGGCTGGTCGCTCAACGATCTCTACTACTTCGGGACGCTGATCCACGGCTACCTCAAGACTGGGCGCCGCGCGTATGTCGAACGGGTCGACGCCGACGTGCGCGACTGGATCCTGTCGAATCCCATGCCGCACGGACTCACGCGCACCGGGCCATGGCGCGGGATCGAAGTCGCCACGCGGGCGCAGAGCTGGATGAATGCCTTCTACCGATTGCAGGACTGCGACGCATTCTCGCCCGCCGCGCGCATTCTCATGCTGTCGAGCTTGGTCGAGCACGCGAGCTATCTGCAGCTGTTCCATCGGCGCGAAGCGGGAAACTGGGCGGTGACGGAGCTGGACGGGCTGGGCACCATCGGCGCCGCGTGGCCGGAGTTCGCGGCGGCGCCGGGCTGGCGCAAGTACGCGCTCGAGAAGATGGGGCGGCAGATGCGGGACCAGGTGTACCCCGATGGCTCGATGTTGGAACTGACCGTTCACTACCACCGCATCGCCACCGAGCATTTCGATCGTTTCGTGCAGACGTTCCAGGAATTCGGAATTCCGGTGCCGGACTCGCTGATCGCGGGTGTGCATGGGATGTGGAACTACCTCGCGTACACGACCCGCCCCGACGGCACCTCGCCGGAGAACAACGACTCGGATCGGCGCGACATGCGCGAAAAACTCGTCGGCGCCGCCCGGGAGCACGGACACCCCGAGTGGGCGTACATCGCCAGCAATGGCGCCCAAGGGACGGCCCCGGCGGCGGGGCCGTCGGTGGTGTTCCCGTGGGCGGGGCAGGCGATCATGCGCAGCGGCTGGGACGCGCAGGCGCAGTGGTCGTTTTTCGACCTGGGGCCGTCCGGGACAGCGCACCAGCATCGCGACAAGCTGCACCTCTCGATCGATGCATTCGGCCGGCCACTGCTGGTCGACGCGGGCCGGCTCAATTACAAGCGCAACGACTGGCGGGACTACTTCACCGGTTCGTCGTCGCACAACGTGCTCTTGATCGACGGGCGCGGGCAGAATGGCGACTGTGAGCGCGCGACCGCTCCCCTGTCGAAGAACGACTACGCGACCGGTGCGGCCTACGATTTCGCGCGCGGGGTGTTCGACGCGGGCTTCGACCACGTCCGCGGACAGGCGATCCATACGCGCGTGGTGATCTACGTGCACAACGAGTTCTGGGTGGTGGCGGACCGCATCGAAACCGATCGGCCGCGCACGGTCGAGGCGCTCTGGCACTTCGCGCCCGATTGCCATGTACGCATCGATGGGAAGACGATCGTGACCGACGACGAGGGCAAGGCGAACCTCCGCATCGCGCCGGTTGGCGGCGTGCGCTGGATGCCGGCGATCGAGCAGGGCGTGGAAACCCCGGAGATCCAGGGATGGTACAGCGGCTACTACAATGAAAAAGTTCCAGCGCCGGCGGCGATCTTCTCCGCCGAGATTCCGGGCACGACGACATTCGCGTGGGTGCTGCTGCCGGCGCGTGGAACGGCACCGGCGGTGGACTCGCGTGTCATCTCGAGCCGCGCGGAGCGCATCGAGCTCCGCATTCAAACCCGCCCGGAGAACTGGTTCATCGTCACGATTCCGATGAACGCGTGGAAGCCGACCGTCCGCCGCGAAGGCTGACGCGCGGTCCGCTACCCGGGATCCAGTGACACCTGCAGGTGCGCCGCCAGGCGCGCCGCCTGGGATCGCAGCTCCGGGACGGCGGTCGACTCCCACAGGCCCGCCTTGCGCGGATTTCCCAGCGTGAAGAGGACCGGCGAGGCGGCGCCGCGCGCGTCGATCAGTGCGCCCTGTTCATCGGTCACAATGCCCAGTCGCAGCGGGTCGGGGGTCACGAGTCCTCGTGCGCGCAGCGCGCCGAAGAGCGGTTCGTCGACGCGCGCGTAGTCCGATTCGGGCCCGGTGCAGTTGATCACCGCGCCGGCACGGTGCGACGTGGCGACGGGCTGGCCGCGGCGGCGGATGCCGAACTCGACGGAGTCGGTGGCCGCGCGGCACGATTCGATGCGACCGGCCAGCACCGACAGCTCGCCGCGGAAGATCATCGCGTTGATTTCGGCGGCGATACGGGTCGACATGCGATGCCGGTGGGTATCCCAGAACGGGCGCACGTGCCGCAGGAAGCGCTCGCGTTCGCGTGCCGGCATGCGCTGCCAGAGCGACGGGGTGAGCGGGCGGAGACCGTTGATCACATCGCGCCAGTCGAGGCCGCCGAGGGTCGCGTGTCGCACCGAGTCGTGGATCAGCGCCAGGAGCGCCGATGCCGAACCATTCCAGGTCGAAAGCCCCGCGGGTGGCTGGACCACCGGCGGCGGAAGCGGCCAGTCGCGGTGAGGTTGCGGCAGCAGCCCGCGGCGAGAAACGGCCAGGAAACCGGCCCGGTGCCCTGACTCGCGCAGGGCGAGCACGACGTCCACCATGGTCAGACCCGTTCCTACCAGCAGGATCGGTTGCCGCGACCGCACGCGACTCAGTGCGCCGCTCGCCCACGGGTCGTGCACGTAGCGCGCGTCGTTGCGTAACGCGTCGCCGACTTCCGAACGGGGTGGTGTCGGGGTTCCGGTTGCCAGCACCACGCGATCGGCATCGATCGGAGAGTTGGAAGCAAGGTGCACGCGGAGACCACGGCCGGCAGGCTCGATATCACACGCCTCGCCGCGACGGACCTCGACGTGGACGCCCGGCGGAGCGCCGGTTTCGAGCCCGTGCAGGATCGAGGCGAGGTACTCGCCGTAACGGATGCGGGGAATGAAGGCGTTGCCGGAAAGCGACGGATCGGAGAGACGGAGCCAGCGCAGAAAGTGACCTTCGTCGTCGTCGAACGCGCCCATGCGTCCCGCCGGGACGTTGAGAAGATGGAGTCGGCTCGGCGTGGAGTAGGCCACCCCGCGGGCGGGCGCATCGTTCCGTTCCAGCAGAACGATGCGGAGCCCGCTCCTCCAGGGCAATCGCGCAAGATGGGCCGCCACACTCACGCCGGAGAACCCGGCTCCGGCGACAACGATGGTGGGCGGCTGGCGGCGCATTGGGTTTCGCTCCCAACGGGAGTCAAATAGGAGTGTAATTGCACTCCTATTGGAGTGCAAGCACAATTTCCGTGGCTTCCCCCTGGCCGGTAACCCGCTTAGGCCCGGAGAGGCGGAGCGTGTATACTCCCGCCATGGCCGACCCTCGACGTCTCAAGGCCGGGATCGTCAATGTGACCTTCGGCGAAGGGGTCACCGTTGTTGAGCCTTGTAATCTATATGGTTGCACCATCGGAGACGGCTCGTTCATCGGGCCCTTCGTGGAGATCCAGAAGCAGGTCACGGTGGGTAAGCGCGTGCGCGTCCAGTCCCACGCATTCATTTGCGAGCTGGTGACGATCGGCGACGACTGCTTCATTTCTCACGGGGCGATGTTCATCAACGATCTGTTTCAGATCGGCGGGCCCGCGTGGGGACGCAACGATTTGTGGAAGCCGACCGTACTGGGGAGTAAGGTATCGATCGGCACCAACGCCACCATTCTGCCGGTGTCGATCTGCGACAACGTGGTGATCGGCGCCGGCGCCGTCGTGACGAAAGACATCACGACGCCGGGAGTCTACGCGGGCAACCCCGCCCGGCTGATTCGGAAGCTGTGAAGATAGCATCGCCCACTCCTGGAATCTCCACTCCGGGCGCAGCGTCTGCGTCGCGCTCCCAGCCTCCCGTGAAAGTCCTGATTTGCAACGATTCGCTGTGCGCCGGCGCCGCCGAAGCGAAAGCGGTGGCGCTGGCCAACGCGCTGGCGGGCGAAGGGCTCGCCGTGCTGTTCGCGGCCGACAATGGGCCGCTTCGAAACGAGCTCGACGCGCGCGTGAAGTACCTCCCGATCGAGAACGCACACCACGCGCTGACGCATGCCGCCCATGACCTCTCGCACCTGCTGCGCGAGGAGCGGCCGGATGTGGTCCATTCGTATGACGACACCTGCGCGCTCGCGGCGGCCATCGCGGTGAAGGCGAGCAAGGTGGGGTGCGCGCGCGTGCTGACCCACGACACCGCCATGTTCCGGCATATGCCGCGGTTCATTTCCGGCCCGATCATGCGACGCTGCGCGGATCGTTTCATCGCGATCAGCCGGGACCGGCTCACCGACCTGAAGAAGCTCGGGGTGCCCGGGGAGAAGATTCTGCGGATTCCGCGCTTCCTGGACCCCGATGCCGTCCCGCCGCCCCCGGCGCACGAGACCCGCGACGACCCGCGCGCGGACACGCGGGACACCATCCAGGCCTATCGCGACCTCCTGGCCGTGCGAACGCCGTAGGCGCGCTGGCGCCGATTCCGGCCGCCCGTGTATAATTCACCGTCGCGCAAGCGCCGCGACGAACGCCGGAATCCATGACGTACCTTCGCAACAAGCGACAAGTCTCCCGCTACCTCGACCCTGCGACCGTCGGCAAGCTTCAGAACCTGGAGCTCAAGGCGCGCCTGATCGTCGAGGGCTATATCGCGGGGTTGCACCGGAGCCCATACCACGGCTTCTCGGTCGAGTTCGCCGAGTACCGGCCCTACATGCCGGGGGACAGCATCAGGACCATCGACTGGAAGGTGTACGCCAAGACCGACCGCACCTACGTCAAAGTCTTCGAAGAAGAAACCAATTTGATCGCCAACCTCCTGGTAGACAAGAGCGGCTCGATGGGGTTTCCGGTCGGCGGAACCACCAAACTCGCGTACGCCGGTATGCTGGCGGCCAGCCTCACCTACCTGCTGGTGCGACAGCAGGACGCGGTCGGGCTGTGTGTCTTCGACGACACCGTGCGCAGGCTGATCCCGCACCGCTCGGTTCGCAAACAGCTCTTCCAGATCCTGCAGACGCTGGAAGGCATCGAACCCGGTGCCAAGACCTCCATCAGCCCCGCGCTCCACGAAATGGCGGAGCGCATGAGCCGGCGCGGCCTGGTCGTACTGATCTCCGACCTCATGGACGACCCCGAAAAGGTCCTGATGGGGCTCAAGCATTTCCGCCACCGCCAGCACGAGGTCATCGTCTTTCACGTGCTCGACCCGCGCGAGCTCGACGTCGACTACAAGGAGGAGGTCGAGTTCGAGGACCTGGAGACCGGCGAGAAACTCCGGGTGGAGCCGGCGTTCCTGCGCGACCAGTTCCGGCGCGACGTTCGCGCGTGGATCGACAAGCTCGAGCGCGGGTGCCGGAACCACCAGATCGACTACCACCTCCTGCGCACCGACACGCCGTTCGACACCGCGCTCACGGCGTTTCTGGGCAAGCGCGCGCGGATGGGATAGGCGATGGGGTTCCTCAACGCCGCGTTTCTCGTGGGCCTGCTTGCGGCCGCGGTGCCGGTGATCATCCACCTGCTCAACCGGCGGCGGGTACGCCGCGTCCAGTTCAGCTCGCTTGCGTTCCTCGAAGAAGTGAACAAGCAGCGCATGCGTCGCGTCAACCTGCGGCGCATCCTGATCCTGATCCTGCGCACGCTCGCGGTTCTGATGCTCGTGATCGCGTTCGCGCGCCCCACCCTGCGTTCGGCGTTCCTGTTCTCGGGTTCGGTGCCGAAGAACGTGATCGTGTGCCTCGACGCGAGCTACAGCATGGGGCTCAACCTCGAGACCGGGACGGCGTTCGACGCGGCGAAGCGGATCGCCAAGACCGTGGTCGAAGAAGCGGGGGCGAGCGATGAGGTCAACGTGATTCGCTTCGCGCGCCAGGCGGAGGTGCTGCTGGACCGCGGCACGCGCAACCACGGCGTCGTTAGCAGCACCATCGACCGGGTGGAGCTTTCCGACGAGACCACCTCGCCGCGCGCGGCGATCGACCGGGCGCTGGAAGCAATCGAACAGAGCGACGTCAAGGGCGGCGAGATCTACGTCGTTTCGGATTTCCGTTTCAGCGAGGATTCGACGCTCGTGGACGAAGCGAAGGTTCCCGAGAACGTCCGCATCTATTTCATCCCGGTCTACCAGGACGAGGCCGACAACGTGAGCCTCGACCGCGTGGGCGTGCCGCGCAAACTCCTGCGCCCCGGCGAAGTGGTCAAGGTATCCGTCACCGCGACCAATCATTCGCGGCGCACCCCCGCGAGCGTCCCGCTCGAGGTGGTCGTGGACGGCGACCGCAAGGCGGAGCAGGTGCTGGAACTCGCGCCGAGCGCGTCGCAGACGGTGGTGTTTCCGCTCTCGCTGGCCGCGCCGGGGCGCTACCACGGGCGCGTGTCGAAGAACCGCGACCGGCTCGGCGTCGACGACGACCGCTACTTCCTCCTCGACGTGTCGAACAGCATCCCGGTCACCCTCGTGAGCGGACGGCGCACCGCCACCGCCGCCAACGCTGGCGTCCCCGCGACCTTCTACGTCGAGAAGGCGCTCAACCCGCGCGGCGCCGCCGACGGCGAGTTCACCGTGAAGGTGATCGACGAGCGCGACGTGACCGCGGCGGCGCTTCCGCCCGGCGGTGTGGTGGTATGGGTCGACCCCCGGCACATCGAGCCGCGACGGCTGGTGCTGATCGAGCGCCACGTGCGGCGCGGGGGCGGGTTGCTGGTGTTTTTCGGCAATGCACCGCGCGAGGTGATCGAAGACGCCGGCTTCCGCGCGCTCACCGGGCTTCGCGGCGGCGCCGAGAAGAGCGGAGAGACGCGCACCGCGTTCACGTCGTTCGAGAAGGCGCATCCCATATTCAACTTGTTCACGAAGGACGAGCTCGAGCTCCTGTCGCGCGCCAAGGTGCGCGCGTACACCGCCGCGCGCGGCGTGGCGCCCGATTCCGTGCTGGCGTACGTCGGCGGCGGCGACCCCGCGGTGTGGGAGTGCGTGCGCGGCCGCGGCCGCGTGCTCGTCTTTGCGGCTGCGCCGGATCTCGTCACCGGCGACATTCCGCTCTCGCCCATGTTCCTCCCGCTCGTGCATACCTCGGTCACGTACCTCGCGAGTCCCGGCGAGGGGCCAGGCGCCGAAGAGCACCTCGTGGGCGCGCCCCTCGATTTCGATCTCTCGCAGAAAGTGCTCGATGAAACCCAGCTCGCCGTGCGCGATCCGTCCGGCGAGACCCTGAAGCCCGCCGTCGGCGCGCACGCATCGGGAGAGCTGGAAGTGAGCCTGGAGCACCCGGCGCAGGTCGGCTTCTACCGGCTCTATCGCGACACGACCCGCGTGGCGGAGATCGCGGTCAACGTGGATACGCGCGAATCGAACCTTTCCGTCTCGAGCCTGCCGGAGAAGCGGCCGGACGGGGTCAGCGTGGTCCGCGTGGGAGAGTCGTTCCGAACCGAGCTGCGGGAGGCCAGGGAAGGCCGCGAGGTCTATGCGGCGTTTCTCGTGCTGGCGATCGCAGCGCTGGTGGCGGAGTCGATTCTGGGGCGGAAAGCGTGACGACCGTTCGGACGGCGGCGCGCAGGGGCGACTCGCGCGCCACCGTCCTTCCGGCGGTTCGGGAACGCTACCGGTAGAGTGCCTTCACCTTTCCCCAGGTCGATGACTCGACCGGGACCACCACCAGTTCCATGCTCAGGTTGTCGATGGCATAGTGGTGGTCGCTTCCGTTGCACTCTGCCGCGAACATGATGACATGGGATGTCGCTGTCGCCACGAACGTCGTAGCAAATCCCCTGAACGGTGTGTAGAACCCGGTGTGATCGGGGTGGGGCCCGATGGAGAGAACGGCGGTGCCGTCGACACGGACTTCGAAGGAGTTGTTCGGAGTTCCAGTCGGGGTACCCAGGGCGTACTCGCCAGTGATGGCATACTGCGCGCCGGGCATCAGACCGGCAACCGTCTGATATATCCTGGGATCGCTATTGAGCAGCCCGGTGTGATTGAGTATGAAGCCGGGGCCGGGGTTCCCGTAAACCGAGTTCCAGCCCCAGGGGCTGCTGCTCATGGTGGCAGTCGTCCATCCGCCGCCCGTGGCGTTGTTTGGAACGAAAGTGTCGAAGCTGCCGTTCACGAGCAAATTGGCAGCGAGAGCGCTACCGGCGAATGTAAACGCCGCGATCATAACAACGGCGGTCGCGGTGAGGCGGCCGACCCTGCCGGATCCGATTTTCAGTTGAAACATGAATCCATCCTCCGAGGTTGTGATGCAATTCAGAAAGGTGTGAGGCACTTGTGGGAGTAGATGTCGCCGGCTCCGGTTTCGCTTCACTGAATCCGAAATCGACGGCGCACGGGTGGGGAAGTGGCTGGCATCACGGGCCTCGATTCGATACTCTTTGAAGGAAAGACGCCTCGCGATCGCCAGTGCATCGTTCGTGTTTTCATAGCCTTTGATCGATAAGGTTCGCCGTCTTCCTCTCGTTCATTCCCTCCGAGCCTCCATCGGCGAGGCGCTGCGCGCCGCGCGCGAGATCGCGGACGCAGAGGTGGGCCGGGTCATCGACCGCCCGCGCGGGACTTACGCGGACAAACTGGAAGCCCGCCGGCGCATCCACGTCGCGGGGCTCAAGGGTTCCTCCCAGGTATTCCTCGCCGAAGCCGTCCGCCAGTCGCTGGACCGAGGCATCCTCCTCGTCTACCCCGACAGCGAATCGGCGCAGGACGCCGTCTCCGACTGCCGGACCGTGTCGAACGGGCGCGTGGTGCATTTCCCCGAACGCGCCATCGCCCCGCATCGCTTCGAGCTGCGCGAAAACATCGCGGCGGGCGGCGACCGCAACGAGAGCCTGCTCACGATCCTAAACGGCGGCGCGGACATCGTGGTCACGAGCGTCCTCGGCTTCCTCGAAAAGACCATCACGACGGCGTCGTTGGCGGCGCACCAGCGCACGCTCGCGGTCGGCGACGCGATCGACCTCGAGGACCTGCGCGAGCACCTGGACGGAATGGGTTACGACGCGGTGTCGGTGGTGGAGGAGGCGGGCCAGTTCGGGGTACGGGGTGCGATCGTGGATGTGTTCGATCCGGCGTGGGACTACCCGGTGCGCATCGAGCTCGAAGACGATGAAATCGTTTCCATGCGCTCCTTCGACCTCGACACGCAAAGGTCAATAGAAGCATTGCAGACTTGCACCATTTTGCCAGCATCGAGCGTTCCATTGGACGCCGATGCGGTGGCGCACCTGCGCGAGTACCTCAAGGCGCGTGGCTTCCCGAAAGATCTCATCGACCGCATCGCCGAGGAGGCCGAGCACTCGCGCTCGTCGTACGTGTGGCGGCGCTACGCGCCGGCGCTGGGCATGACGGGGTCGCTCCTGGACTTCTTCCCGGAACCGCCGCTGGTCTGGTTCACGGACGGGGAAGGAACCAACCGCTCCCTGGCCGCGCTGGCGCGGGACTTCGGGCGCGCCGCCTCGCGCCCCGAGGACGAGTTCCCCGCGTTAGCGTTGGATGACTACCTCCATCCAATCGAACACACGCGCACGCGCGGCGCGGCCGTCGTGATTCATCGTGCTCTATCCGACGTGTCCGAAGCCGCACCGCCGCCCGGGGGGGGTGGGAACGGGACGGACCCCGGGTTGGCGCCGGCGCGCGAGGACGAAACGACCCTGAAGTTCCTCACCGCCGCGCACCCGAGCGTGGTCGGAAAGCTCGACCCGCTGTTCGCGCAGATCCGGTCGCTCCGTGCCCGCGGCGTGGACGTGCTCATCTACTCCGAAACGCCGACCCAGCGCGAGCGCATGGCGGACATCCTGGGCGACGAAGAGTCACTGGTGCATCTCCCGGTGGGGTGGATCGCGAGCGGCTTTGTCTGGGAGCAGGCGGGCCTGGCGATTCTCACCGACCATCAGATTTTCAACCGCATGCTCGCGCGGCCGCGCAAGAAGCGGGCGAAACGCCGGACAGCCGCGCTGCGGACCGAGTCGCTGCGCGGCGGCGACTACGTGGTCCACGTCGACTACGGCATCGGACGCTTCGTCGGGCTGGAACGGATCGCGGCGGACGACGGCAACGCGGAGTGTCTCGCGATTCGTTTCGAGGGCGGGGACCGGATCTTCGTCCCGGTCGATCAGATGCACCTGGTCGAGAAGTACATCGGCCGCGAGGGCGTGGTCCCGAAGCTCGACAAGCTCGGCGGCACCCGCTGGCAGCACACCAAGGAGCG
>Ga0184629_10000330_pt1 | contig 21109 bp, 15 predicted proteins | sample PLM4_32_b1_FD_133158 | JGI IMG/M metagenome (GOLD analysis project Ga0184629, IMG submission 133158) | Groundwater sediment microbial communities from an aquifer in East River, Colorado, USA - PLM4_32_b1 | ecosystem: Environmental > Terrestrial > Soil > Riparian zone | place: USA: East River...
CACTTGTATACAGCAACCGGTCCCGTATTATGGGCATATTCAAATCGAGTTCTGGCATGAATTAAAGCATCCACTGCTAATTCATGACTTTGGTACATTTTCTTATGGGATACGCAGTTCCTCATAATCTTGATGGAACGATCATAAAGTTCCCACAATTAACAAAGAAATATAGATTTTAATTTTCCTTCATTTCAATTTACAGTTATCAAAATGAATATCTCGTGTTAAATTGCGGCCTAAATTATAGTAGATGAAGACAGCAGAGATCCATACAAAAAAAGGCGTAATGAAGATTGCGTTTTTTGAAGAAGATGCCCCGAAAACAGTAAAGAATTTTATTGACCTGGCCGAAAAAGGTTTTTATGATGGACTAATATTCCACCGGGTAATTCCCAACTTTATGATCCAGGGGGGGTGCCCTAATGGAATCGGCAATGGAGGGCCTGGCTATCATATTGACTGCGAGCTAACGGGTAAAAATCAATACCACGACAGAGGCGTACTTTCCATGGCGCATGCCGGAAGAAACACAGGGGGTTCACAATTCTTTATATGCCACACGCGCAGCACAACCCAACATTTGGATCGCAATCACACCGTTTTTGGAAAGGTTTATGAAGGACTAGATGTAGTCGATGCTATCCGGCAAGGTGATGTGATGGAAAAAGTAGTTATCAAGAGTGAAGGGTGACGTTAAATAATCACCTTTTCACGCCATGATCTAAATCAAATCTAAGTTTAGTGGTCAACTTGGGGTATTTTTTACACATCTAACATTGGTATTTCCCTACATTCCTGCAGCCCGATGCAATGTTGAAACCTTGTGCTTTCAAATTTTTAGGAATGAAAATTGTAACCAATCAAGTATTCATTAAAATGTTATCTCATGAAAAAAATAGTTCTTTTAGCGTTAGCAATCGCATTTTGTTATACCGTCGCTGAAGCGCAAAGTAAACAGGCTTTTTATAACACACCCTACAAAACGCGCAATAGCGGGTCCTTCAATAAATCCGCAAATCTATTAACGTTTAGTTACGGTTTTCCAAATGTATCGATGTCCGGTTATGCTCATAAAGGAAATAATAGCGTGGGATTTGGTCCTGTATATGCCAAATATGAACACGGCATCATAGACGAAGTGGGCATCGGAGGACAGCTGGCTCATTCCACTGGAAAGTATGATTACGGAAGTAATCAAAGTGAAAAAGTTAACATCCTGCACCTTGCTATACTTGGATACTATCACTTTAATAAACTTATCCCAGTGCGACAGTTGGACGTTTACGCCGGATCCGGGCTAGCCTTTAGAAATCGAGTCGTCAGATACAGTGATGATTTTTATGACAATCACACGGACACTGATGTGACGTTAGCCGTTAAGGTTGGTGCGCGATACTATTTCAAGGATAACATTGCCTTCTACGGAGAAGCGGGATATGATGATATGAGTGATGTAAACCTGGGCGTTTCGTTTCGTTTTTAAACGATAATTCTTAAGGTTGGGAGTCACTCGCTTGGTACATGATCGGGTGACTAATTTTTATTGTCTTCACGAAATCATATTCGTAACACGCTGATTATTTGAGCAGTAACCAAAATCCTGGATAAAAATCTTTCTGGTTGATGATTACTATCATCTTCTAACCTTGGAAGTGATCGTACCTTACCTTAGGTCTTGTTCTTAGGGTGTAGTATACTTACGAAGCATGGATGTCGAAATAAATTCAAATGTCCTATCTTAGTTTTAATAATTACCTTTGTGCTGACGAGCCTATGAAGTCATTTAATTTAACCTCCGATGAGGACAAATCATGCTGATAAATTTGCTCTAGGCCTAGCTTTAGTGGCAGGAATTTTTTTTACTGAACTAGTTTTTCCATGGGGAATTTTTGCGTACGTGATCGCAGCCATCTACATCCTTAAGATCCCAGGTCACACGAGGCATGTAATCATTCTGAGCAGTATTGTATCGGCGTTCATTGTGGCAGGATATTTTGTTACAAAAGGCGATTCCGCTCCAGATTTTCCTGCACTTACCAACCGAATTCTATTACTTTCAATTATATGGCTTGCTACCTTTTTCAATATTCGTCTAAAACAAGTCTCCGAGAAAGATGAAAAACAGAAGGAACTGCTCCATGCACTGACGAGAGAAAAAGAAGAAGCCATCCTTAAGCTTACCCAAATCACCGAAGATATAGATACACATAGAGAAGAAAGAAAATTTATTGAAAACGAACTATTAAAAGGAAAAAGGCTACACGATGCAATGGCTCATCACTTTCCCGACGGTGTGATTTGTGTCCTCAATAAAGAAATGAACTATATCTTGGCAGATGGAAGGGGATTGCATGAATTGGGGCTGAATGGAGTGGAATTAAAGGGTGAGCACGCTGCTATTGGTTCAAGTGGTGAACTCAAAAAAGCATTTGCCGGGGAGAGCGTTTCGTTCGAAACCATTATCAATAATGATTCATACACCGTTAATGCTGTACCTATACCCGATGCTAATAATGAAATCAATGAGATACTTGTTGTGATTAGAAATATTACCGATCGCAAGAAACTGGAAAACAATCTTATAAGAGCCCTGGAAAAAGAAAAAGAGCTTAGTTTATTAAAGTCGCAATTTGTAACCATGGCATCGCATAAATTCAGGACGCCATTAAGCACTGTCCTCTCCTCCGTTTTCTTGCTCGAAAACAATGCAGAAGCGGATGAGGCAGAAAGGAAATCATACTTCGACAAGATTAAGAGGTCTGTTCATAATCTTACCGCCTTATTAAACGATTTCCTATCCCTGGGAAAACTGGAAGAGGGAAAAGTAAAGGTTTCCTATAGTGAGACTGATATTCAATTATTCTTTCACGAATTTTTACAGGAAATTGGATCGATCAAAAAGGCACAACAAAAAATACTTTTTACCTATGATGGGGCAGCCTGCACCGTCATGACAGATCAGCTTTTGCTGAAGAACATTTTGATGAGTCTTCTCTCCAATGCTATCGAATATTCGTCCTATGATGCTGAAATTCAGCTAGCTGTAGAACTTAAAAAGAATAATTTAAGAATAAAGGTATCAGATCAAGGTATTGGTATACCGGAGGACGAACAACATCAAATATTTAGGAGATTTTATCGGGGACAAAACACCAATAATGTTGAGGGTACAGGACTAGGCCTAAACATCGCAAAGAAGTATATTCGGCTCTTAAAGGGTAACATCGATTTTACCAGCCAGGTAAATAAGGGCACAATCTTTATTACAAATATTCCCGTGGTAACCCTTGATATTTTAGAAAAACAAAGGTGATTTTGAAGGCCACAAAAACAGCCTAAAGCAGAAAGGGCTTATGAAATATACGGTATTACTAATTGAAGACAATCAAGAGATGGCGGAGAACATTTGTAGCATTCTAAGGCTCGCCCACTACAATGTTCTAAGTGCTCCAAATGGAAAGATTGGTGTGCAGCTGGCTCAACAACAGCATCCGGATCTAATCCTATGTGATATCATGATGCCCGAACTTGATGGCTACGGAGTGCTTCATATTCTGAACAGCGATCCCGAAACGGCCAATATCCCGTTCATATTTCTAACCGCCAAAGCTGATAGAAATGATCTCCGTACAGGTATGAACCTAGGCGCTGATGACTACATGACTAAACCCTTTGAAGGTCTTGATCTCTTAAAAGTAGTAGAAATACGGCTCAAGAAGAGGCAACAACTCAAAGCCAATAGCAAAAACGACCTTTATGATGTCAATACGTTTTTTAATAAAGCAAGAGAGCTAAAAGAGTTTCAAAAACTTTCTGAAAACAGACCAGTCAGGATATTTAGAAAGAAGGAATTTGTTTTTATGGAAGGGCAGAGCCCGTCAGACCTTTACTTCATTATCAGTGGGGAAGTAAAAACCTATAAAGTAAATTATGATGGCAAAGAATTAATTACCGGAATCCATTCCGCTGGTGATTTCCTTGGATATGTGCCACTGTTAGAAGAGAGGCAACACAACGAAAGTGCAGAAGTATTGGAGGAGGCAGAAATTTCGATTATTCCCAAACAAGACTTTCTTACCCTTATATACTCCAGCAAGGACATGGCGAGGAAATTTATCAAAATGTTATCCAACAACTTGATTGAAGCCGAAAACAGACTCCTGGATCTAGCTTATCAATCTGTTAGACAGCGCGTTGCCGGTGCGCTATTAAAGATCTATAACGAGCATAACGTCCCCAATAAGAAGGAGATTATCACCATTGCCAGGAAGGATATCTCCAACATGATAGGCACCGCTACGGAGTCACTCAATAGGACACTTGCCGACTTCAAAGATGAAGGTCTGATCGAAATCTCCGAAGAAGGGATAAAAATTCGGGAAAAGACAAAACTTGAGCATCTCCTCATGGTATTTGCCAACCGTGTCATGAAGCTAAAGTGAATCCCAATTCAGCATACCCGTATTCAGGTAGAGTATAAGTTTTCTATCGTATATTTCTGAAAATTAACATCCCCTTTATAGGTGAATTTATAGAGCAGAATCGTCAAAATTGGTCTAAAAAAGCGGGTTTTTGGATTCAATGAGCAAGATTTTGACAACCGATGATCGCGGTCATCGTTACCGCGAGCCACTGTCTTTACATTTATTACAAGTCTGGCTTAAATTAATCTGTTATGGAAGATAAATATTACTCTCGTTTGATCAAGATGATGGTATTTATCCTTGATTTTTACCTCATTTCATTGGCATTTTCCCTTACAAAGAAATTTGGTTTTGATGATGGTATAACGGAAAATCAAGAAACATCATTCTTTTTAATATTCAGCCTTATATGGGTTATTTCGGGTTTTCTAAATGAGATCTATAGAATAAATAAATTCAGCCCGTTAAAAAGCATCATCTCGAGTCTCTTCGGTTCACTTCTGGTGCATTTTTGTTTGCTGATGCTTCTTTTATTTACTACAAATTCATATCAGGTTAACGCCAAGTTTTTGCCTTTTGTGTATTTGTTGACTGCTACATTTTTGGTCGTTTCAAGACTGGCATACAAACTCACCTGGAAGTACTTTGAATTTTCAGGGTTTGACCAGCGAAAAGTGATTATAATAGGTGCCACGCATTCAGGAAGGGCACTCTATGATTTTTTTGAATCACACGACTTCTCAAAGTATAACTTTAAGGGCTTTTTCGATGATGACCCCGATCCGCTAATTATTCATAAGGCGTTGATTAAAGGAAAAATTTCGGATATGGCAGCCTTTTGCCAACGGGAAAATATTGATGAGATCTACTTTGCGCTACCTCCCGGAAATGATGCGCTGCTCAATAGCATCTCCAAGTTTGCAGATGATAACTTTATCTATTTGAGAATAACTCCAGATTTCGGTGAAGTAGTTACCGATAAATACAATGTGTTTATGCTGGATTCAATTCCCGTGCTAACAACCAGAAAAGAACCATTAGGGGTAACGTTAAACGTCGCGCTGAAAAGAATTTTTGATATTGTTTTTTCACTTCTCGTGATTTTAATAGTCTTTCCTGTTCTTTTTCCAATAATTGCGTTGGCGATCAAGTTGGACTCTAAAGGCCCTGTCATTTTTAGACAGCCTAGACTGGGCAAGAAAAATAAGCTATTTGATTGCTACAAGTTCCGCACCATGTACGTAAATCGAACTTCTGAGCGCCAAGCCACTAAAGATGATCCAAGGATCACTCGGGTTGGTCGTTTTCTTAGGAAGACAAATTTGGACGAAGTGCCCCAATTTGTAAACGCGCTGATGGGTAACATGTCCGTAGTGGGCCCCAGACCACATATCAGTAGTCAGCTGGATCAGTATGGCGCAGCAATAAAGAAGTACAAGGTAAGGCATTTTGTAACCCCTGGTATTACGGGCTACGCCCAGGTAAATGGCTATCGTGGTGAAACAAAAGAGGTTAGACTTATGGAAAAGCGCGTTGAATATGATGTCATCTACATGGAAAACTGGAGCCTGTCGCTAGACATCAAAATCATTTTCCTCACCGTTTGGAACATGCTTAAAGGTGAGAAGAGCGCTTATTAAAAATCTATAACCCAGACTAATCGTTTCAATTTAAGTGATGTATCGTACTCAAAGAGGATGTACTTCACTCCAAATTGAAACGATTTTTTATTCTGACCCTATCAGAATTAAGTTGCTAAGCGTAGGGCACTTAATCTTTTGCGAAATCGCTCCGCCATGAAGTCGATACCTTGTTTATTAATTTACGAATCAACTAGTTATAGCTAGATGGTAAAAGAGAACATGTTTACGTTTCCTGTTTCAACAGGATCCTACCGGCAGTTTATTGATGAAATATTTAATCTCAGTGAACAACAAGCTTCATCCTATGTCTGTTTTGCCAATGTGCACATGGTCATTGAGGCGTATAACAACCCAAGCTTTAACACCGTAATTCGCAATGCCGATGTGGTTACCCCGGATGGCAAACCAGTGGCGCTATTTCTCCGCTTTCTAAAGAAAATAAATCAAGTGCGTGTATGCGGATTGGATGTATTTCCTGATCTTTTAAAAGAGGCTCACGCAAGAAATAAGTCTGTCTATTTCTATGGAACAACGAATGATATTCTCCATAGGATTTCGGAAAAGGCTAAAAGGGAATTTCCTTCATTAAATATTTGCGGATATTACTCCCCTCCTTTCAGAACTCTGTCGCCAACGGAAGAAATAGAAATAGTCAATAAGATCAATGACGCTAATCCAGATTTGATATTTGTTGCGCTGGGCTGCCCAAAGCAAGAAAAGTGGATGGCAGAAAATAAGGCCAAAATCAATGGTTGTATGCTTGGCGTAGGGTATGCTTTCAATGTGTACGCCGGGATTGCTAAGCGATCCCCTAAATGGATGCAACGGTTTTCACTGGAATGGGTTTATCGCTTATATCAAGAGCCAGGAAGATTGTGGAAGCGGTACTTTTATACAAACTCCATATTCCTATTTCTGACGCTAAAATACTTCTTTTCCTCCCTGTTTTTTTCAAGTAAATAGCGGTACCCGGTGCTTTGCCCTGCTTCGGCCTCCAGCGTTCCAGGGTTGGGCTTTTCAATGCTGGGTACTATAGCCTTTTTCTTGCCCATTCTGCCACTGTTTGACCAATAGCAAGGGAGGACGTGGCTGCAGGGGATGGGGCATTACAAACATTGATGACCTGCTTATCTTCCAGGATTAGAAAGTCATCTAACAAACCTCCTGTACGATCGCAGGCTTGTGCCCTGACACCCGCACCGCCTTCAATTAAATCTTCTTCCCGGATTTCAGGCATGAGTTTCTGAAGTGCTTTTGTAAAGGCTGCCTTAGAGTAAGACCGGTATATTTCGCCCAGTCCGGTTCGCCAGTATTTTGAAACAACCTTTCTAAAGCCTGGCCACGCCAGCGTTTCTCCCAGTTCGGCCAGGTTAATATCAGATTTCTTGTATCCTTCTCGTTTAAACGCCAGTACAGCATTTGGCCCACATTCTACACCACCTCCAACCATGGTAGTAAAATGAACTCCAAGGAATGGAAAATTTGGATCAGGTACCGGGTAGATTAATGTTTTAACCAAGTACTCCTTTTCCTTCTTTAACTTATAATACTCTCCGCGGAATGGAATGATTTTAATGTCAACGTTCTTTAACGTTAACCTTGCAATTTTATCAGAATATAAACCGGCGCAATTCACAACAAGCTTACCTGTGTAGCTTGTTTTCTGTGTTACGACCACTGCTTTTTCACTGCCAAGTTGAATGTCGATGACTTTTTCTCCTAAGCGCAATTCACCCTCCTGTTGTTGAAAAACCTCGGCATATTTCTCCGCTACTTTGCGATAATCTACAATCCCGGTTTGAGGAACATGGATACCAGCAATACCTGCGACATGAGGTTCATGAGCCTTAAGCTCTTCCGCTGTCAGCATCTTTAAATTTTGAAGTCCGTTTTGCTGACCACGATCATAGATAGTTTTTAGTAATGGAAGTTCTTTCTCCTCCGTAGCCACAATGACTTTTCCACAAAGATCAAATGGAACTTCATTTTTGCGACAGAAGTCTATCAATAGGTTGTACCCTTCAATACAATTTTTGGCTTTTAAACTACCTGGTTTGTAGTAAACTCCGGAGTGGATTACGTTGCTGTTATTACCCGTCTGATGATTCGCAACGACGGACTCTTTTTCAATAACAACAACCTTAAGCCTAGGATTTTGCTTTTTGAGTTGCAGCGCAGTTGCTAAACCTACGGCACCTCCGCCTACTATAATTACATCGTATTGCACAGGCAATTTTTTTTTCGTGAAGCTAATAATAAAGATGACTTACGGAATGGCTGCAGTGTATTTGTGTGCCTGTTCGTTAGAGTATCAGAAGAAATTGCATTTTTCCTGAAACAATATCGTTAAACACACAGAGAAGTGATTGAATGAATGTCAATCCCATTGCAGTTATTTTAAAATACTCATTTTGTTCGCGCCTAAGTTTATCAACAAATCTTTCTTTAGGAACTATAACATCCGGATACGTTATCGCTTGATCACGGGGGATATCTCGCTTTAAAATACATCCTTCCGCTAGACCCATGGGAAGTAAATCTTGTTCTGCGGTAATTTCTGCTGTTTCACACTGCCCGTATACTGTATAACCACCAATTCCATCAATGGTTTCTCCCGCTTTCAAATCAGTCTTCGCTAATGTAAGAACTTCAACTGTTGGTGCGCCTAACGGCGTAACAGCAGCATCATGAAATAATACTGCCCTGGCACACGTTAATGGAGCTTCAAAATGACAGATATGATACGGGTTGTAGAAAAGATACAGCGGTCCTTCACCCAATTTATACAAATTTAGAAATTTTTGCTGCCTGGGATTATCATGTGTTCCCAATATAAATATTCCTGCCGGAGGTGCGGCTCCTACTACATAATCGACTATGCCAGGTCCTGAAGTAAGTACCTCCAAAGGATATTTATCCACGATGTCCTTTAGCGGAGTGCCGGCGGGAACTGTTGGACCATACATACCCCGTTGACCCACAGTCATTCCCGTTGCATTTGCAACAATAGCCTGTTCGAAAGAAATTTTAGTCCCATCAGCAAAGGATGTAACCATTTGTGTATTCTGGTCCCATTGTTTCGCAAAGGCCTCTTGTGTGGTGGGATTGCGATAGGGATCCTGAAGGCCTTTGATATTACCACATAAAACAGGTTTAAGGCCGATGGCTTTGACATACCGGTACAAATTCATCTCCACTCCTGGTTGGTCTCCATCCGCATTGGTAAGAACCACACCAGCTTTATCCGCATAAACTTTCAGAATTGCTCCAACGGTACCATCAAGTTCAGCATTCATCAGCACTACATGTTTTTTGTTCTGAATTGCTTCAAACACAACACGTGAACTGAACTCCACCGCACCCGTAACCTCCACTATGACATCTATATTTGCTGCTTTACAAAGCAAAAATGGGTCTTCTGTAACAGAATATTTACCGCGCGAAATCCTATCCTCCAGGGTTGCTTGATTGTTAACAACCTTGAAGTCATCGATCCCCGCCTCCTGATAAGCTCGCTTTGCTGTCTCCAGGGTCCTGTTATAAATGGCAACTATTTTCATTCCAGGAACAGCATTGGCAATTTGAAACGCAATAGCTCTTCCCATGAATCCGGCGCCAACCAATGCTACCCTAACAGGATTATTTTCTTCCTGGCGCTTAGCGAGTGCGGTATCTATTATGATCATTACCTAAAATTTAAGGTGAAGCTACAAAAAAAGGAAGACTATTGTCTCTCTCGGAAATAATACCAGGTTTAAACGGCCACTTAATGTTGAAGGCAGGGTCATCGAATTTTATTCCGGCTTCAGCACCAGGGGCATAGTATTCTGTTACCATATAATTTACAGCCGTATGATCCTCCAGGGTGATGAACCCATGTGCGAATCCCTCAGGTACATAAATCATTTTATAACTTTCGGCGGTTAATTCTATACCGATCCACTGTTTAAAGGTAGGGGAATCTTTTCTAATATCAACGATGACATCATAGAGGGCTCCCGCCGTACATCGGATAGTCTTACACTCTGAATAGGGAGCAACTTGATAATGCATGCCGCGGAGTGTTCCTTTCACCTTACTATAAGAAACATTTGTTTGAACAATATTTGGGTTTAATCCATGCTCTTCAAACTCTTTTTTGCACCATTCGCGGCCAAAAAATCCACGACTATCTTCGAGCTTTTTTACATCAATAATAAAAGCTCCTTTTAATCTAGTTTCCGTAAAAATCAATGTCTCTTCATTTAGGTTGAAATTATGAAATATTTAAAAAGCCAACGATATTAATTCTGCCATTTCAGATCCTCGCTTAGTTGTTTTTTGCTCTGCAACGTAGTGAGGACTTTAAGTCTCATAAGTTTCGAATCGCGGAAATCAGAATCATTAAAATTCATGGCTTCAAGTCCCTCCTTAAGCTCTCTAATCGTGGTGAGAAGATCGAATTGAGGCTGATGGTCAGGTGCCAATTTTTTATATAATCCAAAATTTACCCGATAGGATCTTTTATCTGGTGGTGCATCCGTATTGATAGAAACTTTAACTCCAGGAATTACAGTAGCCACTGCTTCCGCTAATTCTTTCACCTGATAGTTCCACTTATCCGTTCCCGTATTAACCGCCAAAAATTCTCCGATAGATGTTGGTCTGCTGATAGCCCAATCAATGGCGATGGCCATGTCTTTAACATTAATGAGGGGCCTCCACGGCGTGCCGTCACTCAAAATTGTTATGTGCTTAGAGGCTAATGCACACGCGACAAAGTCATTAAGCACAAGGTCAAGTCTCAACCGTGGACTCATCCCACATGCCGTGGCAAAACGCAAGCAGGTAATGGAAAAATTTTTGCTTGCCAGAGGCCTAAGGTCTTGTTCCGTTAACACTTTAGATCGCGCATAAGCTGTTAGGGGATTTAAGGTTGAATCCTCAGTCTTGGCAGCATCACTGGCTGCACCATACATGCTGCAACTGGATGCGAATACAAAAGATTTTACTCCTAATTCCTTAGCCTTTTTTGCAAGATTTATACCCGATTTGTGATTGACATCCAACGTAACTTTTTCAAATTTAGTCCCCATCGGGTCGTTAGAAATCGCCGCCAAATTTATTACTGCATCAGCTCCCTGAAGAACCGAGTCCGGAACGTTGCGTATATCCCCAAAATATTGATGATCCAGTTTTCGCTCGGGCAAGTAATCAACATCTGTCAAACAGCTTGCAAAATAGCCAGCGTCATAACCTATAAGGGTGGCTGTCGGATAAGTAGTTCTTAGTCTTTCCACAACTCCGGGGCCGACATACCCCATATTACCAAAAATGACAATTTTCATGCTTAAGTTTGTAGTAATTATAGTAAATTTTATACGTAATAAGGTAGACCTATACCCAAATCTTCCAGGGCGCTTTTCCTGATTTCCAAAGATCCTCCAGAAAATGCTTATCTCTAAGCGTGTCCATTGCTTGCCAAAAACCTTCATGCCTGAAAGCGGAAAGATTTCCAGAGGAAGCCAGTATCTCTAGCGGTTCTCGCTCCCAGGTTGTTGAATCGTCCTTGATCAACTCCATCACCGAGGGTTCACACACAAAAAAACCACCATTAATCCACGGAGTTTCTCCTGTCAAAGGCTTTTCTTTAAAATGCATTACTTTAACCTCCTCGCTTCCCAACGAAAAAGCACCAAAACGGCCAGGCTGTTGAACGGCGGTTAAAGTCACTTTAGTTCCTTGTTGTTTGTGAAACGAAATCAATTTGGAAATATCAACATCGCTTACACCATCACCATATGTTAAACAAAACGTTTCGTTACCAATATAATCCTTTACGCGCCTAAGACGGCCGCCGGTCATCGTGTCTTCTCCGGTTTCAACCAGCGTAATTTTCCATGGCTCCGTAAGGGCATTATGAACCTCCATCTTATTGTTTTTCATGTCAAAAGTGACATCAGCACTGTGTAAAAAGTAATTTGAGAAATACTCTTTAATGATGTATGATTTATATCCACAGCAAATAATAAAGTCATTAATTCCAAAGTGCGAATAAATTTTAAGGATATGCCACAGTATTGGCTTGTTCCCAACTTCAACCATGGGTTTAGGTTTAATACCACTTTCTTCACTAATTCTGGTACCAAATCCTCCGGCAAAAATGACTGCTTTCATAGATTATTTTAAGGTTAAACAAGAGCCACCCAATTAACGCAAATTACACTGTAAAAAAGAATATTCCACCAACCTTTACAAATGATAGGGATCATACCTTTGCGGGATAAAAATCATTCGAATCAACCTAATACTATACAGTGCAAATAACAACCGTTTGCAGAAAAACTGTCGCTCTTTTGGGTAAGTTGAATTATTTAAAATAATAGAGATAACCGGGTGCCCCGACCGAAGGTTTTCATCAGAAAACTCCTTATCTGTGAACCAACCGCAAATGGGAAAATTCGGACATAGTAACGAAACATAATGCCCGAAAACGAAGCTATGGCCAACGGAAATCTATAAAACAAAGATGTCTGCGTGTAAACTGGTGAACGATGCATGACTTCAGCATAAGCATCATAAGCCATCTTTATATGTGGAAAATAGCCAGCAAACTTTGACTCACCCATGGCTTTTGCATATTCCTGAAAATTCTTGGATGTTCCACCGAATGTTTTGTTATAACCTATAAAATCAAAATTTTTAATCTTTCCCATATAAGCAAGGTTCGCTACAAAATGGTAATCATTGCCAATAATTAATCTGATGGCGACATCTCTAGTAAGTTCTCTTCGCATCAATCCGTGAACCAATCCGCCGTACACAACCGTAAAATAAAAACCAATTACCCGCATACTTCTAACATTTTGTTCAAACGAAAACCCTCGTTCAATAAGATCAGGAACGTCATCCTTCCAATACCTGATTTCGCCTGAGGCAAGGGAGTAATCAGGATTATTTTCTAAAAAGGCTACATATTTTAGCAAGGCACCAGGCTCCAGCATGTCATCGTCCGATACCCACATATAATATTTACCCGAAGACCTCCTTAAAACAAAATCAAAATTCTGAATCATCCCAATATTTGTCTGTTGCCGGAAATACTTTATCTCCGGATGACTTTTACAAATTTCCTGGATCACCTCCTGTGTGTTGTCTGTTGAACAATTATCGGATATGATTATTTCAAGGTTGGGATATTTTTGTTCCGAAATAGAGGTCAACGCCGTTCGGATCCTGTCACTGGAGTTATAGGTAGGTATGCCTATACTGACTAAAGGGTATGATTCTTTTATTTCCATGCGTGATTATACATTCAAACCTGATGCGATTACCTGATCGTAGATATCCATTAAAATTTTATAGTTTCTCTCCGGCGTATATCGTTCTAAATAAGTACTCCTTGCGTTTTCAGACAAGGCCTTAGCCAATCCAATTTGCTTCATCTGGATAATTTTGCGAATCAAATCATTTTCATCGCCGGGTTCAAAATGCAATCCATTAAAATTATCCGTGACTATTTCGGCCACTCCCCCAATACGCGACCCAATGACTGGTGTCCCCGTAGCAAAAGCTTCCAGAATTGTCAGTGGAAACCCTTCATACCATATGGAAGGAAATAATAATGCTTTACATTTTTTTAACTTATCCAGAATAACAGGCTTCTGCTGAAATCCCATGTAGCTAATATTCGGTGATGCTGCTGAGAACTCTTCAACTTTTTTCCGCATTGGACCGTCTCCAATAATGGTTAGGTTAAAATTATAAATTTTAGAAGCATTCAATAGGGTATCAATCCCTTTTTCTTCCGACAGGCGACCAATAAATAAAAAAAAATCATCACGGTTCACCTCCCCATTTCCAGGATCAACGATAAAATTTGGTTTCAATAGAAACTGGTCGGCGGAGACGCGCAGTGCTGAATTTCTAAATTTATTCCTGGCAAACTCCGTCAGCACGATGAATTTATTGACCTTTTTTCTCCAGGTTCCAATAATGTTATGTAAAGACATTACGGCAACCATGCCGGCGGTTTGAATCCGTGAGTCACGATAAACCCCCTTTAAAATTGCGTCCAGGGGAAATATCGAATGGATACTTTTTTCGTAAATTTTACGACGATAGAATAGAGTGGCACTGGGACAGATCAGTCTGTAATTATGCAGCGTTACCACTACCGGTATTTTATATCTTTTGGCGATATAGAATATTGAAGGTGAAGCTAACGGAACAAAATTATGAACATGAATGATATCCGGCTTGAACCGTTCAATTCTTTCCGCCAGTTCTTTACCACTGTCAGAGTTATAAAATCCTTTTAAGCCAGATAGAATTTTGTCAATGTTAGTCTTTATCTCTTTATTATCGAAAATAAGTCGCTCCACTAAATGATTATAACGTGCGAGTAGTTCGCCTTCCGATTCAAAAACTAGATCTTCTCCCCCGGCTTGTTGATATTTATTATGAATAAGTAAAATCTTCATTACAAAGATTAAACTGCCAGGGAATACAGGGGGCGAATGAAGTAGTCTGTTTGATTGACTTTTCGAAGCAATTCACATTCAATTAGTTTACTCGAGGCATACCGGATAGTTTCATACGTCAGCTTAGACTTCTTGCAAATATCTAAAAGGGAATGTTCCCCGTCGGAAAGGTTCAGGATCCATAATAGGGCAAGCTGAAACTCCTTTATGTCCTTATTCCCGCCAGCTAAACTGTATAATCCTCTTTTACCCAATTGAGGTTCGCATTTAGGGTTTAAGTTCATGAATTTTTCATTGGTCTCAAGAACATTGACGATTTCCAGATACATCTTAAGGGAATCTGCAAGTGCCGTAGGATTTATTAATTGTAGGTTATCAGCGGAAGTGTGATATTCCGGGTATTGGCCGTAGGTAGTTCTAGACAAACATCCTACTGCCAGGTTAAATCCCGGAGAACAATACTGTCGTTCATCATACCCGTAAGGTATAAAATCAACAATATTATTATTGATGTTTTTCGATTTTAGTACATACTCTACTACTTCGTCAATCTCGGTGTCACCCCGTCTGGATTTTTTATACGTAAAGTTGCCTGGAATACCCAACAATGATGTTACCAAACCATGTTTAATCTTGTGAGCATTCAATTCATTGAGCGAGAGCCAGACGATCGCCCCTACTGTACCCGGCATAAACAAAAATCTATACGAGTATCGCGGTTTATGCTGCAGCAAATGACGGGCTAAAAATGTGGCAACACTTATTCCAGAAAGATTGTCATTCGCCAATGAGGGGTGGCATACATGCGCTGAAATTAAGACCTCATCAGGGAGGTCCCCGGGTATAAAAAATTCCCCGTAGGTCAAATGACCTGGTTCCAGGGAGCTATCGATAAAAACTTCATACGTTTCATCCTTCAAATTCTGAAATTGACTATAGCTCATACAAAAACCCCAATCCTCCTTGTAATAGGACGTTCGATACGGAATCCATTCGGGACGTTCGGGCAAGAAATATGAATGTTGCTTTAACTCTTCAAGCGTCACCATTTTGTGTACAGGAACACTGTAATTCAGAACATGTAGATTTGAATTATTAAAGTCTACAATTTTTTCACCTTTCGAATTTTTAATGTAGGCATCTCTAATGTTCCATTCATTAGGCACTTCCCAGTCAAAAGCTCTTGTTCCTGACGGAACTTCGTGAATCTCTAGTGGAATTTCCTTTTTGATTATGTTCAACGTCTTCCTGACACCATCACCGGTAATACTGCGACATATTGGAAACAACTCGGCAACTAAGGCGTACATTTGCTCATCGAGCGGCGGGGTTATTTTCAGAATTTGATCGAGTGGTTTCATACGTTAAATGGTGCAAAGTACTGTATTTGTATTTTGTTTTTGATGATGGAGATTTGACTTTGGAATGATTGAAATCATGACTTTCTTTTCCGGCAATTCCTATTTATCGTTTTCTTGCGTATTAGGTGATCGCACCGCAAAACTGATTTAACCGAAATAATACCTTTTGATTTGATATGATGCCTGATAATCAACGAGTTATAAAAAAAAAGACGGGCGCATTAATTCTCTGTCTTGTTGGATTTCAATGTGCTCTTGCTACCGACTTTTATATCAGTACGTCAGGAAGTGATGTAACCGGAAAGGGCAGTAAGGCCAGCCCCTGGAGGACACTCAAGTTTGCCTGTACGATGGTGCCAGACAGCCATGGGCACACTATTCAACTTACTTCCGGAACCTTTGTTGAAACCCAGATAACGGTGCCTCCTGGAGTGAGCATTTTGGGTGCTGGTAAGGACCAGACCATTATCAAGGCTGATCCCACTTTCTATTTCAACCCTGCCGAACCCGGTTTTGGAACGGATAAATTCCTCCTTAACCTCAGTTCATCAGAACCTACCAACGGTAATCAAAGTATTAAGAATTTTACGGTGGATGGTGATGGTAAAAAATTGCATGGTGCTATTTATGTCAAGAATAGGAGCAACGTCTTAATCGAAGGAATCAAAGTTCAATACACAAATTTTACGGGTATCTGGCTCTGGGATGTTGAAGATTCAAGGGTAACGGATATACAACTTAAAGATTGTGCCTGGGGTAGTGCAGATTGGTCTTCCGGAGCCATGGACTTAGCTAACCTGAAACGGGTTGAACTTGATCACATCACCGTAGATGAAGGCTTTGGAGAGGGTATCAAATCATTAGGGGCAAATGGAGAGGGCAATGGCAAGCTGCACTATTTAAAGATTCATGATAATTATATTTCTGTTACGCCGAATGGCCAGTGGAAGACAGCATCCGGCGAGTCAGCACCAAACATTGCCTTTGAACTCTGGAATATCGAACTCTTGGGCTGTGAGCTGTATAACAATTACATCGACAATACGATTTCGCTGGTCAATGATCAACCTCAATTTACCAACCCTAAGGGTATTCAAACGATACGTATCTATAACAATATCCTGGATATGCAGACCCGGGCTAAGGGTTCGGGTTATGCTTTAGAAATCAGTCTTCATGACGTGGAGGTTGATCATAACTATATTTTACGAGGACCATGGGGCATCGTCAATTGGTCTACGCACGGTATTAAAATGAGCAACTGGGCAATTCACCATAATGTTTTTTATGGTATAGCAGCGTCTAATCCTGCCTCCATCATACGCGCACAAAAAGATGGATTACACCATGTTCAATTCTATAATAATACGGTAGAATTTACTGGAACAACCACCACAAATCTTATTGCCATTATGGAAGGCAGCAGTGATAATGTCGAAGTCAAAAATAACTTAATAATAAATTCAAATACATCTTACAATTTGTATCCTAATAAATTGGTCCATTTGGAGAAAGTCACCCTTAGAAATCTTGAGGTATCAAACAATTTACTCTTTAAACAACCTGTCGGAAACGTTCCCGGCACGTACACAAACAATTTAGCGGCAGATCCTAAGATAAACAAAACAGGTACGCGGCCTGCACCCTATTATTTACCCTTGGCCGGGAGCCCGCTCATCGACGCCGGCCTAAACGTAGGACTCCCCTTTGAAGGTAAGGCCCCCGATATCGGCGCATATGAATACCATTTTAGTGACTTTACTCCAAAGAATGAATAATATTCATGCTACCGAAATTTATTTGTTGTTACTACAATCATTCTGCCTTTCTGATTGATTTATCTTGAAATAGGTCATTTCAACGATTGAGCCCTTCAAAGGTATAATTCCCCTGAAATTTGTACAGTCTATTGTAGATTATTGCTTAAATAACTAGATTAGTATAAGCCTAGAGGAGTATTTATATAACTTTCTGATGATGGAAGGTCGAGGAGACGACTCATCGACTTGCAGTCTGTGCACAAAAAGGCTTTATTTCCTAATCAATTTTTACTTAATCACTGGGCAAAGTGCAATATTTGACTGTGCCGTGATAGGTCTTTTATTTAAAGGTAAAATTTAGAATAGCTAATGAGGCTGTATAGTACATTAATTTTCTACATCATTGGATTACAATGTGCTTTCGCTATTGACTATTATGTGAGTACTTCAGGCAATGATGCCACCGGAAATGGCAGCCAGGCCAACCCCTGGAGGACGCTTAAGTTTGCCTGCAGCAAGGTAGCAGCCAATCAGGGGCATACTATTATACTTTCTGCCGGAACCTTTGTTGAATTGCAACTAACTGTACCTACCGGCGTCAGCGTTCTTGGGGCTGGAATAGGCCAGACCATTATCAAAGCCAATCCGTCCTTTTATTACAACCCCGCCAGCCCGGGATTTGGAACCGATAAATTCCTCATTAATTTCAGTTCAGCCGCACCTACTAACGGTAATCAGAGCATTAAAGACCTTACGATAGACGGGGATGGGAAAAAACTGCATGGCGGTATTTATGTCCGCAATCGAAACAACCTCTTAATCGAGGGAATTAGGGTTCAATTCACAAATTTTACCGGTATCTGGCTTTGGGATATGAAGGATTCCAGGTTGACGAATGTGCAATTTAAAGACTGTGCCTGGGGAAGCTCCGGGTGGTCTGCCGCAACGTTGCTGCTCGCTAACCTGGAACGGGTTGAAATTGATCATATTGATGTAAATGAAGGCTTTGGAGAGGGTGTTAAGTCTTTAGGGGCAAATGGAACTCCAACCGGCAAGCTGCACTATGTAAAGTTTCATGATAATCGTATTTCCGTCACACCGGTTGGTCAGTGGAATGGCGGAGCTGCTCCAAACATTGCCATTGAACTCTGGAATATCGAACTCCTGGGATTTGAGATGTACAACAACTACATCGACAATACGGTCTCACTGGTGAATGATCAGCCTCAGTTCACCAACCCCAAGGGTCTTATAACCATACATGTTTATAATAACTTTTTTGATATGGAGACCCGTGGTGGAGGCTATTCTATGGAAACCAGCCTCCATGATATCGAAGTTGATCACAACTATTTTTTAAGAGGCGCTCATGGCATTGTCAATTGGTCTACGCACGGTATTAATATGAGCAACTGGCTAATCCACCACAATGTTTTTTACGGCATAGAAAGTAATTATCCTGCTGCTATAGTGCGGGCAAAAAAGGATGGATTCCACAATGTTAAATTTTATAATAATACGGTAGAACTTGCCGGTTCACGAACCACAAATGTTTTTACCATGATGGACGGTGTCAGTAATAATGTGGAAATCAAAAATAACCTGATCATAGATTCAAATACTTCGTACAGTTATTATCCCAATAAATTGGTCTATATAGAGAAGGGCACCCTTACCGGTCTTCAGGTAACGAATAATCTTTTACTTAAGATACCTGCAGGGACCGTTCCCGGCACGTACGCTAACAACTTAACTGTAGATCCGAAAATTAACAAAACAGGTGCACGACCTACACCCTACTATTTACCCACGGCTGGAAGTCCACTGATTGACGCCGGTGTAAATGTAGGATTCCCTTTCGACGGTAATGCCCCCGATATTGGTGCTTATGAATTTTCCTCTGGTGCACCACCTCCAACCAATAACCTTCCGCAAGTTAGCATTACGAGTCCTGCAAATAATTCGACCTATGTTGCAGGATCTTCCGTAACTATCAACGCGAATGCTACAGACAGTGATGGATCAATAAGCCGGGTTGAATTTTTTAGTGGCACCACAAAGTTGGGGGAAGACCTAACAGGCCCATATAGTTTTGTCTGGAACAATATACCTGCAGGAAATTATACCATTACCGCGAAGGCCACTGATAACAAAAGTGGCATCACAACCTCTGCTGCGATAAGTATAACAGTAAACAATCCAAATACCGCTCCCGTTGTAAACCTGACCGGGCCTGCCAATAATTCACTTTTTACCACCGGGTCCACGGTCACAATTTCTGCAACGGCTTCCGATGCGGGGGGAACCGTAACTAAAGTTGAGTTTTTTAATGGCACAACAAAATTGGGGGAAGACCTTACAGGTCCCTATACTTTTGCCTGGAATAACATGCCCAACGGAAGCTATACGATCAGTGTGAAGGCTACCGATAATCAAAATGCAACCGCTACGTCGGGAACTATTACCATTACGGTGAGCGCAGGTAACAACCCTCCGGTGGTGAGCATCACCAGCCCCGCGAACAATGCGACGTTTGTCGCTCCGGCTTCCGTTGCCATTACAGCGAACGCCTCCGATACAAACGGGTCAATAACCAAAGTCGAATTTTTCAATGGTACGGCAAAGATTGGTGAAGATCTAACGAGCCCATATAGTTTTACATGGACCAACGTGGCAGCGGGAACTTATTCGCTCACAGCCAAGGCCACGGACAATCAAGGCGCAATAGCTACCTCAGCAGCAATCAGTATTACCGTGGATGTTCCGAGTGTGCCCCCCACGGTCGTTCTCACCGGCCCGGCAAACAATGCATCCTTTACTGTTGGAACAACGATTACATTGACAGCAAATGCTTCGCAACCTGCCGGCTCAATAACTAAAGTTGAATTTTTCAATGGCACAACAAAATTAGGAGAAGATCTCACTGCCCCCTATAGCTTTGCGTGGACCAACGCATCCGTAGGTACGCACTCCCTGGGCGCCAGGGCGACCGATGATCAAAATAAGGTAGGCAATTCTGCTCTTATACAAATTACTGTACTCAATGCAAATACGCTCCCTGTTGTAAATCTTACCAGCCCGGCGAATAATGCTCTTTTCCTCGCCCCCGCCTCCATTACGATTACAGCCAATGCTTCAGATGCTGATGGCTCAATTACTAAAGTTGAATTCTACAATGGAACGATTAAGTTGGGAGAAGACCTTACCAGTCCCTATAGTTTCGTCTGGAACAATGTTCCCGATGGTAACTATGCTTTGAGCGCGAAGGCCATTGACAACAAAAATGCTGTGACTACATCAGGCATTGTAAATATTGTTGTGAATGTATCACCTACCCCTCCCGTAGTAAATATTACAAGTCCTGCTAATAACGCAACGTTTGTTGCAAATTCCGATATCACCATCACAGCGACGGCATCCACACCAACTGGTACTATCAGTAAAGTTGAATTCTTC
>Ga0184629_10000331_pt1 | contig 21106 bp, 30 predicted proteins | sample PLM4_32_b1_FD_133158 | JGI IMG/M metagenome (GOLD analysis project Ga0184629, IMG submission 133158) | Groundwater sediment microbial communities from an aquifer in East River, Colorado, USA - PLM4_32_b1 | ecosystem: Environmental > Terrestrial > Soil > Riparian zone | place: USA: East River...
AATTAATTCTCGCTCTAAATCAGCCTTTAGTTTATTTGCTTCAGTAGTCTGATTACCCTTTAATTCTTGAAGCTTAATTCCAATTTGAGCTTGTCTTTCTGTTCTTGCCATAGCAGCAGCGTTAGTAGCTGTATTTCTAGCTAAAGCATCTTCGCCAGTTTTAACTGTTCTATCCATTGCATGTTCAGGTGCTGCTTCTGCTATTGCTACTCTTCTACCAGCTACATCAATTCCAGCATCAGTTTTTTGTTCTGTATCAGCTAATCTTCTTTCACTTAATGCTAATTGCGCAGCTTGGTATGGATTAATCCCACCCGGATTGCCCATTCTAATATCCATAGGCCTATTAGCTTCCATAGCAGCCTGAAATGCAGGATTAGGCATCATAGGTGTAGGAGTAGGCTGGTTATCAATACTTCGTTGTCTATCAACTTGAGTATCAATATTACCTTGTTGCTGAGCCATTCTAGCTTTTAGTAATGGAGCAATACTAGTTAAAAACTCATTATACATCGGATAACCAGTATCACGCTCTTTATTACCCTGACCAAAAATATTTTGCATTCTTAGAGGATTCATTTAATTCCTCGATGCTCTAAGGAAAGCATCAATTAATGCTTGGCCCTGATTCTGTTGTTGCGCGTTTTGCTGTAATGCTTGATTCCCAAATAAAGACGCGCGACCAGGAGTAGTTCCATATAAATTACCAGCACCAGATAACAAACTACCTGCCATTTGCTGCTGATTTAATGTATTACCAATATTACCTTGTTGAATTTGGGCTAGTAATCCTGAATGTCCAATTTGATTACTAGCATTAACTTCTGACGCGCGATTACCTGCTGCTGCATTATTAGTGTTAATTGCATTTTGTGCATCAGTAACATGACTAGTAGCAGCGTTTAATTGAGGCGCAAGTCCTACTCTGTTACTAGCAACATTTTGAGCAATTCCTGCATTTACATTAGATACTTGGTCACCTACAAGTTGTGCTTGCTCTCTAGCCATTCTAGCAGAAGAAGCACCGGCATTAGGACTATAACCACCACTAATACTACGACCCCTATCAGCATTTCGTTGTGCATTTGCATAAACTGACCTAATTGGACTGATACCTCTTGCTCTAAGTTCAGATTTATCTTCTGCACTATAACCTCCACTAGCTGCTAATTCAGACATATTACTTAAAGCAGCAGTATTTCTTGGGTCTTCAGTATATGAAGTTCTTTCAGGAGTAATATTCTGTGGTCTAGCAGGTAAAGGAACTTGACTAGGAGCACCACCAACCTTATTAATTAATGAATCATATTGACTCATTAATCTATCATATTCCGGTTGTTGATTATAAGCACCAGTAATAGGTGCAGTTGTAGATTGTGCATTTATAGGAGCACTATTAGGTGGCTTTCCTCTAAATATACTCATATTAGTTCCTGCACCAGCTTTTGGTGCTACACCCTGGCGAATATTTTGCGTCATAGGTGCAGGAATAAATGGTTTAAAAGCTCCTACTGGATTTAATGGAGCAGCTTCAGTTCTTAGAGGAATAATAGGCATTAACTTATGCTTTCTGGATTTGAATCTGTCTTGCTAATACTTTATTGCTATAAACACTAGCATTCTGCCAATTTCCATATCCTGCATTGTAAGCAGCAATTGCTTGAGCCAAATTACCCTTAGACCATTTAATATTTCTAGCTAAAACCGCGCAACCATATTCAATACCATATGTAGGATTGCATAATTGAGTTAAACAATATTCTTGAAATCCAGCTTCTCTAGCAACTGCACCCATTACTTGCATTAAACCCCAACTACATTGTTGATTCCACCATTCCTGGTCTGCATCTATCCCACGTAATCCTCTTAGGTCATAGAAATCTGGCGGTGGATATTTATCAGCTATTTCTAATTTACTAACTTCACGAAATGGTTTTTTTAATTTAACATCCCAAAAATATTTATATTTAGGTTCAGGATTATTCCACCAAGTATAACCTTCTGATTCAATCATGCATACAGCTATTACAAGACTTGGTAATAACTGATATTTAGTGGCAATTATTTCAACTTCTCGATTATATAAAAACATTAAATTACTTTCTTACCACGCATTATCGAACCAGCATGAACTCTACAACTAGTTGCTGGTGCAGCAGTAGATTGTGCAAATTGCAGTTTAAAGTTAGCATTTGCACTAAATTGAAATAGCCCTTTGATATAACATACTCTAGGAGTTCCAATTACAGCATTAGTTCCGATAGACATAATTGCTGTAGCTGCTCCTGATGCATGACCCATTATCTGTTGATTAATAGTATCACTATTGCCCATACCTAATACAAATGATGTTCCAGATAATACACCTGCTGATACTACTAATTTTAATGACAAGTCAGAAGTTACAACATCAGCAGAGTATAATAACATTAACTCTACTAGCCATACTTCATTAGCTAGAACAGCAATAGTAAAATCTGTGCAATCTACAAATACTACTGAATTAGTTACATCTTGTAATGCAGCCTTAACTATTGAAGTTGTCCAATCTGAACTACCTGCACCTGCAGGAATAGAATATGCTCCCACGCCATCTAAATACTTAGTAGCATCATTAGGAGCTTTAGGTGCAAATCCATGTGCTGTTATACTTACATTTTTAGTAACATTATCTGCAATAAGTAATTTAGCCTCTGTAACTTGCGCATCTGCAATTTTAGCTGTAACAATTGTATTTGCGGGAATAGTAGCAACTTGTGAACCTGAACCCGGACCTGCAGTTACATCTCCAGTTAATTGAGTAATTGCAGCTACGCCAGCGGGGGCAGAATAACTAACCCATGCAGCTCCATCAGATTGCTCAATTATATCTTCATCAGTTACAAAGTATAATACCCCTGTTCCTACAACTGTAGCTAAAGGTTGGTTAGCTCTTGTATCTCTAAGATGAACATCTTCTAGATTCATTAATCTGGTGCTCCGCTAAGAACTCCGCTACCTAACTTACCATCAGTTTGTAGTCGTTCAGTAATTCTTCGTTCTAGCGATTTTGTAGAAAGATTAACTTTATTTAATTGTTTAAGTAAGTCATCAATTGTTGTGCTAGTTTCACTATCAGACATAATACAAGTTAAATGACGACCATTAAGAATAAATCCAGATTGATTAGTTTCTCGATATATAGCTACAACCTTTGCAGGAGCATCTGGATGTTTTCTAGTCAAAGTAGTTGACCAAAGTGCAAATTCTACCGTTCCAGCATCAGTATAAACGGGTGTTGTTAAAGTTACTTTTTCCATTAAGTAATCTCAAAAATAGCATTTCCCACTACACGAGTTCCATCAGCTCCTAATGTCCAATTACCAACTAATTTATATAGATATAAAGCTGGTGTTGTAGCAAAAGCTGTCCATTGACCTAATGTTAATGCTCCACTTGCATCATTATAAAAGAATGAACCTCGCATAGTTCTTAGTGGTGTTATAGCTGCTGGTAATGCAATAATAAGAAATTGGTCAGCTACTCCACCAACAGTAGAAGTTGCTATTTCAAAAGAAACAATAACAGTTTTTCGATTAAGAAATGCATATGCAAGTAAAATAAAATCTCCAACTGCTACAGTCCAAGTCATTGCTCCTGAACCAGTATAATCTCCAGCATTAAAAGCTAAAGCAACCCAAGCTCCTGATGATGGCCCAGAATAACTTTCCCATGCACTAGCACCTGCTTGTTCAATAACAAATTCATCAGTAACAAAATATAAAGTTCCTTGTAATACAGTATTGTATGCTGGTTGTAAAGCGCGCGTTCCTCTTCTATGTATTCCTCTTGTTTTACGATAAGAATCAGAAGGTAATAAACTCATGGTATATGCACCATGATAGCATTACCATCAACAAATACTAATTCAGGTTCAACTAAATCACCATCAGTTAATATGTCCCAAGTTACACCTGCTAATGAAATTAAAGTAAGTTGGCCTGGAACTGATATATCAAATATCATTCCTGCGCCAGCAATTAATTGTCGTGAATTAATTAAATCAGCAGTTTCATCTGATTCAGTTAAATAACTAAGACTAGCAACTGCACCAACAGAACCAGATATAATATTTGTAACTTCTGTACCTGCAACTTGTGACTGTTTTAATGCGTCAATAAGAGAATTAATTACTTGAAACAAAGTAGCATTTTGTTGTGCTAATCCACTAGCAGCTAATTGAGCTTTTAATCTACTTAAATCGGGTTGAATCATTACCCTGGATAATCTGTAGCTACTGGTTTAAAGAAAATTATGATTTTCTTAATTTCAAAGTATTCATTTATTTCAGTAGTTTCAATTTTTAAAGTTGCGCGCTCTTGATTAAAATTACTTAATCTAGTTGCCTGTCGATTGGTAGATGCTTCAAGGGACAGAGGAACTAAATCTTGCTCATAAACTTCACTTAAAGACTGGAATTTTAATTTGAGATTACCAGTTCCTTGTGCTCGGATTTTGATTGCTGTATAATGATGAATCATGGAAGAAAACCTAACTTAACAAATGGATTAGGAATTGTTACATCAACATATTCATCACCAGCACGATTATATAATCTATCAAATTTCTGACCAGGAATTAAAGTGTAAATTCCACTAGGGTCAGAATACATTACAAATTCAATTGGTCCTGCTTGATTAATTTCTCCAACTGAAATACTTCCTAATTTAATTCCACCAACAGGAACAAATTCAAGGTCAGTTAAGGGTTCTTCACTTACAACAGCTTCAGTAGACCACGGAGAAAATGTTTGCGCAATAGGGTCATAAGCGCGCAATCTATATATTGCAATTTCTGCTGGAAGTTCTATTGTATAATCCCCATCTGCTGGAACTATAGGAGGTGGAATAAGAGCTATTGTTTCCCAAGTTTCTCCATCATCTGTTGATTTTTGAATCTCAAATCCTACTTCATCAGGAAGTAAATATTGATGTTGCCAACCAAGATTTATAAAATGTTCTACTCCAGGGTCAACAATTATATCAGAAGGAATAGGTAAAGCAGGGTCTTCAACATATTGGTCAAGTGGGAAGCCTGCACTAATAGTAACATTTAAATTGACAACTGCATCTAAATCAATGAAATTAGCTTCAACTCTAACTGACAGATGCATCATTCCATCAGTAAAAGTTACATTTCCATTACTAGTTGCATATTCTCTATAATCACCATTATTAGTAAATGTTAAAAGTGTTCCTATAAATCCTCCTGAATCACTGCCAATAGCGACTTCTGTGCCAGGATAAGTTATAATAGATAGAGAACCATTACTAGGTTCTATACCTGATACTGTAGCACTTACAGTAAATACTTCAGCAACGCACCATCCACCATCAAAATCAGTTAGAGGAATACCTAATGCAGCTTGAGCTAATGTTCCAGTCCAGAGTTTTTCAACTAATGGCATTTTATTTTACGCACATTCAAATCTAGGAATAAATCTAATTCGCGCATTTAATACAGGAATAAAAGGAACTACAGGAAATCTTTCTGAATATCTAAGTAAATTAGTTACATTATCAATTACATAATATCCATAAACATTTCCTGTTCCACCTGTAATTCCAGTAAACAACCATTCAGCATATACATTGTATAATGCATAACTTGGTGAACCAGGAGTAATAACCCAATTAGCAGGATGTAATGTTATTTCTGCATAACCACCTCCAGTTACCTGAGTAAATGAAGCATGAGTATCAGTTTCAGCAGGAGTCAAATTATTAGCAAACAATCTTAATTTATGAATATTAGTAAATAAATAAGTCAATGCTTCGACTTCAACTACGTTTGGAACTACAATCATAATGCAGCCTCAGCACCAATAATCAAAGTATCAATATTTACCAAAGCAATCGTATTTACTTTCACATCAAATCTCCACGGTGCCCATCTAATTGCTTTTGGGTCTAATCCATTCGCGTAATTTCCTTCTAGCAATCTTCTATCGGGAAGTGCGCAATATAAAACTTGTTTAATTGAATCATTTACCATTTGAATATATCTAAAATCATTTCTAGTTAAACTTAACCATAAATCAGATATTTTCCATGATAATTCAGGAAGTGAATAAATACCATTAAAAATCATTATTCCTTTATAGGATGCAATTAACAAGAAATTAACACTAGATGAACCCGAATCAATTACAGTAGCAATGCCATGAACACAAGTTCCTATTGCATCATCAATTGTAGTCATAGGCCAAGTAGAGGGAATATCACCATTATCTGTATAAGCAACCGTTTTAGTTCTTTTAAAAATATATAATACATCTCTTAGTTCTGCTCCATTAGTAATAGGGTTTCCATCTAAAGGAACAATAAGTAATCCATCAACTTGGTCAAATGCTTCTGGTTCACCTACGGCGGAAATGAGAACAATGGAAATATCTGCAAAAGTAGTATAGAGACACATTCTACCATGATACATACACAAACCAACACCAGCAGGAATTTCACCATAATTATCAGATAAGTGAGAAGCATCTTCAAGTAAATCTGCATCGAAAAATCCTATGTTAGTTAAGGTAGTTGTTACATTATCAAATACTGTAGCATTTGGAATAAAGAAGTATGTTTGATTAACAAAATCAGTAATTACTGCTGTTTTTCTGATAGTTGATACAATATGTCTTTTAGTTACTGCTGCATTAGGTGAAACTGGAATTGAACTGAAACTAATAGTGCTATTAGCAGTCATATTGAAACTTCTGAATGCACTAGGCGCGCTTAATGCTCCAGTATCAGTTTCATATACAACTGCAAATGCATGATGCCCACCATCTGAATTTCCTGCTGCGCCTACTGAAGCACCTAAAGTTCCTACAGGTGCTACTATTCCTGCCTTTCGCGCTGCAGTTCCATCTCCTTTATAAACATATAAAAACTGACCTGTCATTCCTCTTTCAACATTTAATCCACCTATAACTGTAGTAGTAAAAGGAGTAATGTATGCGCGACCTGCATAGGGAACGAAACCAAAATCAGTCATTCCTGCAATAGTTAGTAAAGGTCCATGAACTGTTGTAGTATCAACTACATGATATATTTTTCCATCTACTCCATCATAGGTCAAAACTATCAGAGTATTCTTATTTGCTGTAATGTAATTATATATTCTAACTACATTTCCTAATGGTACAACTACATCTTGATGTAGTCCTAAACCATCGCGCGTTCTAAATGCTTTATTACCTATGAAAGTATAATTCTCACCATCTGAAAAATGGTCCTGTGGCACAGATTCTTCATCGCCTTTTTTCCAAAGGCCATTAAAATCTGTAAGTTCTATTGGTTCGTGTTCCCTATACATTTATTTAATTAGAGAGTTACTTCACGTTTATTACACAGGATTATGTAATATCTTCTTTCATGGCCTTGGAACCTTTTAATTGAAGTAATGAAATAACTCTCTAAACTCAATTAGAATCCAGTTGCATACAACTTATAGTTCAAAGTCCAACGAATTACTCCAGTAGCAGTGCCAGGATTTGTAAATGCTGCTGAAGTAACAAGACTAAATCCTACGTTTGGAGCTACAACTAAAGCTGTAACTGACAAAGGAACAAACTGAACAACTTTATCAGCAGCATTTCCAATAGAATTTGCAGCAGATGTTAAACCAGTAATTGCTGCACCACCTGTTGCATTAACTGTAGTATTACCTCCTAAAGTATATGCTGCAACACCAAAATCATACATCATCATTAAAGAAATAAATTCAGCAGCAAATCCAGCTCCTGGTGCAGCTAGTAACGGAACACCAGCAGCATGACCAAAATCACCTGCTGCTACTGAAACAAGTTGTGCTGCAGTAATTAAGCCCGTAAGCTGTTTAGAATGTGGTTTAGTCCAAACTGGAGCAAGTAAAGTTCCAATATTTACATATACATCTTTATTAGTTGTATCTGTATATGTTGAACCTGGGCCTGCAATTCCTGCACCATATAGCAATGCAGGAGCACCAGCACCAGCAAGAAAGAATATATTATTCTCTCTCATATCGTTCAACATTGCCTGAGTATTTCGCATCTTAATCATTTTGTGCCTTTCTGGTAAACCGTATCACAGGTTCTATATATTTTACTGCTCTAGTTGGAAATCATCGATGACTCCAACTACTTCTAAATGGTCTTCTTCTAGTAAATTGAGTTTGTCTAGCTTTAGTCTCAATTCCCATTGTTCTATCATATGCTGCAACTGCATCACTATTTAATTCATCTGCACGCTCCTTATTTTCTCCTATGAATTGCGCACATAATCCTGCTGTTCTATAATGAAGAAATGATTCTCCATTATTAATTCCAATTACTGAGTTCTCATCGACTAAATTTCCAAATAGACTTCCAATATATTCAATCATTAAGTAATTTAGTCGATTTGATTCTGGAAGATTAATAAAATTATCTTTCCAAGCAAATACTCCAAATGAACTATTGATTGTTCCAAGTAAATAACCTGGAATAGAATCTAATGGAGTTATCCGATTAAATCCACTAGTTGCTTGTGAACTTTCATAAACATTTTCAAGCTGAATTAACGAAGGAGGTAATGCAGGGTTAGTCGCATAACCTACAGTAGTCATTCCAATTGGAATAGCTAAAATCGTTGAGGTTTTGCGCGTAACTGGAACATCAGCTAATTCTAACATTTCAGTTAATTCGCGCAAAGCCATTTTCAAATAAGGCAACTGCTTTTGATATGTATAAACCTGCTTATCTGTATCATTCATTAATGACGCAGATAAATTCATTATTTCGCCGGCAGTTGTTATTGACATTTTTATTTCGAATCAGCAAACTTCAATGCGAGTTTCTTTGCCATATCAGGGTCAATGATAGATTTGCAGTTTGGGCAAACTGGATATAGAGGATTTCTCATTGAACCACAAGCAATACATCTAATTAATTCTAATGCAGTTGTGTCTCTAAGCCAATCTTTATCACTAAAATTTAATTCTTTAGCAGCCAAACGCATATCATCATTAATTGCTAAAGGACTTCCTCCGCTGCGCGACCAAAGAGCATCTGCTAGTCTAACTAAACCTACAAACCAATTCTTTTGCTTAGCAAGCGCGCGGTCTAATTTATCTTTATGTTCAGTCTTAATTTGTTCTAAATTAATTGCACCTTCCATCCAAAATAGACCTGGCATTGCAGTTTCCATATCAACCATTGGAATTCCAATACAATAGTCTCTAACAATAGAATTTGCAACAATAACTGAACTTTGTGGAATTTCTAGAAGTGGCTGACTTTCATCAATTTCTCGCCACCAACTAGAAGGTCCAACTGTTAGCAATGTTGGGTTATTATAAGAGCCAGCATCAATATGAAAAAAACCAGGCTGTATTGTTGGCTTTGTTTCATTGATTTCTTTAGGAAAAATAGATACTATTGTGCATTTATCTAAAGGATTTACATGTGCGCGAGTAGTTCTACGTTGAGTAGTTGCTATACTTGGAAATTCTCCTACAATACCCATTATTAATGCTCCGTTTCATAGTTATTTGGAACTGTAACTGCTTCACCTGAGCTTAATGCATCACTAATATTCGTTTCGTCACCGAATAACTGTTCATGAATTACTCGCTGGCGCGCGTCTTGTTCAGTAAGTAATCGTTCAGTTGAATCTTTATATTTTGCTAAATTACCTTTTCCTTTAGCTGCATTTACTGTATCAATGATAAATTTACATGCATCTAATCGAGGAGGTAAGTAGTTTAACTGTTTATCTTCAAATATCCAAAGTGGTTCATATGACAATCTTTGGCTAGGTAATGTTCTTTGGTCAGCAATTGGAACTATTACTAATTGTTCTAACACGTATCTATTTTCCAACCAAGGATACTTCTTTACTTGTCTTGCTTCCGTTACTTCTCTAAGAAGTATTCCTTCTGGAGTTATATCTCTCCAAGTTCCATATCTAATTTCATATTCATCATCAGCATAACTAACACGCCAAATAGGTCTACCAGTATCAGTATCGATACCATAGAAATCAATTAGCTGCTTATTTATATAGTCTAGTTCTGAATCACTAATTTTCATATATCCTAAAATTAGGTGGATGGCATTACTTGCTCAAGGTTGTCCATCCACCTTGGAGAAATTAAACTACAGCTGCAACCCAATACTTCTTAGTAGCAGGGTCATAACATAGCAAAATCGGCCTATTTGTAATAGGCTGATATGCAATTTGCAGGTTTCCTGATGTTAGAAATACACCAGGAGCACCATTCGTGAAACAAAGAATCAATTCGTGATATCCACTAGCAGGTGGTGTAATTGTAGCAATTGTCACCGTTCCTGTCACGAATGTGAATCTTGTAGTAGGAGCAATAGTTGCAGCCGAAGCCAATGTAGGTGGATTCGGGCACTTATCACTTTGAACGGGATTCAAATTTTGATGAAGTAAATCACTCATTGTTCATTACTCCTTAATAACCTGTTGGAACTGCAAGGTTATCAATATATGCGGTAGCACCCGGATTTGTTACGAAGAACTGACCTCCCCAAACCATATAGAAGATGTCAGCAGTCGCAACGCCACCAGAAGCACCACGAATTTCGAAAATATTTCTTCCATCAGTTTTATAGAAACCAATTGGAAGAATTTCTGCACGACCCCAAACTGCAGTATCTACAAAGTCAATGCGCGTTTTATCCCAATTAAAATCGGGATGCGCAGTTGCACCTGCAAGTTTGAATGAGCCATCAAAATACATATCAAGTCCTTCGTTCTTACCTCCAGACTTGTTAATAACCATGACAGCTTGGCCAATATCTTCATAGGCTTGCATTTGTGCAGGATGTAGCCATGCTGTAGTCTTAGGCACTCCATCCATACCCATACGCGCGCCCATTTGTGCCATTGCAAGCCTAGGTAGAGACAATGAAAGTGCAGATGCACCACCATTAACTCGATTAGACCTAATTTCTGGCGTAGTGCTTCTAGAGAAACCTAACCAAGTTCCAGTAGAAGCATTTGAATGATGATACTTAATTCCTAGAATAGCTGGCAAGCTAGCAGGTGCAGCTAAACCATCTACAACTAGTTTATCTGTAGCAATTGCGCCTGCCACTGCAGGAGTAACATCAATTGTTTTTGCAGCAACATCGAGGTTAGTAATAGTTCCTTTACCTCGAAGTGTAGCTAAAGTAGCATCAAATACTTGAACTACTTGGTCAAATCTAACTAAACGCGCGCCATAACCATCAGTTCCTAGAGTATAAGTATCAACTCCTGCTGCAGTAGCTACAACAGAAATTACACCTACTGTTCCAGAACCATCACCTTGAAGTTGCGCGTCTAATTGTCTACGTAGTTCATCTAATGCAGTTGCAGTCATTCGCCTGACGGCGTTGACTACTGCTTTTCTATCAGAATCAGTCGTCCACTGGACCAACTTTGTATATTCGATATTTTCTGATACGAATACACAGTTTACAACCGCTTTATCCCAAGTTGGCCCACCACCACGTCCTAAATCTCCACCATCTGGGTTAAAATATTGAAATTTACCACCAGGGCGAATTTCAAGTGGAATGCGCATTGAACGATTAGATACTTTCTCTACATCACCACGCTTAACAATAGATGCATAGAACTTATCTTCACGCTCAAATAGAGTGCGCACTTTTGGTAGAACCTTTTCAAGTTCTAGCGCAGCTACATTTGACTCAACAACTGCCATTTAGTATTTCCTCACATTAGTCCTGCATTAAAAAATCCCTACTGCTCATTCCAGCAGGAATTGATTTTGCGCGCTCCTTTTCCGTTTTAGGGCTGCTATTTTGTGAGGATGCAGCGCGTCCTACAGGAATACTCTTATTTTTAGGCTTTTCTTCAGATTCTTCTTCATCTTTAACTACGACTTTGCCTAGCCCTTTCAAAGCATCATTTCGGACCTGTTTTATGACTGCAGGTAGCAGTGTTCGAGCTTTTGAAAGAGTGGCAGACTTAATCTTATCCAGAGATGTATGACTAAAGTTCTCCTTGAATGCTTGCGCCCAAAGTCTATCTTTAATTACCTTAAAATTTCTGTCACTATCAATTAGTTCACTTATCTTTTCAAGCACTTCTCGTTGCGCGCTTCGTTTAACATAACTAGTCATTGAATCATTTGGGTCAATATTTGCTTTGATTGTTGATTCAAGCACATTATTGACTCGATTTGACAAATCATCTCTTGAAGATTCAAATTGCCTTCTTGTAATCGCGCGCTCTCGTTCAGATAATTCATCTTGCTTAGTATTATCTTCTACTGGAGCAAGTTTAGTTGGTTGTTGAAATTCACTAGTTCCAAATACGAACTGATTTAATATAGCTGCTGCAGATTGGAGTGATTCATTATTATTGTTTTTTGATTCTCTAACCATCGAAACAATAATAGACTTAACTTCATTTCCTAATACATGATAATATGCTTGCTGGTCTACTTTTGCCAGCACAGTCATATAATTATCTGCAATTTTAGCAAATGCCTTAGAATCTGATTTTTTAACTTCAGTTAGAATTTTTTCGGTATTTCCAGCTAGTAAGTCTTCTTCAAATTTATCTAGTGTCTCAGCTTTACTAACTATTTCTTTTGCATCATCAGGACTACCAAGTAACTCACTATATTGCTGTTCTCGATAAAAAGCCTTTTCAAGATAAGGAAAATCCTTAAATACAGATGGATACTTAGCTAAAATTTCTTTACGCTTAGGTGCAGTTACTAATTCTAGGTCTTCTGATTCAATTTCTGATTCTTCAGACTCGTCTTTCGACTTATCTTTCTCTTCCTTAGTTTCTTTTTCTTCCTTTTCATCATCTAGGTCTAGAGTTTCTTCTTTATCAGTATCATCTAATAGTTCAATAGTTTCACCAATAGATAATTCTTCGGCGGCTGCGCCACTACCAGAACTAGCATCTTCTGGAGCATTAAACGGCTGGAGCAGATTCAGTAGCAGGTTCAACAGGAACATTAGATTCTCCCTCAACTGGTGCTTGTGGCTGTTGTTCAATCATTGCTAAATGATGACCTTTAGCATGTAACAAGCAATTTCTATAACCATCTGGATTTTTAATTTTAGCTTCTCTGCCTGCAGGACTTACCATCCAATTACGAATAATTGTAAATTCAATTTGATGATTATCAAATATTGGATCTACTTCTACTGATGGTGTTTCTTCAGGTGGTGGGGGTTCTAATCCTTGTTCTTGTGCTTGCATTACAGCTAACATAAATTCTTCAGTTGGCGCAACTTCAATAGGTTTAGAATCCAAAAGTTGTTTAATTTCATCATATTGCTTAGCCTTATCATCTTCACCTGGAATAAATATACTAGTCAATCCAATAGCTTCTTTAATTTGGCTAATATTTTCAGGAGCAAATAACATTTGTAGTAATTGCGGGTTATTCAATTGAATTAGATTCATGATTGCATCTTTACGTTGCATCCATGTCATAGGTAGATTTTCGGAGGGGTCTAATTCAATATTTCCGATTTTTCCTTCAGTTTCAGAACGACGGATAAATACATTAATGAAATTTCCTGATTCATCCTTAGCTACAAATTTTTCATCTTCTTTCATGTTTTTAATGTAAGAAGGTATAACCTTTCCAAATATCTGCTTCCACCATGTAGAAAAGATTCTATAAGTATTTTGTTGTCTCTGTAAGGCTTGGGTTCTAGACATATTATATTCAGAAGCTGTCTTTGAACCTTCAATCTGACCACCGAATAAACTAGGTAAAGCACCAGATACCAACTGCGCAAGATTTTGAATCTGCTGAGCAAAAGGCAATACTTCCTGTGAGAGAGTGGCAGTCTTAACTTCATGGAACCCATCACTTAATGTTCTACCTGAAGGCGCAGTAGCAGGATATATTGCACCTGGAGCAACTTCTAAAGTTTTATAACCTGCAAAACTTACAACTCTAGTATCAGCAAAAGTCTGAGGAATACCATGTTCGATAGTTTGGAGGACTAAACTAATTAAATCATTAGTTATTTCCTGAGTTGATACTAAACTTAAACCTATTGGGTCATGATGAATAAAATCAGATAACGGATTATGAGTTAAAGTCCAATGGTCATCAAGTTCTTCAATTACTACTTCAGCAAATATATCATTTACAAATACTGCTTTTAGTCCTTTTGGAAACTTCCCCTTAAAATGTTTAGAATCCTTTTCTTCAACTAATACTTCAAATGCAGATGGCCTTAACCAAACATTCTTAATTGTTACGTTATTTTCTGCTTGTTCACCTTGATACTGAACATTAGCCCTAGCATATCTTTCATATTCTTCACCTGAACTAGTTCGTTCCTCATGAATCTTATCTCTAATATGATTATACTGGTTGCGCGCGTTTGAATAATGAGTTTCAAACTTAAAAATCAGATAAGGACAATCTTCTTGTTTCTTTGCATAATTTGGAATCTGAACGTAAGTTCCTCCATAAACTTCCATACACTGGCGAGTTTTTGGGTTCTGTGTTGTTCCAACTAACTTAGTAACTTCAATTTCAACTTCAGTCTCTACTGGAATTACTTCAGTTTCACAATTCGGACAAACTGCTGTTGGTGAATTACCTACACTAGCACTATCAAATCCAAACGCGCACTCTGGGCATTTCTTTTCTTTAGTAATTTCATTTACTTTTTCAAATTTATTTTCTTTATAAGTTCCAAATTTCTCATCTGATTTTGAATAAGTATAACATGCAACCATACCTTCAGTGCAGAAAATATAAAGTGCATGTAACCAAATTAGAATTACATCATTATGTCTATAGATTAATTCTGCTATCTTGTCTGATGCCTTAGCAGTCATCAAATCTAATTGATTTTCCGCATCATCAGGATAACATTTTATAGATGGAATCGTAGCAGATAAAGCAGCAATAATAGACTCAAGATAGGCCCTAAATATATTAACAGGTTTATCATAATGTTCTTGGTCATTATTTTCTCCAGAATCTGGGTTGTATATTCTCCAATCATGCGCGACTTCACTATAATAATGATGAGAAAATCCATCCCAGAATAGTTTTAGTCTACGCCATTGTAGTATCTGTCGTTGGCGCGTAGTTCTATCTTCATCCTCGAAATGTTCGACGATTACTTTGAGATGTTTTTCTTCGTCGGCAGTTAGAGTTGGTTTCATTTACTTCTTTTTAAATAGAAACTTCTTTTTAAATTCCTCTGATGGTTCAACTGACTTTGAATTCTTTTTGTTTGATTTCTTATCCTTCTTGTCGTCTGATTTATCATTCTTCTTTTTAAACATTACAAACCTCTATTCAATAATCTGAATGTTCCGTCAGCGTTAAGAATACCATATTCTTCACCACGTCTTGGAGTATAATCTACAGCTTCAGGACCAATTAAAGGTCTAGTAGTTCCACCTTTACGAACTACAAATTGTTCACCTCTAGTTTTCATTCCTGCATTACGTGATAATGCTTCTATTGAATCCATTCCAGTGCCAGAAGCATTATTTCTTATGCCGCTTACATCATCTATATGTTGAAGTCCACTAACATTGTCATTACCCATTCCTCTAATTAATCTCTCTACTTCATCTGCTTCACTAAATGCCGTAGGTTTTAGCCCACTTAATAGTTTACTACCCGGTGGACCCGGCATCATACCTAACTTTACTCCAGTATCAGGCGTATAAGCAGTTTTAATCATACCAGATAAATTAGTAATGCCAGTAGCATCCGCAATTCTACCTAAAGGTTGCGCGGCGGCGCTTTCATATATATCTCTAAAAAAATCACCAATTCTTTCATGAGGCTTAGCCGCACGCATCATTGGACCTTTTGTAGGGGGCTTCAATAATTTATTGGGGTCGCGCGGATTTAAGTCTGGCATTATACTAATCCACCTTTAGCTGGAACTTCTTTCAATCCACCAGCTGCATTACTTTTAAGAATTTCATCTTCAAGCTTTTGTGTTCTAAGAATTTTAGCTTTTGCTCTATCTTCAGCTTCTAGCATCTGTCGTCTAGCATTCCAAGAAACATGAGCAGGCCTAATAGGTTCTAATTCTTCATGTTCTGAATGCTCAAGTATAATTGGTTTCGGCGCAAGCAAATGATTTAGTAATCGTCTATTTTCATCTTCTAAGCGCGCGACTGTTTGTTTTAATGTTTCACAGGATTTACAATACTGAGATTCATGCAAAGCAAGCGCGCAATCAGGGCAATTTGGATTTAATAGTCTATGCCAGAAGTTCAATGATATCTCCTAACAGGCTTATAAACTGAACCTTCAGATTCAATCTTTCTCATATTTCTATAGAATCCAGTCCAATCGTTAGTATCATTTAATTTTGCAACTAAAGCTTCTTGAGCCTGAACTTTAATAAATTCTTGTTCTGCCTCTAAGAAATAAGCTTCGGCAGAATCTACTGAATATCTCAAAACATCATAGGGGTCATCACCAGAAAACTCAGCTACATCTTCAATTCGTTTCTTATCATATGAACAAGATTTAATAGTATCAATCATAACAGGACAGCAGTTTTCATGTCCTGTATGGGTAGATTCATCACAACGAAAAATTTGGAGTTTTGGGATATTGGTTTCGGGCTCCGGTGGGTTAAATGATGCCATGTATTGTTTAAACTCAACCAAACCTCTATTTCTAAATATCCATTGCGCGCGTTCTTCATTATAAGATATGGATTCGACTGGTGGTAATGGCTTTGGTTTCCATCGTAAGTATTCATGAATTAGCATCTTGCCTGCAACTCTAGAACCTGGTTGATTTTTACTAAGTTCAACTTGATGGTCTAAAGCAGATGAAATTTGTTCTTGAATAGTATGTTCATTTCCGTGGTCCTGTCCTGTAGACTGGCAGAACTTAACCATTTTAGGTTTTTCTTTATCAATAAATATCTTAACTTCTGGCGCCCAATCAGCTACTTTCTGATTCTGATAGATTAACTCTCGATACAAGTAAAGTCTTTTGCTAGGGCTAATTGCTAAAAATGCAACATAAGTCATAGCGCGCATTCCCCAATCACCTATTACTATACGAGGCCACCATGCAGGAATGTCAAACGGCGCGATAGTATGTATTGCATTCTCAGGCTCATCAGGATAATGTTTATCCCTAAACTCATCAAATACCTGTCCTTGAAATGCATTCCAATCACCATAAAGTTTCGCGCGCTTTTCTGCTTCAGGTAATGCTTCAAGTGATTGTTTATAATCAGGGTCAATATGTGGATTATCTGCTAGAGTTGCATGAATGTAAATCCTTTTAAGTCCTGATTTACCTTGTAATATTACATTTCCATTTGGATATGGGTCTACGAATCGCTTTTTAACAAACGTATGCCCCACTCCACCTGGAGTGCCTGCAGCTCTAATAATAGCTGGTAGCAAGGGGTCACTAGTTCTAACGCGAGTGAGACCAATGTATAGATAAATGAATTCAGTATAAGAAGTAAGCTCGTCTGGAGTAAATAGATTAATTTCCATCGAGTCATATTTATAAACATCAGATTCATCCTCACAATGACCAAAGAATATCATTGCTCCTGAATTTATCGCTCCTGAACCGTATTGGTCTAATCTTGGAAATGTCCATATCATATCTGTCTTATTAAAGGACGCGCCAAATTTTTTATATATTTCTCTGCTGCGCGGAACGATTTCATTTTTTAATTCTGGAAAAGTCCGACGCATGAATACTTGTTTGAATCTAGGATTCTCATGCCATTTGTGTATTAATCCATAAACAAGTAATACGTCGGACTTTCCAAAACCGTTTGAACCCCCAATGAACGCTTCTTTAATAGACGTAGGGATAGCCAGAAATGAAGCTTGTTTTTTATTAGGTGTCCAACTATCCCTGTCGAAAGCCATTATGAATCTTTAGTTACTTTTTAGTTTGCTGACTACCCTTAGTAATTCCACTAGTATTTACTGTAGTAGGGTCTGTTAGATGTCCTACTGCTGATTCAACTGGAACTGATTTAGCAACTCTAGCATTTTCATCGCTACTAGTAAATACACTATCTGGTCGATTATTTACATCCCTAAAAAGAGTATTCATTTCTCCGTCTTCGCGAGTGCGGACGCCGGAGGGACTCATATACTGAACTGTGAAGATATTTCTGTCGAAGTCTAGTTCTAGAAATCTGACATTACCTAGAGTTCTTTCTGCTGCGGGTTTACCTGGTGTAGTAACTACTCCTTGAGGATTTTTTTCTTCTTTTACTTCTGGTGTGTAAACTTTGAGATTCATTTGTTTTTGTCTCCCTGAACTTTAAATTCTGCCAGTAACCAAAAGAACAATCAAAACAATTAATAAGATTCCAGCAAGGCTAATTCCGCCTGCAGTTTGACCTACAGCAAATCCTCCACCACCAAATAAGAGGATTAAGATGATGAGTAGAATTAGTAAGTTCATTTGTTTAACTCATTAAAATCAAAGTAATCTGGTAAGTTTAATTCTTTTAATATTGCTCTGAATGCATTAGATAATACTTTTTCTGTCTTAAGTAATTCTTCTTGAGTTTTCATGTTCGCGATTTGCGCTTCTTTGTTTAGTTTGATAGCTTTATCATGCTGAAGTTTTGCTTCTTTAAGTAGAGCAAATAAACCTTGTATGTCGTCCATTTTATTTTTCTCAAATATTTTGGGACTAATAATTATACTATGTGGTCCAAAGATAAACAAGTTTCACTCAACAAAATTGGCATTCACATTAAAACGTGCCTTCGGCACCAGAATTATTCAGCACCAACTTTATTTCAAAATAATATTACCCGGCGTAGCACTAGTGCATCTAAGGAATCCACCTGCTAATTCAGCTTGACCATTAGCTAATACTACAGCAATACTCGCAGTAAATGCTTCTGTATTTGATTGAAAAAATGTTGGAGCAGCAGCATCAGAAAATAGTAATACTCGTCTACCTGGAAGCGCGTAAATTGTATTCTGAACTATTGCGGTAGGTCTACCAATTGGAAGTGTTATCATTTTATTTCATTCCGATAATGTTTATTCTACAATCTCAGTAATTTTTAACTTGGCAATGTCAGCATCATTCATAAACAAAACACCTTCATCACCTGATTTCGTCTGAATTTCAAAAGCATGCCAATTTCTTGTACCGCTCACCATACCTAAATACCAACCAACGATTTTGTTTGGCTTGCCATACTTTTCATGGCCCTTATCCCACATCTCAGGATTCATTCCTTCAAGATAATACCAATGTTTTACTTTCACTTATCTAGTTTTTTATTTAATAAGTCATTATTGAAGTCTTGAATTTTCTTTTCTAGTTCATCAAATTCAACTTCATTTAAATGCGCTAACATAATATCCATTAGTTTAAATAGTTTGTATGTAGCTCTTTCTAATGCTTCCTTATTATCTAGTAATTCCAGATGATTCGAATAATATTCGGTAAGAACATTTGAAAATGCATGTCTTATTCCATGATGCAATCTCTCTTTTAAAGTTGCATCCTCTCCTAACGACATTATTTTTTCTTCTGAATTTCTTTCAGTGTAGTCTGTGTAGTTTCATCTACACGGTTTAATATTTCAGAGGTTGAAGCAGTTACTTTTATTTCCTGGGCTGGTATTTCAAGTTTATCTATTCTCTCATCAGATTTATCTTGAGCTTTATTACCAGCATGAGTTGCATCAGCAAATATTCTAGTTAAATCAGCAATAACTAACTTCGCTGAATTTGCTTCGTGAAATGCATTCTCACTAATCTTAGTATTCTCTTCAAGCTTTTCAACTATTACTTCATGTGACTTAATAACTTTACTTTCAATTTTTTCTGCGGTTGCTGTAACTTTATTTTCAAGCTCACGCGCTTTATATTCTCTATCTTCAATATCCCATTGTCTGTTACGTGCTTCAGTTATTCTAGCTTGTTTATCTTTATAAAAAGTTACATAGATTCCTATTATGCTAGTAAAAATACTACCAAGCATGGCAATAAATAAAGGAAACTGTGTTTCACTCATTAGTCGTTCACTTGTATTACTTCGAATTTCTCTTCTGTTACTTGATGTGGCGCATACAAAACAAAATTATTCTGATTTCCCTGCTTAGTCTGAATTTCTGGCTCAAGATTCTTGATAATCGCAGACATATCTCTGGCGATTGCAGATGCATCCTTAGCTTTTACTGCATCTAGTTTCTCCGGAGTTAAACTTTTAAGCGCTCTAAGTAATTTAAAAGACGCGCGTCTTGTAATTCTATTTCTTACTTTATCTAGGCGGGATTTTAATTCAGGAGATGGATTGTGATAACTTGCAGTTGATGTAGCGGAGTGTTTATATGCAGCTAAACTTGAATCACTTATACCTAAAGCATCTGTTAAGTGCTTAGTTGCTGCTGAGCCTTCAAGTAATGCATTTTCACCAATTAGTTTTCTTAGACTTTCAGGAACTTCTTTACTTCCTAAGCCTCTGCCTCGATTGATTATTTCGATAGAAGCTTCACTTATACTTGGTAGCTCTATTGGAAGTTCTACTGGTAGTTTATTTTCTGATTCCTCCGTAGTTCCTTTGACAGTATTATCAATAGTATTATCAGGCGCGCGCTTCTCTACAATGCCAAGCTTTATCATTTCAGCATCGAAGTCGTTAGAATTAACAACCCCCATTGGCATTTGTTTATTCCTTTTTAGTGATTCCTACATGAACTAATTAGCTAAAGCTCGCGCCGGAACTTGCTGATGAAAGTATGATACCCGGCGGGAATCCCCTTGCATATGGTCTTGTTCTGCATTATACTATTCCACGTTTCATTCTGACAGCTTAGTCGTAGGATTGGTCAGCTACGAAGCGCGCACCTCTCAATGCATTGTGGCGGTTTTTAGGGTGCTCACCCAAGTTTTAGATAATTTTTATGAATAGTCTTCCATCCAAGAAAGATTATATTCATGGATACTAAATTAAATTCCAAATCAAAACCAGATAACTCCCAATATAAAGTTATACCCTGTAAATTCTGCAATGAACCATTCAAACAGAAAACCAAATGGCAATTATTCTGTAGACCTAAATGCAGAAATGATTATTGGAGTTC
>Ga0184629_10000332_pt1 | contig 21072 bp, 19 predicted proteins | sample PLM4_32_b1_FD_133158 | JGI IMG/M metagenome (GOLD analysis project Ga0184629, IMG submission 133158) | Groundwater sediment microbial communities from an aquifer in East River, Colorado, USA - PLM4_32_b1 | ecosystem: Environmental > Terrestrial > Soil > Riparian zone | place: USA: East River...
ATTAGTCCATTTTGGACGCAGGCACACCACGCTTACCATCCCAATTCCTTCGCCATAGAGGTGTGAATTACTTGTTTATTTTCAATCAGGATTTATACATCAATTCTCTTTGGGACTTTCTCTGAGGAATACACTAAAGCGTGTACCCTTGTCAGGAATGCTTTCGACCTCAATACGTCCGTTTAATTTTTCCACCTGCTGTTTTACGATGTAAAGTCCAAGTCCCTTCCCCTCGACATGGCTGTGGAAGCGCTTATAAAGCTTAAAGAGATCACTTCTGAATCTATCCAGATCAATGCCAAGTCCATTGTCAGATACTTCAATGACAACAATATCTCGTATTCGACGAGAGGATATGTTTATGATTGGCTTCCTTTCCAACGAACGGTATTGAATGGCGTTGCTGATGAGGTTGTATAGAATGCTGTTGATATATGCTTTTATGGAAATAATTTCTGTAGACTTAAAATCGACGTTGACGCTAACATCATTCTCTGTAATAAATACATTTAAAGATTGCATGATCAGGTTTACCTCTTTTTCTAAACTTACCTTTTCACTGATATTAAACTTGTCTTTTCGGATGTCAATAATCTTATTTAAGTCGTGGATTACTGTTTCCAGCGATTTGGCAGATTTTTCAAGCAGTGAAAATATGCTCTCTTTTTCAGCATCATTTGGCGTGAGGTGATGGATGTTGATCAGTCCAAGCATGCTGGCTACCGGTCCGCGAAGGTTGTGCGAAACGGTGTATGAGAATTGTTGCAACTCCTGGTTCTGATCAACAAGCTGCTGATTGGTATTGAACAAATCTTTACTTTTAGCATCAAGCGACTGCTCGAGCAGGACATTTTTCTTTTCAAGCTCTACTTTTTGCCATTCGATTTCATGGTGGGCTGTCAGGAGGCTTTCCTGGCTCTGTATTAATTCTTCACTTTGTGCCTGGATTTCTTCATTTTGTGTTTCAATATCCTGATTGAGTTGAAACAATTCCTTGTTTCTGTTTTTTAACTCTGCATTTTTTTCATTCAGATTGTGGATAAGGGTCTCGTTTTCTTTTTCGAAGTACTCAAACAGCGTTTTCAAAAATACGGTGCAGCCAATAAGAAAAAATTCAGAAATCAAAAGGACAATGTTATTGGCAAGGAAACGTCCTGCAGTGTATTCTGATGGCTTATAATCGGCACTAAATACAAAGAGGGCGGGATCAATAAGCACCAGGAGGAGAAAATTCAATACCAAAGCAGGAATCATGAATTTTGCCTCGCGTGTAGAGAATACCATCAAGGGAACAACGGAAGTAGCAAGTATAACACAAAACAAGCCTGGACTTCGGGGCAAATAATGGAAGAGCATTGGGTTGCTTATTCTGGGCAGCATGGCGATGAGTATACTCATGACCGGAATGAGAATACTCAATAAAAGACGACTAATATCAAATCGCTGAAGTTTGTTAGAAAAAAGTATAAGAAATAGTACAATAATAGTAGCCAGGGTCATCTCCGTGGTTAACGACCATCTCCATTGGTCGGCATTTAACAGGTAAGGCAAGAGTATGCTGCACAGAATTATTGCAATAAGCGCTATAGCATTAGTAAGAATGATGGTGCGGCTGAGTTGAAGAGACAGACCTTGCCGTAAGCCGGCATTTAAAATTTTTCTGATAACGTTTTTCAAGAGGATTGGGAATTATTACCTACAATATAGTTCAAGCATTAATCCAATCAATACCTTTTATCAATAAGCCAAGGGTCTTTGCTTCTTCTGAGGATGGCTCCGGATCATACCTGTATGCCCACTCCGCCACGGGAGGAAGACTCATCAGTATAGATTCCGTTCTTCCATCGGTATCCAGGCCGAACTTTGTCCCGCGGTCCCACACGAGGTTAAATTCAACATACCGGCCTCTTCGCAAATGTTGCCATTGCTTTTCCTTTTCCGTGAACGGTAGGGGATGGTTCTTTTGCAAGAAGAAAGTATAGATCGGCGCAAAAGCAGTTCCTACACTTTTTACGAATTCAAAGCGTGATGTTTTGGTAAATACATCATCTCCCTTTAAATAGTCAAAAAAAATTCCTCCGATGCCACGGGTTTCATTTCGGTGCTTAAGGAAGAAGTAGTCGTCGGCCCATTTCTTAAAATCGGGATAATAAGATGGGTGGTGTTTATCGCAGACTGATTTAAGTTGCTGATGAAAATGTTTTGCATCGGCCGCATGAACATAGTGCGGTGTCAAATCAATGCCACCCCCAAACCACCAGGTACCATTGCTCATTTCGAAGTAACGGACATTCATGTGGATGATAGGCACCATGGGATTAAAGGGATGGATCACGACGGATAGACCCGTTGCATAAAAATCAGAAGGTTCATAGGTTGGTAATTGCAGGGAAATTAATACCGGCTCGGGAGTCTTTCCCCAAACAGCCGAAAAATTCACGCCCCCTTTTTCAATGATGTTGCCATTGTTTAGAACCCGGGTAACGCCACCACCACCACCTGGTCGTTCCCACGGATCGGTGATAAAGTTTCCCTTGCCATCCGTTTCTTCAAGTTGTTTGCAGATATCAAGCTGAAGGCCTGTGAACCAATTGCGTATCTCTTCTTTCGTGATCATCTTTGAATTTACTATTCTTCAGCCTCAACTCCGCGCAACGGTGGTTCGCGGGCCGAAAAATAAGCCATTCAAAAATAGTTTATTCGTGCCATACGAGAACCACGTGAAGTTAGGATTATCGGAGAATGGAATAATTTCCGGCCCGGCCATTCAAACTGAATGGGCAATTTTTATCAAGACTGATTTGGGCAGACGGCAGAATGGATGCTCAGACCAGGAAGAAGGATAAGTGTGCAATGGCGAGCTTAATTCCAATCGCTTGAATTGATCAAATTACTTATCTTTAAGCGAGACAAAATGAATGTGATGGCTGTTGAAGAGACTGCAAAAGCTAAGCGAAAAGTCAAACTTGATGTTGACCGCGATATTCTGCTGAAAGCTTACGAACTCATGTGGACGGCCAAGCGTATGGCCGAGACGTATGATGAGAACCGTGACATTTGCAGCAAATATGTTCATAGTACATCACGTGGGCATGAAGCCATCCAGCTTGCCACGGGTTTGCAACTAAAACCATATGATTATGTTTCGCCATACTATCGCGATGAGTCAATGCTCCTTGGCATGGGTCTGGAACCCTATGAACTTATGCTACAACTCATGGCGAAGCGAGATGATCCTTTTTCAGGAGGAAGGACTTATTACGGACATCCTTCCTTGAGGCGTGAAGGGTTTCCAACAATTCCCCACCAAAGTTCGGCAACAGGCATGCAAGCTATTCCGGCTACAGGCATGGCGCACGGACTTTCATACCTTGAAGTGCAGGGATTAAGAGACGAGAACCCTTCCGTTGTAGTTTGTTCATTAGGAGATGGATCGGTTACCGAAGGAGAAGTTGCAGAGGCTTTTCAGATGGCCGTACTTAAAAAGCTTCCAATAGTCTACCTGATTCAGGACAATGATTGGGGAATCTCTGCAACCGGGAAGGAAATGCGCGCCATGGACGCCTATGAATATGCTGCCGGCTTCAGAGGTATGGAACGTATGGCTGTAGATGGAGCAGACTTTATTGATTCATACCTGGGCATGAAAAAAGCTCTTGATTTTGTTCGAAGGAAACAATCTCCAATACTTATTCATGCTAAATGTCCACTCTTAGGACATCATACTTCGGGTGTCCGAAAGGAATGGTACCGTGGCGATAGCGTAGAACAGGATAAAAAGAATGATCCGATCGACAAGCTTCAACTTTACCTTTTGGAACACGGAGAGTCAAAAGAAGACCTGCTGGAGGTCCGGCAGCGTGCAGCAAAAAAAGTTGCTTCCGATTACCAAAAAGCACTGCAATCCCCCGACCCTGAAGGCATCGATTTCGACTTGCATGAGTTCGCCCCAACACCAGTAAACGATGAAAAAGGCGAGCGCTCCCCTAAAAAGGGCGAGAAAGTGTTGATGGTAGATGCAGCCCTTCATGCCGTGGATGAAATTTTAAAGAAACATCCGGAAGCATTGTTCTATGGTCAGGACGTAGGCCGAAGGTTAGGTGGTGTGTTCCGTGAAGCGGCAACGCTGGCAGAAAAGTACGGTGATCACCGGGTTTTCAATACCCCCATTCAGGAAGCTTACCTCATTGGATCTACAGCCGGCATGGCTGCCGTGGGAGCGAAGCCCATTGTGGAGATTCAATTTGCGGATTATATCTGGGCGGGAATGAATCAGTTGGTGGAAGAGCTTTCAAAAAGCTGTTACCTCTCGAATGGAAAATTTCCAGTGCAGGCGTTAATACGCGTTCCCGTTGGCGCGTATGGTGGGGGTGGACCATATCATTCCGGGAGTGTGGAATCAACGTTGCTTAACATCCGTGGAATAAAAGTGGTTTACCCTTCGAATGCTGCTGATATGAAGGGTTTGCTGAAAGCATCCTTCTACGATCCGAATCCCGTAGTGTTGCTTGAACATAAAGGATTGTATTGGTCAAAAGTTCCGGGAACCGGGGATGCGAAGATGATTGAGCCAGATGAGGATTATGTCATCCCGCTGGGAAAAGCTTCCATCGCACAACACGCCAAGGAGGCAATGGTCAACGCAGGAAAGTCTTGTTTGATGATCACCTATGGGATGGGCGTTTATTGGGCGAAAGAAGCTTCAAAGTCCTTCGAAGGACAAGTGGAGATCATGGATTTGCGCACGCTTAATCCTATCGATTGGGAAATGATTAAATCTTCTGTGAAGAAACACAGCAGAGCCTTTGTTTTGACAGAGGAACCTTTGCTGAACTCTTTTGCTGAATCTTTGGCGGGAAGGATCCAGAAAGAATGCTTTAGAGATCTTGATGCTCCCGTCTGGACGCTGGGTGCGGCTGACTTACCTGCAGTACCGCTAAATGTTGATCTGGAGAAAATGATGTTGCCGAACGCTGAGAAAGTTAAAGAAGCACTTCGGACCCTTTTGGATTTTTAAGGTTTAACATTCAAGGTCACCAGGCACCCCTGTTGTCAATTTATCAGAATGGAAATCCTATACCGACATTATATATAACGGGTTCCCGGTAATTGTAATAGGAACCGTCTTCTCTTTCTGTAGCGTAGGGTTTCCAAAAACGAATATTATCAAATACAAATCGTTCCCCTTTATCTCGCGCTGGATCATACACTTTCATGCCTACATCAAACCGGAGAATTAAGAATGTAAAATCGAATCGAAGCCCGAAACCGGTTCCCACTCCAATTTCTTTATAAAATCTACTAATACTGAACTGCCCGCTGTTATCCTTAATAATATTTCCGTCCTCGCCTTCAACATTCCGCGGTCGGAAATTCCATACGTTGCCAGCATCGATAAAAACAGCGCCATGGACGAAACCAAACAGTTTCTGTCGAAGTTCTATACAGGCTTCTAATAATATTTCCGAGGGTTTTTCAATACTATAATCAAATAACCCGTCTACTTTAGGTTCGGTGCTGGTCGCAGGTTTTGCAGATCCTGGTCCCAACCTGCGCGGCCTCCATGCCCGAATGCTATTACTCCCACCGGCAAAGAAGAATTTTTCATAGGGCAAACTTTCATTGTCGGAATAGGAGTATGCGAACCCAGAATTAAACCGGTATGCAAGCACTGTATTTTTGTCCAGAGGATCGATCCGTCTGAGATCAAGACTAAAGCGTATGTATTTAAAGTACTCTAATTCCAAATCAGTAATAATCTTGGGATCTATGAAGTTCCACAGCGTGCCGCCACTTTCAAGTTGTGCCCTGATAAATCCTGAATCATGTTCTGTATTTCCATAGTTATTGAGATTCCAGGTAACACCGAAAATAATACTATTAACAAAGGATGGCCGGAATGAATTAATCAAGCTATTATTTCCCAATTCTTTTTGTTCAATAAGCAAGTCTTTAAAATCGTCTGAAAGATTTGCAGTATCGATTACGCCTAAATTTATCGGCGTGAGGGAGAACGAGGTTTTCTTATTATTCTGCCAAGTATAGGTTCCGTTAACGGAAATTAAAGACCTTCGGTATTCTGGTCTGTCGGTATACGCATAACCCGCTGTAAATTTTGTTTTGGGATTGTATTCGGCAAACTTAATTCTCCGCCGTTCCCTAAAAGGCCATATAAATTGTGGGAAAGTCAACGAGGCATTGATGCCTGCTTCTGTGCTTTTATAAACATTTTGTTGTTCTGTAGCAGAGGCTACCCCTTCAAAACCAAATCGGCCACTCAGATCAAAAGTCTCCATACCTTTAAAGATGTTTCGTTTTTTGAAGGAGATAATATAAAATGGTCCGGGGAATCCTTGCGTTACATTTACACCGAATTCATTCGTCCATTCATAACGTGACAAAGGACTGGTGAAAATGTTAGCAATAAACTTTCCGCCGGAAGTGTCATAGTTAATGTTGATAAATTTGAACGCATCAACATTACCCAATTGACGTTGGGTATTGAGGGTCTTTGAACGGCTATATTGATCTTCTGTCCGAAGGAAAACACGCTGGCTAAGTATTTTTAATTTGTAATTGTTTACGTAGTGTTTAAACTGAATGTCGCGATAGGAAATGGTTTGCCTTTCAGTGCCCGGAATGTTTGTTCCTACGTCGGTGGTAAATGTAATTTCATCAATTTTAAATTGCTTGTGATACCCACGTTTGGCGGGATCTTTTATAGCGATAATAACCGCTACCTTTCTTTCCGGTGCCCGAAAAGTTGTGTCCACTTGAAAGTCAATGTATTGACGGCTGAAATCGTAAAATCCATAATCTTTCAAGAGTAGATCCATTCGCTCTCGTTCTTTGGTGAAATTATCCTGATCATAACGTGTTTCTTTTTCAATAAAGCTAGCTTTTACATTGTCGTTGATGATTCTAAGTATTGTAGTATCCCGCACATCATAAAATATGGAATCAATGAAGTAAGGCTTTCCAGGGTTTAATTTGTAACTGACCCTGACAAGCTGCGGATGGGCTGTGACCTGGGCGGATACTGAATTTTTAAAATACCCTTTCGAAAAAAGGTAATTGCGGAATCTTTCCTTGGTTAGCGTTACCTGGCTGCTATCAAATATCGACAACGGCTCGCCCCACTGCATCCAGAGATTCCCATTTTCAATATAGGAATTGATCTTGTCAACTTTCTTTTGCTTCTTAAACTGGTACTTGTTGATTTTTTTCTGGGAGGTTTCCCCGGCAATTTTCTGGTCGTACTTTTTTTCAACGGCTTCTTTTTTTCGGATGAATTTTTCCTGATGATAACGCTTTTCTCCAAAATAATAGATGCCGACCAATGTCGCGATGGGCAAGCCCAGTAATTTACGGTTGGGTCGCTGTGTGTATAAATTTCGAAGTTCCTCTTCATTTATACTTTTGGGCGCTTCAATATCTTGGCGATATAGTAGTTTTTCGTTTTCTTTCAGGTGCTTCGTGCCCAGGCATCCGGATAAGGTAGCCGCAAGCCAAAGAATAAGAAGAAAATATTTACTTTTCGTGGTACTCAAGTGTTAAAGAATGCTATCAAAAGCAAAAATCAAGTTTGTCAAATCTTTGCAAATAAAGAAATACCGGAAACAGGAACAATGTTTTGTGGTGGAGGGAGCAAAGAGCGTGCAGGAATTACTAAACTCGGATTTTGAGGTAGTGATGGTGTTCGGCACGCGAGACTTCCTTTCGACTAATAAACTACAAAGCCCTGCCGAGGTGATTGAAGTTACCGTTAAAGCGTTAGAAGGAATTGGTGACTTTCAATCGAATGATGCTGTCCTGGCAGTAGCCCGAATGAAGCCAAACCGGCCAATGGAAGTTAGTTCAAATGAGTTTGCCTTAGTATTGGATGATATTCGCGATCCGGGTAATCTGGGGACCATTATCCGAACGGCTGATTGGTACGGAATACAAAAAATTATTGCTTCAGAGGAAACAGCTGATTTCTATAGTTCAAAGGTCATCATGTCAACGATGGGATCGTTCACACGCGTGGAGCTATTTTACACGGACCTTGCCGAGTACTTCGCAGAAAAGCACCAGCGTGTATTTGGGGCCTACCTGGATGGAGTTGACGTGCACCGTATCGATTTTGGGCAGGGTGGACTTATTTTAATCGGCAATGAATCAAGAGGAATTTCTGCTGATCTTCACCAGTTTGTTACGGACAAAATCACCATCCCAAGGTATGGGCTGGCCGAGTCATTGAATGCAGCGATTGCAACAGCTATTATATGTGATAACATCAGACATTGAACTTTAAAGCGCCGGAGTAGTTCGAAAGATGAAGTTAAAAAAATCCTTTACTCTCATGGGCAGCATGCTCCGAAATTTTCTCCGCATTCTCCTTTCCTAAATATCGATCTATCATGGAGTGGCCAATGTAAATCAGCGGCGTTAAAAGGATGGCCACCATGAATTTATAAATGTAATTGGTAATGCCGATGGCTATGATTTGCTGATTTGTAAAAATTCCCGCGAAGGCAATGTAAAGAACGACAAAGCTATCCACAAATTGAGAGACCAGCGTAGAACCGGTAGCGCGTAGCCATAACATTTTACTTCCTGTAGACTTTCTTAACTGTTGAAATACAAAAACATCGACTAGCTGACCAAGCAGGAAGGCCGTCAAGGAACCGAGAATGATCCGCTGGCCTTGCCCAAAAATTTTGTTGAAGGCGAAATCGATATTAAAAAAGTTGCCTTCAGGATCCTTGTTATTAGTGTCAATCCAGAAATCGGCTGGCGACAGCCTGATCGTTATAAAAATAACTACGAAAGCATAGGCTATGAGTCCGGCTGTAAAGTAGCTGATTTGTTTTACTCCTGGTTTCCCATAATATTCATTGATCAAATCCGTCGTCAGGAAGACAATAGGCCAGATTACGGCGCCTGCCGTAAGGTTAAAGTCCATTACAAATCCCATCAGGTTTAAGTGTGCAGGATTAAGGCCCAATGTTCCTTCTGCAGAAAATATTTTTACCCCAATCATCTCGGCAAGCAGGGCATTGGTAATAAAGACTCCGGCGAGGATGGTATACAAGCGATGGCGTTTTTGCTGAAGTTTATTTTCCATTAACTTAATATAGCAATTAATCGTTTATGATGAACTCTTCACCCTCCAACGCTAACTTAGAATTTGGAAAGATTGATTTAGCCTCTTCCAAAATGGGCGCTAAGTCTTTGTAGCGCGCAGAGAAGTGGCCTAAAAGCAAGGTGTTTACCTCCGCAAGTTGGGCAACCGTTGCCGCTTGTTTTGCCGTGCTGTGTTTTGTTTCTCTTGCTTTCGATTCTTCATCTTCTATAAACGTGGCTTCATGATATAAGAGGTCGATGTTTTTTATTTGATCCACAAAACTTTTTTCGAAAGCGGTATCTGAGCAGTAGGCGTAGCTTCTCGATTTTCGGGGTGAAAGCGTCAATGTTTCATTTTTATAGAGAATGTTTCCAGAAGCATCGTGCACATCCTCACCTTTTTTCAAATTGACAATTTGTTGAAGTAAAAGTCCTTCCGGCAGCTTTGTTTTGTCAATTCTCCTGGGTTTTATTTTCTCTTTAAATAGAAAGCCTGAGCAGCGTATTTTATGCGATAAGGGTATAGTCTCTATTGTTAAAGCATCATCTTCAAAAATAATTTCTCTCAGTCCTTTTTCAAGGCGATGGAAAATAATTTTAAAACTTGGTGCTGAACGGGAATACCGAAGTTGTGTGGTAATAATTTCATCCAGCCCTCTATGGCTGTATACGTGCAAATCATTCATTCTTCGCTGAAGGTGCATGGTAAATATCAATCCCATCAATCCAAGGTAATGATCACCATGTAAATGACTGATGAAAATGTGATTGATCCGGTGGAAATTGGCTTGTAATCGCATGAGTTGCATCTGTGTGGCTTCCCCACAATCTACCAGGAAGGACCGATTCTGTATTTCAATGAATTGCGAGGAGGGATGCCTTCCATAAGCAGGCATGGCACCACTTGAACCGAGGATGGTAATCTTAAAACTCAAATCAATTCAATTTATCAGTAAAACAAAAAACCAAAGCTTGTTTAGCTTTGGTTTCTGGTGTATGTCACCCTACCTTAATTCCCGTCCGAGTCTTTTAAATCCTTCTCGATCTCATGCATAAATACAGCATCAATGGCTTCTTCTACTTTAGGCACGATGTTCAGCACGCTGTCCAATTGAGAGATTTTAATGAGCTTCATGGTATGATCGGACAGTGTGGTCAGGATGAAGATACCACCCTCTTCCTGCACAATACGGTTACCTACTAACAATGCACTGAGGCCGGACGAATCGGTATATTTTACTTCAGCAAGATCGAGGACGATATTTTTAACCCCTTCTGCATGCAACGTTATTAGTTCTGATTTCAGACCAGGAGCCACGCTAGAGTCCAGCTTTTCTTCATGTAAACGCAATAGGCTGTATTTCTCCTGTTTGTCAATGGTATACTTCATATATCAGTTTTTCTTGGTTTCTAAGTTAACGGATTTTATCGAATTCAAGATGCTTTGTTCAATTCTTTGGGTGATCCGTGTATAATCCACCGGGGGGAGCGCCTCACCCCTGACTTGCTGGTAAAGTTCTTTGTAGCGGTTAGAAATGGATGAAACGATTTCATCGGTCATTTCCGGTACATGCTGGCCCTCTTTTCCCTGAAACCCGTTTTCGATTAGCCATTGACGAACAAACTCTTTGGAAAGCTGCTTTTGAGGTTCATTCTTCCGTTGCCTTGCCTCATATCCATCGGCGTAAAAGTACCTGGAGGAATCTGGAGTGTGTACTTCATCAATGAGGTAAATCGCGCCATGGTGTTTCCCAAATTCATACTTCGTGTCAACCAATATGAGTCCACGTTCTGCAGCCAGTTCTGTACCCCTTTTGAAAAGCTTCAGGGTATATTCTTCCATGATTTTATAGTCAGCCGCTGAAACAATTCCGCGTTTTAAAATTTCTTCTCTGGAAATATCTTCATCATGACCTGCATGGGCTTTAGTGCTCGGGGTGATCATGGGACGGGGAAGTTTGTCGTTCTCTTTTAAACCCTCTGGTAGAGCCAGGCCACATAAAGTTCTTTTGCCCGCCCTGTACTCGCGCCAGGCATGGCCCGCCAGATAACCCCGAATAACCATCTCCACGGCAAAGGGCTCACATGTAAAACCTATTGTTACGTTTTGATCCGGAGAGGAGATAACCCAATTAGGAACAAGGTCCTTTGTTGCGTTTAGATGGAAGGCAGCAATTAGGTTTAATACCCGTCCTTTATCTGGAATGGCTCGTGGCAAAATAACATCAAAGGCTGAGATGCGATCGGTGGCAACCATCGCCATCCGTTCACCAAAATAATAAACATCGCGTACTTTGCCGCTGTAAAAACCTGTTTGGCCTGGAAATGAGTATTTGGTTTCTTTAATAGCCTCCATGAATTCGAAAATTAAGGGCGTAAGTTAATAGTTAATGAAGGTAACTTTAAAACTTTTCTCAATTGGTTTCTCATGTAAAACACGCCTGCCTGCGCGTAGCCGCTTCGGGCGCCTACGCTAAAGCTTCAGCGCCAGCGTGCGAACGCAGGGAATACAAGGAAACATAAATAACTCTATTCCGTGATTTCCGTGCATTCCGTGAGAAATTAACTGATTGCCAAAATGCATTTAGAATATGTTACGCCTTATTTTTCTGGAATAACGGGAGTACCGGCTTTATAAATTATCGACTGCTCCAATTTACCCTGATCATCATAGGTTCTCCATTCCTTATTTTTTTTACCTGCAGCATATTCGCCCTCTTCCTTGATTTTCCCATCGGGATAATAAGATGTGAACAACCCATGTTTTCGGCTGGATCGGTATTCAGTGATTGATTCGAGTGTCCCTTCTTCATAATATGCCCTTACCGTACCGGCCAGGAGATTGAATTTGTATGATTCTACTTTCCGGATTTTCCCATCGGCAAAATAGGAAAAGCAAGTGCCATTTAGTTTTCCATTCTCGTAGGTCTCTTTGGTTTTAATGATTTTTCCACTTTCAAAATAGTATATCCATGTCCCATGAGGAATATTATTTTTTAATTTTTTTTCTGCTGTCAGATTTCCTGTCTCGTCATACTCCTCCACCGTTGCGTCAATTCCATTGGAGGCAACTTGTTCTTTTGTTTTAATTTTGCCCGTAGGAAAGTAATCGAAGTTTGTTCCGCTTTTCTTTCCTCCTTTGTAATGGTATTGATGTTGAACTGATCGATCAACAAAATAGCCGGTGTTTTCGCCATGAAGTTTTCCATTCAGGAAACTTCCTTCCAGGATGAGATGCCCATCGTGATCATAACTTTTGAATTGACCGTTTTTGGAACCTAGCTCCATGGTTGAAACTGTTTCCAGCTGACCATTGGTAAAATAGGTTTTGTAAAAGCCCGTGAGTATTCCGTTTTGATAGTTAGCTTCCGTCTCCACTGTTCCGTTATCATAGAAACTTCGGCTGATGCCGTTGGGCTTTCCTTTTTCATAACTCATTTCCTTTTTGACTTTTCCATTCGCGTGATACTCTTTAACCAATCCTTGGGGTTTACCCTTCACAAAAAAGGTTTCCCTTTTTACACTACCATTGTCGAAATAAAGTTGAATGCTGTCGGTAAGGATATCATTCTGGTAGTAGGCCTTTTGAAAGGGCTTGCCGTCTTCATCAAATACCAGTACAGCACCATGACGCAGGCCGTTCACGTAATTGAGCTTTCGTGCTATCTTTCCATTATCATGATATTCGGTAAACACACCTGATTTTATTCCATCATCAAAATTACCTTCCATCATCAGACTTCCATTTTCATAAAAGCGCTGGTAGCGGCCTACAAATTTTTGATCGTCTTCTTTCGATGTAAAATAAATTTCCTGGACATGTTTTTTCTGCTGATCGTAATAAGTGCGAATTTCTTTTTGACCATAAACTATCGCTGAAGTGAAGATTAAAAGTATGCTAACCGGGAAATTCATAGTGTAAATTTTATTTCCGCTATCGTTGCCCGTGCCAGGATTTAAACATTCTCGATGACAATTGCGGAGGCACCTCCTCCACCGTTGCAAATGCCTGCAACGCCTATGCTTGAATTATTTTGTTTCAGTACATTGATGAGTGTGCTGATAATTCTGGAGCCGGAGGATCCCAGCGCATGCCCCAGGGCAACAGCGCCACCATTTACATTCACTTTCTCAGGATCTAGTCCAAGTTTCATGTTATTGGCTATAGCTACAACGGAGAATGCCTCGTTAATTTCGTAATAGCCAACAGCTGCCTTATCAACTCCTGCATGTTTCATGGCTTTGGGAATGGCCAGGGAGGGGGTTGTAGTAAACCACATTGGGTCCTGGGCAGCGTCTGCAAAGCCTTTAATCTTGGCGATCGGCTTTAATCCCAGTTCATGTGCTTTTTCTTTGCTCACAAGCAGCAAGGCAGAGGCACCATCATTTAACGTAGAAGCATTCGCCGCAGTGACAGTTCCATCTTTTGTAAAAGCTGCCTTCAAACCGGATATCTTATCGAAGTTAACATTCTTGTATTCCTCATCCTCGATAAAGAGCGTAATGTTTCCCTTACGATCTGTAATTTCCACAGGAATGATCTCATCTTTGAATTTACCGGAGGCCCATGAAGCAGCAGAGCGTTTATAAGAATTAATGGCATACTTATCCTGATCCTCGCGGGAGATCTTCATTTCCTTTGCCGTATTATCAGCGCAAACACCCATGGCGCAGTGGTTATAAACATCGGTTAATCCATCACACTGAAGTCCATCAAGCAATTCGCCATGTCCATACTTATATCCGCTGCGGGCCTTCGTCAGGTAATAGGGGACGTTACTCATACTTTCCATACCTCCTGCTAAAACAACATCATTTTGGCCAAGCATGATGGATTGTGCTCCCAGCATCACAGCTTTCATTCCCGAAGCACAGACTTTATTCACGAGTGTACAAGGAATTTCAAACCCGAATCCAGCACCCGCTGCAACTTGTGTGGCAGGCGCCTGGCCAAGACCTGCGGCAAGTACATTCCCGACGAATAATTCCTGAATAAGTTTCGGATCGATCCCTGCTTTTTGCAGCGCACCTCGAAAGGCAATGGCACCAAGCTTTGTAGCCGATAGCGACGCGAGACCTCCACCAAAACTTCCAGTAGGCGTGCGTACTGCGGAGATGATGTATACTTCTTTCATAGTTAATGCATTTAGACTGATTACCTCTTACCGATTACCCCTTACCGACTACCCCTTACCAATCCGGCTTACCCCTATCCTTGGGTTTAGTTGCCTTTCGTTTGTTTTGCTGTAGATACTGGATCTCCTGATTTTTCATGGCTTCCAGAATCATTTTGGCTTTTTCCTCGCTGATTTTCATTTGCTGCAATTTTTCTGAAAGCTGAGGAGAGTTCTCTTTCTTTTCTTTATTCTCATTTTCTTTCTGCTCCTGGCGCTGCTGTTCTTGTTCCTTTTTATCTTTTTCTGCCTTGCTTTCCTGGTCTTTCTGTTGCTGTTCTTTTTCCTGCTGTTCTTTCTTTTGTTGATCTTTTTGCTCTTGTTCCTTCTTTTGTTGTTCCTTATTCTCCTGCTCTTTTTTCTGCTGATCTTTGTTTTGTTGATCCTTATTTTGTTGCTGATCTTTCTGCTGCTGATCCTTGTTTTGATTTTGTTTTTGCTTCTCTTCTTCTAATTTTTTCTTTAACATCTCATAATTGTAGCGCGCATCTATGTTGTTTGCATCCGCTTTTATGGCTTGCTTAAAATTATTCAATGCTTCTTCTAATTTTCCTTGCTTGTGATTGAGGATGCCCAGCTGCTGTTGAGCTTTTGATCGAATATCAGGCTTGATGCTTCCGGTCAGAGACTGATAGGTGGAAGATGCATGCGCCGTGTCATTTGTTTGGAAATATGAATTCGCCAGATTTAACATCACCTCATCTTCGGTTACCGCTAGTGAGTCTGTGAGGTAACGGTATTTCTCTACGGCTTTTTTATAATCCCCGGCGGTGTACGCCTTTCTGGCCTCTGATTTTGCGGTGTTCACCTTCCCGATCTTCACTGGATCAACAATGAAAGCAAAGCTGAGTATGGCGACGATAAATTTCATATTCTCACGGTTGGAATGTTAACCAGTACGTCCAATACGAGCAGTACTGCTGCAACGGCCAAAAAGTAGAAGTATTTGTTGGCTGTTACATCGACGAAACGGGCATCCCGTAATTCACCTTCAATTTTGCTGATCGTATTGATTAAGCGCGAAACATCATTTCTGGTATCGTTTATTTCAAAATATTGTCCACCTGTTTTATTGGCGAGGGATACTAGTTGCTTAGGGTTAAGCTTCGTGACAACAATCAGCCCTTGCCGGTTTGTTTTCAGGCTGCTGCCGGCGTAAATATTGCCTCCTTTTTCTGTGCCAACGCCGAGCGTGAAAAGTTTGATGTTTTTATTTTCGATTTCACTCGCCACTTCATCGGTTTCCTCACCAAAGTCTTCTCCATCACTGATGAGAATGATGACCTTTGACTTTGCCTGTGCCGTGGGGCCGTCCTCGTTTTCATCTAATTTCTTTAGGGCCATACGCAGCGGTGGGCCAAAGTCAGTTCCCGAAGAAGGTACTAACCCCGAATTCATAGTTTCAATAAACAAATTCAGAGCGTTTTGGTCGTAAGTTAACGGGCACTGCATGAAAGCTTCAGAGGAAAAGATGATTATTCCTATCCGGTCAGAGTTGAAAGCCTCAACTACTTTCTTCATTTCAAATTTAACTTTCTCAAGTCGCGAAGGCTGCACATCAAATGCATCCATCGACTTGGATAGGTCTACGCAGATCATAATATCTTTTCCTACCGATTTCACCTCTTTTTTAGAACCTCCAAAGGAAGGACCAAGCACGGCAATAATAAAAAGTATAAAGTAGGCCGTACGGAAGATGAGTTTGATGAACACGTTGCTGAAAGGTGTGTTTAGGCGCCTGGCAATGCTAATGACCCGAACAAGGTATAATGTGTACAACACTGCAAAAGCAGTGATGAAAATTATTTCTGTTATGCCGAAATCACGATACCAAAGCACTGTTATCCCATTTTGAACCGGCAATTTGCAATTAGCATTTTGTTTCTGCAATACCTATTTCTGAATACAGGAATTTTACACGAATGGTTAAGAAGATATTTTCATTGGATTCTTCTATTCCCGCTTGATTAAAAAGTGAGGCGCATAACGAAGTCATTCATCCAATAGGGTCCAATCGGTACATCTTCTTCACCAATCACCATGAACCCAATTTTTTCGTAAAAATTCTTTGCATCATTATAACGGTTTACGTTTAGATCCAGTATCCGAATGTTTTGCTTAATTAATCTTTTTTTGATTTCCTCAATCAGGCGTGCTCCATATCCTTTTCCGTGATTTTCAGGTAATACATAGATCTTGTGGAGTTTGAATATATCAGGGTTTTCACTACGGGGCCCATAAGAGGCAAACGCCTGGCAGCCTGATTCATTCTTTAACAGGATAAATTGTTGAGATCCATCCTGCATAGCTTTTATTAAAGTTTCAGTCGCGTAAATGTTGTCCAACATAAAACGAATTTGTTCCTGGGGCAGGATTCGTGAATACGCTGGCCACCAGGTCCTTTCGGCAATTTGTTGAATTGTTGAGCAATCATTTGTTGCGGCGTTTAAAATTTCAATCATACGCCTAAATTATAAAAGCCTCACGATTTCTGCCTAGGGTACCATCATTAGATGCAATCCACTGGTTACTACGAATGAATTCGGCAGGGTCTCAATTTCAACCCGATTTTTTATTATTTTGATGTTAGTGGAGGGATGGAGGTTTAACTTGACCGTTAATGGTAATTTTTTCCTAAACATTCTAATTTGAAGGTATTGGGAATTATGCGATCTTAAAGGTTTGTTTGAAAGCCATGATGGGTGTAAATTAACTGCAGACTTATATCAGGCGCACTATTAATTTCTTTCCCCAAATAGCCTCGTAACTTAAAAACCTAAGACTATACAATCAACTTAAAATAGATAGTATGAAAAGATTACCTCTACTTCTTCTCGTCTTGGCGTCATTTTTAGTAAAGGCGCAGAGCATCGACTACAATAAAATTATTGTAACCGAACAGATTTCGGCGCTCTCTTTTGAGGAGCGTTTAGTGCAATTGGCCTGGCGCAATCACCCATCCAATAAAGTGGTGACGCAAAAAGTGGAATTGGCCCAATCGCAGCGTGCAAAGGCTCGATGGTCCTGGCTTGATAACATTTTTGTTGAGGGTAATTATAATGAGTTTACAGGGCAAGATGAGGTTGATGAAATAGCCAGGGCCTATTATCCGCGTTATAATATTGGGGTGAGATTGCCTCTTGGCACTTTCGTTCAAACCCCCTTGAGCGCCCAGGTTGCCAATGACCAGGTATTGATAAGTGAGTATGACGTAAATGCCAAAAAATTGGAAGTCAGGGAAAACGTACTCTTGGCGGTCGAAGGGCTTAAGGAAAGATTTAAGATTGTAAAGTTAAGGGAGCAAGTCCAGGAGGATTATTTTTTAATGTATCAGAACACCGAGAAGAAATTTAAAGCGGGTGAGACTACCCTGGAAGCTTACCGCGGAGCTTCTCAGGCTTACTACCTAAAGGTTGAGGAAATAATTCAGGCCAGATCAACTTTTAATCAACAGCGAATTGCATTGGAGGCTATGATCGGTGTAGAGCTGAAAGATATTGAAGGCTATGTACAATTTATAGATAAGTTAACAACCGAAACTCAGTAGAAATAGTCAGCGGTAGGTTAGTGAATTCTAGGGGGCTTGGCAGAGCCTTCAATTTCTATTTTCCAGGATGCCTACATTTCTGGATTCAATAGCGCGTTCTACCTCCGTTACCAGATACTCTGGCTCAAAAGGTTTTACCAGGTAAGCAAATGCGCCAAGATCAAGGCATTGTTTGCGCTTACCCGCATCTTCATAACCGGAATGGATAATTATTGGAATACCTTTCAAAGTCTCGTGGTTACTTAGGTTTTCAAGCAATTCCAGGCCACCTAGCGAAGGCATTTTTAGATCGGAAACGATTAAATCTGGAATATTGCCACTTGTAAGCCAGGTCCAGGCATCCATGCCATCATTCATGACAGTAACATCATATTTGCTTTTTAGGATTTTTTCCAAAAGCCAACATAACAACGCATCGTCCTCAATGAGCAAAACCTTTCTCATGGTATTAAGTTTAGAATACCGTTAACTGCTGCTCTAAAGACCTGAACTGATTAAGGCGGGATCTCTAAAGCCAACTATGATAGACAAGTCAAAGCTAAATAAAAAAAATGATACAGATGTAACCTTCTGAGCTGAATTATTCCAAAATAAACATCGAAACATGCACCATGCCCTTGAAATTGAACCAGAATAAGGCTTTCACAAATCTAGTGTTTTCGCCAGAATACCCTTCAAGAGGATGAGTCTATTGTCCTTCGTGTAAGGTTTAGCGTTGCTTTGCGATTTATCTTGCCATTTTCTGTAAAAATAAAGGGTATGCCGGAAAACACTTCTCGCGGAACTTCATGCCCGGAAAAGGTTTGGTCCATAGTGGCTTTTAACTTTTTGAGTGTTTCAAGACTTATACTACCCTCCAAAATTAAGACGACCTTATTTCCAAGTTTTTGATTGGGCAGACTGCTCACAAAGAAGTTTTGATTGATAGCGAGTTTCTTAAATATTTTTTTGACTTCAATTTCTATTTTTTCGGGGATTACTTTAAAGCCGCCGGTATTAATAACATTATCCCATCGGCCTAACCACTTGAATGTATTGGTGCCTTTGATTTCAACGAGATCATTAGTGATAATTTTGTCCGGAAGGTGATTCCATCTTATGACGAGGCAATCGCGATTATCAAGCTGGATCTCAATACCTGGTAAGGTTGTGTAATATTCAGAAGCACCTTTGCCGTTTAATGGCCTGAAGGCAACGTGAGATATCGTTTCTGTCATCCCATAGGTAGCATAAAACTTACACTTGAATTCCTGAAGTTTCTCCTGGGTTGCTACATCCAGCATTGCTCCTCCGATGATTATGGTTTTAATCATATGAAGGTATTCAGCTTTAACAGATCGAACGATTTCATGAATTTGATATGGAACCAGTGCTGCGAAATCTATCGTCTGACCTGTAGGTACATCCATTAGCGGATTAGCCGATGGAGTTACTGCAATAATCTTCATCCCGGTAACAAAGCTGCGCACCAGCATCATTTTGCCAGCGATATAGGCAGGATTAAGACATAGGAGGGCATGGTATCCTTCTTTTAGATCAAGCGCCCCTTCTGTCATTTTAGCACTTGCAATCATTTGAGCCCGGGTAATGGCGATTGTTTTCGGAGTGCCTGTGGAGCCGCTGGTATGTTGAACAAAATATTCTACCCTGCTAAACCAATTGGAGATAAAAGAAAATGTGGTTGCCTCGAAATCGGATCGTGGAATTGCTTCAGCCGAAAGAATGCTTTGAATCCTGACATCTCTACCATTCAGTAGAATGGAATCGAAAGGGTAGGAGTTCATTGTTTCTTTTTCTGTTTTACCCGAACAACCAATTCCTTAAAATTATAGGCTGGGTCTATCTCGCGACTAAACTCAAGATCTGACAATTTGATAAGAACGATTTCTGCAGTGGTGTAGATCAGATTTCCATCCAACAAATGTCCACCATACGTTTGACCATTGTTATCAGAAACAGATAGATGCAGGTGACAGGAGGAGTCAGAAAATGTCCCCACCAATGAAACAATTTCGAAATGACCTTTTTTGATTTCACCCTTCCCGCGGTTAGCATACCGCAAATTAAATTGCTCGAGACTTCCTACCGCAGTGACTATTGCTCCGGCCCTAATAATATTCGCTTTTGCAAATCCCAGGATTGAATCTTTAAGATCTTCGTGTGGTAGGGCTCTGAAGGCATAACCTTTCGCGATGGAAGATGGACTATTTTGACGGTATGCTGTCATGGTTATGCGAGTAAATTAATAGGCTCAGTATTCGAAAAAGCAACTTGTTGTTAGAAGGTCAGCAAATCCTTTTTAAAACGGTCGATTATAAATACTTCGTTAGCGCTCAATCCATTGCAGGATGCCGCAACTTTTTGTAGGACGAGCAGCGCCTTGTCTTTTAGTTCATCCGTAAAGTGTTCTTTATACTTGCGCAGATCGTGCATGGCGTCATTATAGGCTTTTTCAATGGAAGGTTGAATGACTTCATCGAGTAATTCAAACCTGCTTTGTGCAGCCCACGACTCGTAATCGAGGTCTTTTTCAATGATTTTATAAAAGGCCAGCCGCTCTTCGGCACTTAAACCTTTGTCTGCTTTACCGATAACATATGCCATTTCTGCAATGGCCCTGTATATTTCTCTTTTCTCGATGTCCATGGCTAAATATAGCCATGACTAGAAATTTTTGTTATGGAAACTTTGGATATTTTGACCAATCGGGCTCGCGTTTTTCCAGGAAAGCATTCTTACCTTCTTTTGCTTCATCACTCAAGTAATATAACAGCGTGGCGTTGCCCGCTAATTCTTGTATACCGGCTTGTCCATCGAGTTCAGCGTTGAAGGAACTTTTCAACATGCGCAGCGCCAATGGACTCTTACGCATAATTTTCCGAGACCACTCCACGTATGTCTCCTCCAACATTTCCAAGGGAACAACGCGATTTACAAGCCCCATGTCCAGGGCTTCTTTTGCATTGTATTGATCACATAAATACCAAATCTCTCTGGCCTTTTTTTGGCCTACTATCCGGGCTAAATAAGAAGCCCCAAACCCACCATCAAAACTTCCAACCTTTGGACCAGTTTGTCCGAATCGGGCGTTTTCAGCAGCAATCGTCAAATCGCAAACAACGTGAAGCACATGCCCTCCTCCGATAGCCCATCCTGCGACCGCAGCAATGACAGGTTTTGGGATGGAGCGAATTATTCTCTGAAGATCAAGGACATTTAAACGAGGGGTCGCATCTTCCCCAA
>Ga0184629_10000333_pt1 | contig 21037 bp, 17 predicted proteins | sample PLM4_32_b1_FD_133158 | JGI IMG/M metagenome (GOLD analysis project Ga0184629, IMG submission 133158) | Groundwater sediment microbial communities from an aquifer in East River, Colorado, USA - PLM4_32_b1 | ecosystem: Environmental > Terrestrial > Soil > Riparian zone | place: USA: East River...
CGAACGCCCAGACCAGATCCCGGCTCTCCCGGTCCATCCGCGCGGGGTCGGACAGGTGATACAGATCGCCGGCCACGTCCCGGATCAGGAGACCACCGCCGGGCAGGCCGCGGGGCCAATCGTCGAGCCGCGTCACGAATGTTCGCGGTCCCTGCCGCGTCTCCACGCGCCAGCGCCGGATCTCCACCTCTTCTTCGATCTCGAGCACCCGCGTCACGACCAGCACGAACCCGGCCGCGACCAGCGCCTCCTCGAGCGCGCGACGCGAGTGCCGGTCCAGCGCCGCCGGATCGGTCACGAGGGCGAACTCCTCGTCCTCATGGTCCCGCAGCGACACCAACCGGCCCGGCTCCGACCAGGGGAAGCACCGGCGCACCGACACCGCGCGCTCCGCGCCGTCCCGCGCCGCCCAGAGCTGGCCGTCCGCGCGACGCTCCAGCGTGAGACTGGTGTCGGACTGGACTAGCGTTTCGTTGAACAAGACTGTGGTCATGTGACCTCCTCAGGTGTCGGGTGTCAGGTGCCGGGTGTCAGGGTGAAGGGCGGGGACCCTAACACCCGACACCTGACACCTGGCACCTGCCTCAAGCCAGCTGCAGCTGCAGCTCGTACAACTTTCGATACCGCCCATCAGCCCGATCCAGCAGTTCCCGATGGGTGCCGGCTTCGGCCAGGCGCCCGTCTTCGATCACGAACAGTCGCGAGGCTTTGCGCAGGGTCGAGAGCCGGTGCGCAATCGCGAACACCGTGCGCCCCGCGATCAGCCGCTCCAGCGCCTGCTGGATCTCCCGCTCCGTCTCCGTGTCCACCGCGCTCGTCGCCTCATCGAGGATCAGGACTCGCGGGTCGTGCAGGATCGCCCGCGCGATGGATACGCGCTGGCGCTCCCCGCCCGAGAGCGTGTGTCCCCGCTCCCCCACGACGGTGTCGTAGCCGTGCGGCAGCTTGCACACGAAATCGTGCGCGTTCGCCGCCTGCGCGGCCGCGATCACCTCGTCGAGCGCCGCTCCGGGCAGACCGTACCGGATATTCTCGAGAACCGTCCCATGGAACAGGTACGGATCCTGGAGCACCATGCCGAGCTGACGGCGAAAGTGCCCCGTGTCGAGCTCCCGGAGATCCACGCCGTCGATCCGGATCGTGCCGCCCGTGACGTCGTAAAAGCGCGCGATCAGGTTCACGATCGTCGTCTTGCCGCCTCCCGAGCTCCCCACGAGCCCGATCAGCTCGCCCGGGACCACGTCGAAGCTCACGCCCTTGAGCACCTGCCGGACGCCGTCGTAGGCGAACGTCACGTGCTCGAAGGTGACCCGGCCCGCCACCGGCTCGAGCCGCACCGGAGCCGCGGCCTCCCGCACCTCGGGCTCGGTGTCCAGCACCTCGAACACCCGGTGCGCGGAGGTCGTGGCCCGATTCATCGTCCGCGCCATCTGGCCGATGATCTCGATCGGCGCCACGAACATGGTGGTGTAGAGCAGGAACGAGACGAACGTCCCCGCCTGGAGCGCCGCGCCCGCGCCCAACAGTCGCGGCACCGCGAACACCCACACCAGCACCGTCATCGCATGCACGCCGAGCATCAGGAGCGGCCAGAATCCGGTCCACATGTGGTGGATGCGGTTGAACTCCGCCGTCACGTCCTCGTTGCGCTCGCCGAAGCGCGCGATCTCCCGGTCCTCCTGGTTGAAGGCCTTGACGACGCGGATGCCGGGGATCGTGTCCGACAGGACATCCGATACCCGGGACCACTTTCGCCAGGCCCGGATGAACAGCCGGTTGATCGACTCGCCGTGGCGATAGATCAGCCAGCAGAACACCGGTACCGGCAACGTCATCACGAGACCCAACCGCCAATCCAAGGACAGCAGCACCGCAGACAGGCCCGCCAGCATGACGAGCGAGAGCGACACGTCCACCACGCCGAACGCCAGGAACTCCCACAGCCGGTCGGTATCGGCGGACACGCGCGTGATCAGACTTCCGGTCTTCTTGCGCGAGAAGAACGCGAGCGAGAGCCGCTGGATGTGCTCATACAGCTCCGCCCGCAGGTCGCGCGCCACCCACTCACCCAGGATCGCCATCAGCCGGAGCCGCACGAGCGCGGCTCCCTGGCGCACGAGGTACACGAGCGCCATCGCCCCCACCGCGATCCATGCGATCAGGCTCGCCCGCGCGAGCGGCAGCCCGCCCTCCTGCGCCGGCCGGATCACGCGGTCGATCAGGTATCCCGCGAGGTACGGCGGCACGAGGCTCACCAGCGTGATCACGGCCGCAGCGCTCATGCCGAGCGTGAGTCGTCGCCGGTAGGGCGTGAGGTAGCCCAGCAGCCGCCGGATCACCGCGACGCGCTGCCCCGCCACCAGCGCCTGCGCGTCGCGGATCGGCCGCGCCACGCCATCGGCGTATTCACGGTCCGCATCCGGCGATGCAATGGCGCGACCCGCGATCGCCTCCTCCAGCACGAACCGGAGGTTTTCGAAGGCGCGCCGCTGGCGGTGCGTGTAGCGCACGACAAGCAGCGCAGGATCGCCCGGCCGCCCCAGGATCGTGAGCGTCGAGGCGGAGAGTCCGGGCGCCTCGTGCACCGCTTCCACGCGAGAGCGCCAGATGCTTTCGATCGTCCACCCGTCGCTGCTCCGACACGCGGTCGCCAGATGGCTCGGCCCCAACGCCACCCAGATCTCGGCCAAGTTCAGCGCCTGATCCAGGTCGGCGAGGGCGTAGAGCTGCACCGGCGCGCCGTCCCAGCGCTCCTCGATCGCCCGGCGCAGCTGCGCCGGCAGCCGGGTGGGCTGGTCCGTGTAGCGGGTGATGATCGCTTCGTTGGTGTGTTGCAGCTCGATGTCCATCAGCGTAATCCTCTCTTGGTGCCAAACGAAACGGCCTTCCGGGTCTCTGGGAGCACCCGGAAGGCCGGATCACGCAATGGAATCGCGGACTTCTAGGGTGCTCGTCTCCTCGAATCGGCGGCGCCGGACGCAATACGCCCACCGATTTCCGCGATCGGGCCGTTCCGGCACACCAAGCCCGGAAGCGCCCGGAGGCGGAGCATCAGCGGGGTGCGGTGGAGCGCGTACATGATCGAGAAGTGACCCTCGATGAGAATGAGTTGGATTGCTGTTCGCGCAACCTACGAAGGCCGCGTCCGCGAGACAAGGGGGTGGACGTCAGGACGGTGTGACCTCATAGGACTTTCCCGATTGCGGCAGCCGGCGCTTCCCGGAGAGCAGCTGCTGCATGAATTCCTGGCCGCGGGCGAGCTGGGCCACCCGCAGGCTCAGGTCGTTCAGCCGTCCCTCGAGATCGGCGTCGTCCCCCCCCCGGGCGCGGGCGGGGTCCAGCAACCGGTCCTCCAGGTGCGTCAGGCGCCGCTTCGTGCGGAGCCACGCGGCCCCGAACAGCAACGCGGAGGCGGCCGCCGCACCGAGGAGGGTAAAGAAGACCATCTCGTCATCCACAAACACATTGCCCTGGTGGGGACCCGGTCCGTACGGACCGGCGAGGCCCAGGTTTCGGGAAGGCGCCTTCCACGTCTCAAGGGGTCTGCAGGGGACGCAGTGCCAGCACCTGGATCATCAGGTAGGCATCCCCGATGTGCGGGTCCGACGCCGCAGCCTCGATCGGGTATCCCAGGGTCGGATCGTAGGAGGCGGCGAACTGCGGCGGCTGGCCCTCGATCATCCGGCGGACCGATTCGAAGACCTCCTCGATGGTCAGATAGCCCCGGAAGCTCGAGCTGTCGACCGCCACTCCGGAATCGGTCGTGACCGCGCTCGCGAACCGGCCGTTACGCACGCTGATGGTCACCCGGCCCGAACCCGGATAGAGGCAGAAGCAGGTGATGGCGAAATCGTAGTCGTAGCTCGCCAGGTTCGCGGCCCGCCAGCGGGTCTGCGCTGCAGCAAGGTCATCCGCTGGACCGAGCGGGCCGCCGTCGCAGCCCCAGACGAGGGTCGTGAGGATCAGGAGGGGGACCAGACGCCGACCGCTCATTGGGATTACCTCCTGTGGATGATACCCAACCGCGAGTCCGCCACGTCACCTTTCCCGTTGCAACCGCTGAGCGGAAACCGCCGTCCAATGACCGTAGAAAGTGTGATCTACGCACGCTCCAAACCCCGTGGAAGGGGGTAGTTAGGAAGCGGGAGGACCGATGATGAACTACATGAAAGCCATGGGAATCGCGGTTCCCGCGTTGCTGGTTACCGCCATCGTCGCCGCGGCGTCTTCGGATACCGACCCCGATGAGCGGACCGCCACGATCCCGGCGGGCACGACCCTGGTGGCGGTATTGGAGACCCAGATATCGACCGCTCGCAATCATGCAGGCGATGAATTCGAGCTGCGCACGATCGAGCCGGTGCGGCTGCGCGACGGTGCAGAGATCCCATCGGGCCTCGTCATCCACGGCATGGTCACCGACGCGAAGCGAGGCGGCCGCCGCGCCGGAGTGCCGGAGATCGGGTTGCGCTTCCTGGAGCTCGAGGTCGACGGAGACGAGCACGCGATCCAGACCGATCAGTACCGGTTCGGCACTCTTGTCCGGCACGCGCGCAGCGATCACCTGGTGCTGTCGGCCGGGCAGCGGCTGAGCATCCGGCTGAGCCGGCCCGTGACCGTCGAGTATCATCTCGCAGCCCCCCAGGGAAAGGCCGCCGAGTAGGTAAGCGACGCCCCGCCGACCGCGACCACTAGTCCAACGAGATCTTCGTTGGACTATTTTTGTGGTCCGATGAGCAGTCGCCGCCGGCCGCCAGCCCGCCACCACGTCTACGTCATCGAGCTGTCGCGTGACGTGCTGCAACACGCCAAGTTCCGCCGGGCCAACCCGCACCACGACCTCGCCAAGCCGTGCCTGTACGTGGGCATGACCGGGCTCGATCCCGGCACGCGGTTCGAGCGCCACCGCTACGGGGTGAAGGACAACCCGTACGTGCGCCGCTACGGCCTCCGGTTGCGACCCGATCTGTACGCCGAGCTCAATCCGCTGCCGTACGCCTCGGCACAGCGCATGGAGCGCGTCCTGGCGAGCCAGTTGCGAGCGGATGGTTACGCGGTGTGGCAGAAATGATCCTTGTCATCGAATCGGGATCTCGATAGACTATCCTCTGCAATGCAGGTTGCATCCCGTCCGCGGGAAGGGATCATCCCACCTGCGCAGTCTCGCGGCATACAATCGACCTCTCTTCAGCCCACCCCGGCGGACACTGGGCGACCACGAAGGGAGGAGTCATGACTCGTCAGCTCCCCGCACGTCCCGATCTCGATCATCTCCGCAAGCAGGCGAAGCGCGTGCTGCGCTCCCTCGAAGCGCGCAACCCGCAGGCGCTGGAGCGCTTCCGCGCCCTGCTCTCGCGGCCGGTGCCCGCCGAGCCGACCCTGGCAGACGCGCAGCATGCGCTCGCCGCGGAGTACGGGTTCGCGAGCTGGCCCAAGCTCAAAGCCCACGTGGAGGCGATCGCGGCCGACGGGGACCCGCTGGCGGCCCTCGTCACAGCCATCAAGGCGAACGACACCGCAGCAGCCCGCCGCGCGCTCGAGCGGCACCCCGAGCTCAAGGGCCGGCTCAACGACCCACTCCCCGGCTTCGCGTTCGGCGCCACCCCATTGCTCGGCGCCCTCCCCTGGGGCAATCGCGAGATGATCGATCTCCTGCTTCAGGCTGGCGCCGATATCAATCAGCGCAGCCACTGGTGGGCCGGGAGTTTCGGCGTGCTGGACGACGACCGCGGCCTCGCGCCGTTTCTGATCGAGCGCGGGGCGCGGGTGGACGTGCACGCCGCGACGCGGCTGGGGATGACGCGGGAGCTGGAGGCGATGATCGCGGCGGACTCTGGACTCGTGCACGCGCGCGGTGGCGACGGGCAGACGCCGTTGCACGTCGCTCCGACCGTCGAGATCGCGGCCTACCTGCTGGACCGGGGCGCCGACATCGATGCGCGCGACGTGGACCATGAATCGACGCCGGCCCAGTACATGGTGCGCGACCGGCACGAGGTGGCGCGCTATCTCGTGAGTCGCGGGTGCACGACCGACCTCCTCTTGGTCGCCGCCCTGGGCGACCTGGCCCGCACACGCGCGCACCTCGACACGGACCCCTCGTCCATCCGCATGAGCGTCTCAGAGCGGTGGTTCCCGAAGCGGGATCCCCGCAGCGGCGGCTGCATCTACATCTGGACGTTGGGGTCAAACCAGACCGCCCATCTCATCGCCCGCGAGTTCGGTCACGAAGACGTGCTGCAGCTGCTGCTCGAGCGGAGCTCCGAGGAGCTGCAGCTCGGGCTGGCGTGCGAGCTGGGGGACGAAGCGCTGTTTCAGAGGCTGCTGGCCAGGCGGCCCAACCTCGCCCAGTCGCTCACCGACGACGACAAGCACAAACTCGTGAGCGCGGCCGAGAGCAACAACACCGACGCGGTGCGCCTCATGCTCGCCGCGGGCTGGCCGCTCGACGCGCGCGGCCAACACGGCGGCACCCCCCTGCATTGGGCGAGCTGGAATGGAAACGCGGAGATGGTGCGCGAGATTCTACGCTATCAACGCGCCGTCGACGTCCGCGGTGACGATCACGACATGACACCGCTCGGCTGGGCGTTGCACGGCTCCGAGAACGGGTGGCGGAAGGACTCGGGGGATTACGCCGGGGTGGTGGAGGCCCTGCTCGCGGCCGGAGCGAAGGCCCCCGAGCTCACCCCTAAGCTCGAAGCGAGCGAGTCCGTGATGGCGGTGTTGCGGCGCCACGCGAAGTAGCGGCGCGTCGTTCTCTAGCGACAGACAGTCGAGTCGCGACTTCAGTCGCGATCGTCGCGCTCACCCAGCTGCCCGGTCGTGAGCTCGGTAACGATGCGCCGCGCGCCGTACACGCTCGCCAGCGCCGCCTGAATCGACCGCACGTCCACCATGACGTTGCGGCCGCGCTCGGGCAGGTAGATGTAGTCGCGCACCAGGGCGTCGATGTTGCGGTCGAAGTTGAGTCCCACGATGCGCAGATCCTTGGTGACGACCGGACTCCCCGAGTTGCCGCCGTAGGTGTCGGCGGTCGACACGAAGTCGAGCGGCGTGCCGAGGTCCAGGCCGACAGGCGGCGTGCGCCAGCGGTAGGGCAGGTCCCACTCGCTTCCCGGACCGTTCGCGCGGAAGCGATCGTACATGCCGTAGAAGGTCGTGAACGGTGGTGCCAGGGTCCCGTTGTAGGCATAGCCCTGCACCACACCATCGGCGATGCGCGGGGAGAACGTGCCGTCGGGGGGCACATTCTTGCCGTACACCGCAAACCGGGCCCGGCCCAGGTCGCTGGCCAGCTCCCGCTCCTCGGTGCCCACCGCCCCGAAATCCCGGTTGAACGCCTGCAGTGCCGGGAGCAGCGCGGATGCGAGCTTGAGCGCGGGGTCGTCGGTCGAGAGCCCCGCCGAGAGGGCCTGCGCAGCCCGCGCCGAATCGGCCAACGCCGACGACTGTAACAGGACGGCGGCGGCGGCCTCGGGAGTGGACTGCCCTCCGAGCGCGACCTTCGCGAGCGGATGCGACGCTCCGTACGCCCGCACGATGTCCCCCAGCTCGAGCGCCAGCAGGCGCTGTTCGAGCTCGCGCGGCAGGTCACCGATGCTGCCCGCGCGCCGGCTGAACACCGCCGCCGAGTCCGCGGTGGCGCCCGCGATCTGGGCGGCGTTGATGGCGCGTCGCGCCAGCGCCGATCCGGCAAACCCGCTCGGGAAGAACGCGAACGCCCGGTACGGCGCGGCGAACGTCGCTTTGCGACGTTGCACGTCCGCCATCCGTTCGAACAGACGGCCGTAGCGATCCTTCAGCTCGCGGTGTGCCGTCAGGCTCTCCGCGATTTGGCGCTCGGCGTCGCGCCGCCGGGCCAGAATGCCGGGATCGAGCAACGCGCCCAGCCGTCCCTGGGACGACTTCAGGCTGTTCGACACACCGAACATCCAATTCCGCATGTCGAGTGAGTCGCCCGTCGCCTGGTGCGCGCCATAGAACGCGCGCAATGCCGCGAGGCGAGAATCGAGGAACCAGACCTGCGCCGGCACGCTCACCGCCCGTTCGTACTCGAGCTGCGACATCGCCTTGAGGCGCGACGTCGAGCCCGGGTTGCCGATCACAAACACCGCGTCGCCCGGCTGGACGCCGTCTTTGCCCCACGTGAACCAGTTCTGCGTTTCGTACGGCTTGCCGTCGGCGCCATAGATGCGGATCAGGGAGAAATCGAGGGCGTAGCGCGGGTAGGTGAAGTTGTCGGGGTCGCCGCCGAAGAAGCCCATCTGCAGCTCGGGCGCCGCCACGAGGCGGATATCCGTGAAGCGACGAAAAACGTACCCGGAGTAGCGGCCGCCGTTGTAGAGCGACACCACCTGCACCCAGATCGAGTCGCCGGGAGACGCGTACGTCGTCTTGAGACGGGCCGCCGCTGCGGTACTCGCCTCGCGCCGCACCCGGGCACGGGCCGTGTCGGACGTCGCGCGGTCGACGCTCGGCAGAATCTCCTCGGTGATGTCCTGCACCCCGAGCAGCTGGTCGGCGAAGAAGTCCGGCATACGCCGTTCGTCGGCGAGCGAATGCGCGACGAACCCCGAATCGAGCAGCGTCTCCCCTGTCTTCGAGACCGCCACAATGCCTTCGCGGGAGCAGTGATGGTTGGTCACCACGAGCCCGTGGGGGGATACGAAGGAGGCCGAGCAGCCCGGGATGCGCAGCGCCGCGAGCCGGGCGCGCGTGAACCACGCCGAGTCGGCGGAGAAACCGTAGGTCTGGGAGAAGTAGCGGTCGGGCGGGTATTCGAACGTCCACATCTTGCCGTTGTCGAAGCGACCGGCCCGGATGGTGTCCGACGGTTGTTGGGCGGCGAGGGCCACGGGCCATGTGAGCAGGAGGAGACTGAACGATCTCATTGGAGCTCCAGGTTGGTCTCAGCGTTTGACGCGCGGTGCGGAGTCAGGGTTGCGGCGACTCGCTTCAATCCGACTGTGCTGAGGCCCCCTGCGGTCTGAGGGACCGCGCCACGAGTCCGATCCCCCCGGCCAGCAACCCGAGGATCACCAGCGTATCGAACAACGAAGTCGACTGGAAGTAGATGTGCAGATTGGCGAGGATTCCGGCTACGATGATCAGCGAGCCGGCGCCGGTCAGCCCCCACCCCAGGATGGAGCGGCCGTTGAAGAACAACACGCCGATCCCCACGAGCAGCGGCAGCAGCGAAAGGCCGAACGCATTGTAGCCCCACAATGTCCAGCCCCCGCTCGCCACCGTCACGCGTGTGAGCAGCAGGTACCCGCCGGCCACGACCATGGCGGCGCCCACCACGAAGGTTCCGACGCCGCCGGGGGTCCCACCGGCTCCGCGTATCCTCCCCGCTCCTGGTTGTTCGGGCATGCGCGCAGCCAAGGGTGCACCGCAAGCGCCCGCCGCGCAAGGAGGCGACTACTTTTCACGGCGTGACCGTACCGCGACAATTCCCCCCGTCACGCTCGTCTCTGGGCGACAAACCACCGACCTGGGCGCAGCGCCTCGAGGCACTGCGCCACGTACCGCCGCTGCTCCGTCTGGTGTTTCAGACCCACCGCGGCTACACCATGGCGATCCTCGCGCTGCGGATCGTCCGCTCGGTCATTCCGGTGACGGTCCTGTGGATCGGGAAACTCATCATCGATGGGGTCATCGCCGCGATCGCCCTGGTACGCGCGGGTCAGGCGGTCGACTGGTGGACACTCGGCGGGCTGGTCGCCCTCGAACTCGGCATCGCAGTGGTCGGCGAGGCACTGGCGCGCGCCTCGTCCCTGCTCGAGAGCCTGCTGGGCGACCTGTTCGCGAACCGGATCAGTGTGCGCTTGATGCAGCACGCCGCGACGCTCGACCTCGCCCAGTTCGAGGACCCCGACACCTACGACCATCTCGAGCGCGCGCGCCGCCAGACCGTCGGCCGCATCGGACTCTTCGCCCTGCTGCTCTCGACCGCCCAGGATCTGGTCACGCTCGCCTCGCTCGCGGGGGTACTCCTCGTGCAGCTGCCGTGGCTCCTGCTGCTGCTCGCCGTCGCGGTCGTGCCGTCGTTCCTCGGCGAGGCGCACTACGCGTCCCTGGGCTATTCGCTGCTGTTCCGCTGGACCCCGGAGCGCCGCCTGCTCGATTATCTGCGCTACATGGGCGCCTCCGACGAATCCGCCAAAGAGGTCAAGCTGTTCGGGCTTTCGGACTTCCTGGTGGGCCGCTATGCGAGGCTGTCCAACGAATTCTACGAGGCGAACAAGAAGCTCGCCGTGCGGCGCAACGTGGTTTCGACCGCGCTGGTCACCCTCGGCACGCTCGGCTACTACGCCGCTTACGCCGTGATCATTTACCTCACGGTGCTCGGCCGCTACACGATCGGCTCCCTGACCTTCCTCGCGGGCTCGTTCCGCTCAAGCCGCGACCTGATCCAGCGCATCCTGCTGTCGCTCTCGAACATCTACGAGCAGAGTCTCTACCTAGGCGACCTGTTCACGTTCTTCGACGTGCAGCCACGCGTCGTGTCGCGGGCCGGTGCACGCGCAGTACCGTCGCCGATCGCCAGGGGGTTCGAGTTCCAGGACGTCGGATTCCGCTACCCGGGGTCGGATCGCTGGGCTGTCCGGCACCTGACCTTTACCGTGGACCCGGGCGAGCGCATCGCGCTGGTCGGTGAAAACGGCGCCGGCAAGACCACGCTCGTGAAGCTGCTCGCGCGGCTATACGACCCGGATGAGGGGCAGATTTTGCTCGATGGCGTGGACCTGCGCGACTACGATCTGGTCAGCCTGCGCCGCAACATCGGCGTGATCTTTCAGGATTTCGTGCGCTACGACTTCATCCTGAAGGAGAACATCGGGGTGAGCGAAATCGAGAAACTCGACGACGACAACCGGATCCAGGAAGCGGCCCGCCGCAGCCGCGCCGACGATGTGGCCGGGCGGCTCACCGGAGGATTCGGTCAGATGTTGGGCCGCCGTTTCGACGGCGGGGTGGAGCTCTCGGGCGGCGAGTGGCAGAAGGTCGCCCTGGCGCGCGCCTATCTGCGTGAAGCGCAGGTGCTGATCCTGGACGAGCCTACGGCCGCGCTCGACGCCCGGGCCGAGTACGAGGTGTTCCTGCGGTTTGCCGAGCTCACGAAGGGGCGGATGGCGGTGCTGATCTCGCACCGCTTCTCGACGGTGCGCATGGCCGATCGGATCCTCGTGCTGCTGGGCGGGGAGCTGGTGGATCAGGGCACCCACGAGGAGCTGGTGGCGCGGGGCGGACTCTACGCGGAGCTGTTCGGCCTCCAGGCGGCGGGGTATCGCTGACCGGTCAGCTCCTTCGAGGACACATACATCTTCACCAACAACCCCCTGTCCGCTCGAATCATGGGCAGACAGGGGGTCGCAGGCGAGCGAGGGCTACGGCGCGCGCGTTACCGTGATCCCCCACCCTTCGGGATCGTCGGGCGGATCGTCGTTCCAATCGCCGTAGGCGTGGGAGCCGTCGGTGTCGTAGTGCAGCACGAACCGGCCGGCGGGCAACCGCACCGTCCCGTCGAACACGCGGTTCTTGCTGGCGCCACCGGCGTGCGTCGTGGACCGGTAGGTCATTTCCCACACCGTGTCCCCCGTCGCGGCGTCTTCGATCCAGCCGTAGTCGGCCATCTCACCGCCGTCGGCTTCGCCGAGGGCGTACACCCGCACGGTCGTCGGCCGGTCGAGCGTGAACAGCTCACGTTTGTGCTTGTCGCTCTTCACCCGTACGATCTCGGCGATCGCGTCGCTCGCGCTGCGCTGGAACGGGGCGACGACGCTCGAATCGACCCGCCCGCCCGCAGGGAAAACGCTCACGCCCCAGTACGCGCTCTCGGCGGGGGGCGCCGCATTCCAGTGGCCGAAGGAGTGCGACCCATCGCTCTTGTAGTAGACGAGGTAAGTCCCCGCCTCGAGCCGGAGCGTGCTGTCGTACAGCCGGTTCTTGTCCGCGCCGCCGGCGGCCTCGGTGTCATCGTAGCGCATCCCCCAGACGCGGCGGCGCGTCGTGGTATTCACAATCCAGGCGTAGTCGTCCATGTCGCCGTCCGGGTTGCTGCCCTCGCCCAGCGCGTAAACGCGTACGTCCATCGGCCCCCGGAGGGTGAATCCCGCCGAGCGCAGCGCGTCGTCCCCGATGCCGGTGAGCGAAACGATCGTCTGCTGGGGAACCGGCTCCCAGGCGATCGGGTGCACGCCCGCCCGCGCGGCGGGGTCCGCCACGCGCAACGTCATTCCCCAGAAATCCGGATCGAACGGCGGGACCGCGTTCCACTGATCGGGATCGTGCGAATCGTCGCTCACGAAGTAGGCCACATAACGGCCCGCCGGCAGGCGGATCGTGTCACGCACCATTCGATTCTTGTGGGCGCCACCCGCGTCGCCGGTGTGGCGGTATTCCATCTCCCAGATACGGTGTCGTGTGTCGGCGTTCTGAATCCAGCCGTAATCGAACGGGCCATCCTTGCGCAGCTCGCCGATCGCGTACACCTCCACGTCTGTGGGCCGACGGAGCTCGAACGCCTTGCGCTCCGAGACTCCTGGACCAGCGTCCAGCAGGGACAGCACCACCGAGCCGGTAAACGCGCGCGACGCGCTGTCCAGATCGCGATCGATCGCGACCCGTCCGGTCCCGCGCACCACGAAGCCGAGATCCCGATACGAGCCGTCGTCCACATACGGCCCGCCATAGCGTACTCGCCCCTGTCGCTGGTCACGTCGCAGCGAAATCAGGTCCTTGAAGGAGCCACTGTACGACGTCGACGTCGCGACGTACGAACTGAAGTGCGCTTCGTAGACGCCGGCCGGGAGCCGGATCGTTCCGGCAAACCGCCGCAGGCCATTGCGGGAACGTTCGGTTTCCGCCGACCGGAGGTCCCACACCACGGCCCGGGTGCGCACGTCCAGGATCCAGGCAGCGGCGGGCCAGGTGGTGCGTTCCTGGTCATCACCCCACTGCCAGCTGTCCCGGTCCCGCTCGCGCCGCGGTTCGGCCCCGGTCACCTCAACCTGGAGCAGTTGTGGCGCGCTGAGCACGAACGCCGCGGAGCGGTGCTCCTGCGGCGTCAGGTCGCGGATATCCACCAGGGTCGACTGCGCCAGGAGAGACGGTGTGTGCCAGATGGCCAGCGCAATCGCCGTCAGGACGGTCCGTTGCAGGATGACACGCGAGGGCATTGGGGATCCCCGATCGAAGGTCTCTGTTGGACAGCGAGTATCGGCCTGCGGTTGCCAGTACCGTGCCTCGAGACGACGAACGGGAATACGTTGTCGGAGAATGGTTTGATTCACCGGGACCCGGCAGGGTCGGCGCGTCGGTGTGCGCGATTGGGACTCCCGGGTCCCGCAAACGGACGGTGGAAGCGGCTAGACGTACCGGGCCAGCGCCATCGCCGCCACTGCCAGCACGACGAGCACCGCCACGACCTGGCCCGCGGCCCCCGCCCGCACCCGCAGTCGTTGCGCCTCCGCGAGCTGGGCGTCCCGTTCCGCGCCCGGAGCCCGCGCGGCGCTCTCGGCGAGGACGCCGGCCCGCTGCATCGCCGGCCGCACAACGGACACGCCGATCACGAAGGCGGCGATCGCCGTGGCCCCTCCAAGGCTGAAGGTCATGCCAGTCCCCGAGCGCATGAACCCGGGCTGGAAACCGCCGGACACTCTCCAGAAGAGCCAGAGCCCGGATAGGATAGTGAGCCCGGCGACGATCGGCATGACGGCCATGAAGCGGCGCCGGGCGAGTCCGGCGACGACTCCAGCGCCGTCGGGACCGGCGTCGCGCACGGCGGGGAAGAGAAAAACGGCAGTGAATATCATGGTCCCGGCCCAGAAAACGCCGAGCAGGATGTGCAGCAGGCGCATGACGAGCAGCAACAGGTTCACCGGGACTCCTGGTGGTCGGAGGATACAAGGCTACATGAAAACGGTCCCCAAGGTACTCCCACGGCTCTCACGGCAAGCCTGGTGGGAGGACCTGTAAGAGCACGTCGGGTCGCACCGAGAGCTCCCCCACGAACGGCCGGTTGTGAGCGGCGATGAGGAGGATTGAAACTGCCACTCCGGTGTTTGGCCCGGTCGAGATCGCTTTGAAGGCGCGCTCACGTTCGCCGGTAGCGAGCGTCTGAACGATGCCATGAATCGCCGCCGCGCCGAGGTAGGTCATCGCGAAGATGACGAGCCCCATCAGGCTCACCGGCAAGCGGTACAGCCACTCGGTCATACGTGCCCTCCCCGCAGGTGTTGAAGCTGGGGTGCGCCGGGTTCGCGCCGCAAGAGGACGCGGGACGGGAGGACTGACAGATGGCCGACTGCGCGATTCAGTGCCAGATTTGAGCCGTGACCGCAGCCAACGAACGCCGGCGCCCGCAGGGCCGCCGCAATGCTCTGGACCGGCGGAGTGGCGCGTCGCGGTCGGAGCGTGCCCCGCAAGGCGAGCGGCGCCTCAACGACGACCGGCGCTCGGGAGCGGAACGGCGGCTGTCGGCGGGAGACCAGATTCGCGAGGCGCTCCGCCTGCTCACACGCGTGATCGAGAGCGACGCGACGCACGACGAGGAGCGTCGCAGTCTCGAGGGCGCGATGGTGCGGCTGCGCTTCGCGCTCGACCGGCTGGAGGAATCCTGATCCGGAGGATGCCGCAACCCTGAGCCGGCCGACGGCATCTAAGGGGGTGACTGGACAACCCGGAGCCCCTGATGACTGCCCCGATGTTCGCCCTGCCCGGACCCGTGTATACGGGACCCTGCCTCACCCTACCGGCCCGGCTGCACCCTCGCTCGTCCCCGATGGGGACGGCCCGCGAATACTGCCTGCACGATTTGTCGGGGAGCCCGCTGGGAACGATCGCCGCCCCCATGGCGCGGCCGGTCGTCGGCACGTCGGCGCCGACGGTGTACCTCCGCCGCGGCAATTAGCGGCGGCCTGCGCGCCACTCCGTTCGTAGGCGGAACGGAGTGGCGCGTGTTTTCCTCTAGGGGTTCAGCACCGCTCCCATGTTCACCACCTCGAAGTTGCGCCCGACCACCTGCTTCAGGATGTTGAGCTCGGTGTCGTTCCACCGGGAATCGGGAGCGCCGGAGATAAACCAGTCCCCGCCGTTGTCCGCGACTAGCATTCCGTAGGTCTTCAGCGCCTGCAGGATCACGCGTGCGCTGGGCGGAAAGCCCGAGATGTCGAAGCCGGCCTTGAGACGCACGCGCATCCCCATCGGTGGCAGGTCGGGACTCGTGTCGGCGCTGGCGTAGTGGCGGGCGGGGTACACATAAGAGCGCCGCGTGTACCGAACCGTGAACCGCAATGCGTGCTGGATCGCCCCCTGGCCCACCACTTCGTCGTAGCGCACCAAGCCTGGGAAGATCGGGAGCCCCGCCGCGTCGGCCGACGTCCACCCGTCCGGGCGGAGCGCGTTCGAGCCGAGTTCGAAGACCGCCCCGGAGCCCGCAGTCCAATCCCGCGATCGCGGCACCGGATAGGCCGCGAACAGCTCGTACAGCTTCCAGTGGTCGCGATCCAGGACGATCACGTGACGGTCGCCGCCCGAGGTCGACCCGCCTTCGATCGGGGCTCCGGGGGGGATCGGGTAGGGCCCCGAGTCGCTTTCGTCGGCGTAGTCGAAGGTCACCTGCACTCCCGGAGTGTCGCCGCTCACCACGATGTAGGGAATGCCGAACGGGCCGCCGTTGTAGCTGGCGCCGAAGTCGGGATGCAGGCCCGTGGAAAGTCCGATACTGGCGATCAGGGCGTCGGAGTTCGGGTCGAGGGGCATCTGGTCGATGCGCGTATTCCAGGGGTTGGCGTCCGGGAACGGCCGGCGGCCCTGCAGATCGGCGTTCACGCCGAGGCCGGGGTCGACGCTCGAAGCTGTGGGTGACCCGGAGCCGCACGCCAACGCGAGAAGTGTTGTGACGCAAAGCGCCCAAGACCGCATCATACAGGTGGAGGATGTCGGGGAGTGCGGCGTGGGGATGTGACCCTGGCCACCGGGCGGCGGGTAGCACACCGGTCCTCGAGAACTCGCACCAGACCAACGGCTTAAGGAGGGCAGCTCATGAGACCACTTCGCCCAGCGGCGCTTACGTCCGCGTTCGTCCTCGCGGCCGTCGCACTCACGGCTCAGGACCCAGGGTACGGCGGCATGGGGGGAATGGGACGGCCCGGTGCGTGGCGGGAGCGCGGTGCACGTCCCACCCGGGCGCTGCCGACCGCCGCTCAGCTCGATGGACCGCCGCATCCGGACTTTTTCGTCCCGCGCTTCGAGCTCGACAGCGGCCAGGCGGGCGAGTACCGCGTGGTGTACGACTCGTTCATGAACGCCACGGCGACCATTCGCGACAGCGCCCAGGTCGCCCGGCGAGCCATCGATGCGGCGTTTCATGGCGGAGACCGTGAAGCGGCCCGCGCGAGCTTCCCGACGCTCCAGGCCCTGGGGGATTCCCTCGCCAAAGCGGACGCGCTATTCGACCAGCGGTTGAAGAGCTTTCTCGCCGCGCGTCAGCTCAAGGCCTACAAGAAGTGGAAGGATGAGGAGCGGCGCCAGCACGAGGCCGACGGGCGCGACGAGATGGAGCAGCGCGGCGGGCGTCACCGCGGGCCCTGACGGGTCGCCGCGGAGGACCTCCGGAGGCTATCCTACCGGCTCGTCCCACCGGAGACCAATGATGCGTTGCGCCGTACCGACTCTCCTGGTCACCCTCGCCATGGCTGCGAACGCGGTCGCCGCGGCCCAGAGCAACGCCGAGCGGATGGCGAACGACCGGTATACCCGCTCGCACGATTACGACCTCGTGGACCAGCGGATCGCGCTGCGGAATTTCGACTGGGATTCGACCTCATTCGACGGGCGGGTCGTCACGACGCTCGTCGCGCGGCGCGCGACACTCGATTCCGTGATCCTCGACGCGGGCCACCTGCTGCGCGTGACGGGCATCGCCGGCGGGGGTGGCCGAGCGCTGCGCTACGCGGCGCGCGGCGATACCCTCGTGATTTTTCCGTCGCCACCGGTCGCCTTCGGCGACACGACGCGGTTCACCATCACCTACCACGGCCGGGTGGAATCCGGAACGGGGCTCACCTTCATCGAGCCTGAAGGCCGTGCGCACCGCCCGCGGCAGATCTGGAGTCAGGGAGAAGATCACAACAACCACTTCTGGTTCCCCACCTACGATTTCCCCAACGACAAGATGACCTGGTCGCTGGAGGCGACCGTGCCGGCCGGGTACACGGCGGTGTCCAACGGCAGCCTCACCGCGGACCGGCGCAACGTCGACGGCACCCGCACGATGACCTGGCGCCAGGGCAAGCCCAGCGCCACCTACCTGGTATCGCTGATCGTCGCGCCACTCGTGAAGATCCCCGACGCGTGGCGCGGAATTCCGGTGGACTACTACGTCTATAAGGAAGACAGCGCCCTGGCCCGCCGGCTCTTCCACCGGACGCCCGACATGATCGACGTCTATTCCACCCTCACGGGGCTCCGCTATCCGTGGGCCAAGTACGCCCAGACGACGGTCGCGGACTTTTTCGGCGGCATGGAAAACGTGAGCGCCACGACGCTCGTGGACTGGCTGCCTGACGCGCGGGCCTACGCCGACCGGCCGTGGTACGACTGGATCCTGATCCCGCACGAGCTGTCGCATCAGTGGTTCGGGGATTACGTGACGACGGAGAACTGGGCCAACATGTGGCTCAACGAGGGTTTCGCCGAGTTCATGCCGGGCCAGTACTGGGCGACCCGGTTGGGCCGCCACGCCGCCGACGACTACTACCTGGACGAGTATCAGCAGTTCATGCAGATCGACGCGCAGCACCGCATGCCGCTCGCCGCGCTCGGATCCAACAACATCTACCCCAAGGGCGCCCTCGTCCTGCGGATGTTGCAGCAAGTCCTCGGTCCCGAGCGGTTCTGGGCCGCCGTCCATCGCTACTTGACCGATCACGCCTACGGTACGGCCACCACCGATGACCTGCGTCAGGCGGCGCTCGATGCCACCGGCGAGAATCTCGACTGGTTCTGGGACGAATGGATGTACCAGGCGGGATACCCGGAGCTCACCGTTACGACGACCTACGACTCCATCGCGGCGCGTCTCACGTTGCATGTGCAGCAGACGCAAGTGGACACCGCAACGGCCGATAGCACCGGGCTCCGATTTACCACGCCGCCGGCCTTCCGCATGCCACTCGTGGTCCGCGTGGGCACCGTGGCGGGAGACGTGACGCTGTCGACCGAGCTCAATCAGCGCGACCAGTCGATCGTCGTCGCAGGGCTAAAGAGCGCGCCGACGATGGTGATCTTCGACGACGGCAACGCAATCCTCAAGAAGCTGACGTTCGATCAGCCCACCGCCTGGCTCGCCACGCAGCTCGACCGGGATCCCGATCTGTGGAACCGGCATTGGGTGATCGAGCGCCTCGCCGAACGCCGCAGCGATTCCGTCGCCACAGCGGCGCTCGGTCGGGCGGCGGTCTCCGCCGACTATTTCCTGACGCGGGCGCAGGCGGCCGAGGCACTCGACAGCGCCCCCGTCGCTGTCGCCCTGCCCGCGCTCGAGCGCGCTTTGACCGATACGTCCGCGCAGGTCCGGGCGGCGGCCGTTACCGCGCTCGGCAAGGTGGGAGGGGAGCGAGCGACGGCACTCGCCCGCGGCGCATGGACCCGGGACTCGAGCTACGAAGTGCGGAGCCGGGCCCTCGCGGCCCTCGCCCAGCTCGACACCGCGGGCCGGCACGCCCTGATCGCGCAAGGACTGGCGACCCCATCCTACCGCGACGCGATCGTGAACGGGGCGCTGGGCGCCATCCTCGAGGCGAACGATACGAGTTTCATACCGCAGGTCGACAGCGCCGTAGGGAAATCCATCGAGCCGTCGTTCGTGCTCGCGATTCTCGGCGCCCGTGGCAGCGCCCGTGCACTCGATCTCCTGCTGCGCCACCTGGACGACGAACGCTCGTCGGTCCGGCGGTGGTCTTTGATCGCGATCGAGAACGCGCTACCCCACGCGGTCGCGACGGCTCGGCTCACGGCGGTTCGGGACCGGCTCACTCATGTCGACACCAAACAGGCGGCGACCGAAGCCCTCGATCGGCTGTCTCATCAGGGAGGGCACGAACAGTAGCCGGGATTGAGCCATCGAGCGCTCTAGAACTCGGTCCCCACCCGGAGCACGATATTCCGCCCGGGGTTGAGCGCGAACGCTTTGTAGCGGCTCAGGAAGTCGCGGTACCGCGTATTGAGCACGTTCTTCACCTGCAGCTCCAGGCGGATCGGCCGTCCCCCCAGACGGGGCTCGAGATTCCCGAATAGGTCGAGCAACCCGTAACCCGCCGTTCCCTGATCGAACGGGCTGAGCCGCGTCTGACGGGCCATGAGGTCGACATCGAAACCGGCGCCGGTACCACCGCGGCGCCACTCGGCACCGAGCTTCACACGCAGCGGAGGCACCTGCGGCAACGGCTCGCCGTCACTCTGCCGCTCGCCCCGCACGTAGTCCACGCGGGCGGTGAGCGCCACCGCGCTCCACGCGGCCACCTCCAGCGAGGCTTCACCGCCCACCAGCCGTGCGTCCGTCTGCCCGTACCGGTACACCGGCAGGGAATCCTGGGTAGTCCCGGTAGGCGCGATGAAGATGAAATGGCTGATGCGGTTGGAGAACGCCGCGACCTCACCCCGCACCCTGTCGGATTGCCACCGGGCGCTCACGTCGAAGTTCAGGCCTGCCTCGGGCACCAGGGTCGCCTCCCCGATCTCGAAGCGCGCCTCACCCGGATGCGGGCCGTTGGTGAACAACTCGAAGAAGGTCGGTGCACGCCACGCCCGCCCGACGTTCGCCGCGAGGGCCACGCCCGCCGCTGGCCGGAAGACGAGTCCCACGTCGCCCGACCACGACGTGTACCGGCGGTGCTGGTCGCCGATCGCCAGCGTGGCGTTGGAGTCCGCTTCGGTGCGGCGCAGGTCCAGCCGGCCTCCGGCCAGCGCGCTCCACCGCGCGCCCAGCGCCAGCTGCTCGAACGCGAATACCGCGGCCCCGGCGGCGCGAGCGTCGGGCACCAGCGGCTCGTCTCCTCGCGTGGCGCTCGTCTGGTAGTATCCCGACGCACCGATCGTTCCGGCGACCCGCGCCCCGGCAGTGTGGTGCACCAGCAAGTCGAGGCTCGTCGTGTTGAGCAGCAAATCGAACCCCTGTTCGGTCGACGCGGTATCGCCCTCCACCGCCTCGGCCAGCCAATGCCGCTGCCACTGCCCTTTCGCCTCGAGGCGCACCGGGCCGACCGGGAAGGTGCCGCCCAATTGGATCCGATCGTCGGTCAATTTGCGGACCGGTCCCTCCTCTTTCCCGCCAACCGGGGGCGGTGGCGGCAGTGAGCCGGTGTCGGCCTCCAACAAATGGAATTCCCCGCCGTAGTGCGTGAAGCGCGCGGTCGCCTTGCCCCAATCGCCCTGCGTTCCGAGCGCCGCTTCCCCCGAGAGCGCCGTGAAGCCGGTATTCTCGAGCTCCCCTGCGGGGGTATGCAGCGCCTCCGAGCGCCGGCCGACCACGCCCGCGAGGAAGCCGACGCCACCCGAAGCGCCAGCGACGTGCAGCGCGCTCCCCAGCTCGCCGTTATTGCTGGCGCCGTACGCTTCCACGCGACCCCGCACCAGGGGCCGACCGGCGTGGACCTCCGGGACGTCCTCGGGAATCACGTTCACCACGCCGCCCAAAGCGTCGGAGCCGTACAACACGCTTGCGGGACCGCGGATCACTTCCACCCGGTCGGCCAGTCGGGTCTCGACCGAGGGACCGTCCTCATCGCTCCAGGAGTAGTCCTCGAGCCGGTTGCCGTCGCCCAGCACCAGCACTCGCGCCCCAGAAAGACCGCGGATCACGGGCTTGCCGATCTCGCCTCCGGTCGTCAGAGCGCGTACGCCGCCAAGCGTCTCCAGCGCGTGGGCGAGCGAGACGCGGTATTCGCGGGCGAGGGCGGCCGCGCTGAGACTGGCGGTCGGCAGTGGAGAGGACAGCGGGTCCGCTGGAGCGCGCGTCGCGGTGACGGTC
>Ga0184629_10000334_pt1 | contig 21033 bp, 34 predicted proteins | sample PLM4_32_b1_FD_133158 | JGI IMG/M metagenome (GOLD analysis project Ga0184629, IMG submission 133158) | Groundwater sediment microbial communities from an aquifer in East River, Colorado, USA - PLM4_32_b1 | ecosystem: Environmental > Terrestrial > Soil > Riparian zone | place: USA: East River...
ACTTCACAAATGCGCTCGTAACTAACCCTTAGCTCACCTTCACAATGTGAGCCGATTTCAGTATCAGGAATGATTTGTGGCCCACCACCCCACAAGCTAGTACCTTCCTGGTTAGCCATATACTCTGCCACCGCTGTAATCGATACGGCGCTCGCATTGGCGAACATATGCTTAGCTGCACAGTTCTTAAACCATTGCTGAGCCCTATCCATGTATGGATTCATCTAGTTGTTTCCTAATCCGATAAGAGTAGCCATATTGATGGCGAATATGACTTCAAGAGTCTTTGGCTTGCTGTTATTAGCGAATGGATTATCCCAACCCGTAGCTTTTTGTCGCGCTAGCCAACGGCATTCATTGGTGTAATCAATCCAGCCGGCAATAGCCTTCTGTTTATCGTACAGATTGCTCTTTCTAGTTGTCATTCTTACCCTTTGCGCATCCGCCAGCAATCAGGACAAAGCAGAAAAGAACGATGAGCGTAGATGACATTTTGTTTACTTCATCTCCGTAAGCATATACACTTTACCACCTATCTCAGATGCTACTTGTTGTGCAGTTTCGATATCGTTAAAGATACATCTAATGATGTTTCCCTTAAAGATGATTACGTACATGGTTGTTCGTGTTGGTTTGGGTGTATCAGGCGACTATTTGCATTAGTTCCGACCTACCAGTGTCAACTTTAAAACTGTATAAGTCGATATAATGCTGATATAGAGTTTGAGTGCTGTAAGCGCCTATTTTATAAGGGTTTACAGTCTAGTTGATTTCCGGTTATATCTCATTATACACAATAATATAACAAGATAAAGAAGGGAGTTAAAATGGTGGTGGTGGCTTTGATAAGGCGGGGGTGTGGCAAGGCAAACTTACGTAATGCGCACATACCTAACGCAATCTATAGCCTTGATATGCTAGTAATGCCCCATTGATTAGATGACGGATGTCTGGATTGGAGATTTCGGGGCAGACATCTAGAACGTATATAGAGCGCCCGTCTAACTTTGGCCATATGCGCAGTTTGACGATAAGAGCCTTTTTCGCGCCATTTTCATCGTCAACTAGAACGCCAGCGGTCATTTTCTCACGCTGTAACGTTATGCACAAAGCTTTTCGCGCCATGTATTCGTCCTGATTTGAGACGCTAGGTGCAAATCTCCCTATTGTCCGCGCAAGTATATCACCTAGATAGCAGAAGTCAAGTCAGAAGGCCCACAAAGTCCAGATATGAGACGCTATACGGGTATACGGCGAAGCGCACGGCGGCAGCGCGAGCAGACGAGCTGTATCAAAACGAGAAAGGCCCACCCCGGAGTGATCGCGGGCGGGATGGGATGTCTCAGTCTGAGACCACGAAGGTTTCCCCGCTTACCTTGAACGAAACCACGGAAGCAAGGTTGACGTTCCGATATTCGTGCTTTGAAACATCGAATACCGTTAGGAGTAATCGGGATCGGGCATCATAGGGCAACTCTCCACCTCTTAGATGTCTCGTAACGCCACGGCGGCAAACCATGTTTCGCATCGTGCCATCCATCTTTTGGAAGTATACGGAGAAAATCCGACCTTCCGTTTCCGCCTCTAAAAAGGCGATAGCTCGATTGCGTTTGATGGTCAACATATCTTTATCTCTAGATGCGATTTCTCACAACTAGAAAACGAGGGCGGATAGCTCTACTCTATACTATCCACCCCGCGTAGCGTTGCACCGCGCTATCGCGGATCGTCTCAGATCAGGACTCGTCCGAAGTCAGGACCGTTCCCGCTTCGATTTCGGCATCGGTCCGGTCGGCCTGATTCGGGAGGATATACAGGTCCGTGGGCATGCTCACCGTCTCGCCCTTCTCCGCCCGTTCCAGCAAATCGCGCAGATTCTGGACATCGAAGGGCAGCCGGGCCTCCATTTCCAGCGCGCGAGCCTTTGCAGCCCGGAGATTCAGAACGCGATTTTCCGCATTGTCGATCTTTTGCTCGATATCCGCCACGGCGGGAGACTTCTCGGTACCCAGGCGCCCGCGGAGGAGAGTTTGCGACTGCTTGATAGCGGTTTCCCGCGACCGAATGGCACGCTTCAGAGACTTGACGAGAAAGGTATCGTCTGCCGTCTCGTCATAGGTGCCTTCCGCTTGCGCCTTGAGCCGGGCCAGCTTCGCCTCTACGGCGGCAATCATTTCCTCTCGGGTGCGGCGATTCCGCTTCTGCTTGTTCGTTTCGGTCATTTGAGTTTCCTTTTTGGTTTCTGTCTTTGGTTTGGTTCGTTCGTTCTTCGGTTAGCTACTTGCCTTCCGACGCCAATAGAATACACCACCTAGGGTAAAAGTCAAGTTTTTGGCATGAAAAATAGCGTATTCTCTCTTTGAGAATCTAGATGGATTTCGCTTGACTAAACCACCTTTATGTGGTATTCGCGCGCCCGCGCGCAGAAGATAATGTATTTGAGAAGTTCTCATAAAAAGACTTGACTTGGTGTATATACGTGGTATAATATGGAGGGAGGAGTTTCGCGCATGTGGCTGGCAAGCACGAGCAGACGCGCTGTCTCAAGATGATACTACCTCTAGATGTCCGAAGTCAAGAAGATAGGAAATGAGTCTCTCAATGCGATACGCACACTATTGATATCCTCGTAAGATTCGAGTTTCATCGGATCATATGAGTTTGCGTAATCCAGAAACTGGATTTGTCCATTTTTGAAACCGAGATTGATCGGAATATCATCAGAGAATAGACGGGAGATTTCGCCAGCATCCGAAATCTTTTCCCTGAATCTATTTTTGAGATTTTTGATTTCCACCCCGGTAACGCCAGTTGCGAGCCGTTCCATAACGATTACGCGACCGTTACGGGAAATATACAGCGGACGGCAGAAATGGGGACGAGCCCAATCTGGGACGATGCTGTATAGCTCCCATTCAAAAATGTTGCAATGTGTACTTGAACCGTTGGTAACCGCTTTGAATACGATTTTTTCTCCAATCAAGACGGTCCTAGTGGTCCCGCATGTTGCGCGAATATAGGGAAATCCCAATGTCGCGGGAGTTAGTTGCGATTCGTCGAATCGTTTGCGCGGTCCCCATCCATAGTCCCCTTCGACATAAGACTCGGAAAGACGTTCTGCGATATCGATGATTTGTTGCGGTTCCATCGTAAAACAGTATAGCACCTAGATGGAGAAAGTCAAGCAATACGTATACAGCAATCTCTAAATGAGACACAAGCAAATAGCGTGCCAAGTCTTGATATGATATGGTATATTGTCTCAAAATGAGACTGGTGTGGCAAGCACGAGTAACCTAGGTGTCTCAGATTGATACCTCCACATCTGAGAGAAACCGCTCTAGCGCATCGGTCGATTTATTGAATCGTTCCCGATATGCAGTCTCAGCCTTTACCAGTTCCCTCACGATTTGTTCGATTGCCACACCTTTGGCATGCGCCAGCTTCGCACCTTCATATAGCGCGCGATTCTCGCTATCGGCATTGACGTTGATACTGCCGCCCGAAACGTCGCGCATTGTATGTATGATGTCATGCCAGAACCAATAGGCGAGTCCCGAAAAGTGTATATTGTACTTCCTTTTCGGCTCTGTCATTGCGGCATTGAGGAAAACGATTAGATCATCGTTTGAGAGTATGATTGTCCCATTTCGGTCTGCCTTATGGGCAATCTCTACTTCCTCGATTTCGATTGCATAGGTATTGAAACGGTTTCGCCTATAGAGGCGCAAATAGTCTCGCGTTGATACTTCAGCATTGCCACCGCCGACGTTCTCCTCATCTTCGCCGATATCGTAGTTGTCGCAGGATAGGACAATGGTAGCATTGCCGAGTTTCATCCTAGGTGCCTCTCGATTGCTTCGCCAGTACCATGGCCAGCCGGCTCAACTTCTGCGCCGTGCGCCAATGCTTGCCACGTTCCAGAATACCACAAACCCGGACAACGGTCAAGGACACTGCGCGCGAGTCTCCCGTTTTGAGACTGTCCGCGATGATGCGCGCAAGCGCGGGAAAACCGATAGCGGAAAGCTTACCGGCCTCGTTTTCGATCGTCGAAAAGATCATGCGACAGTATATCACTTATTTTCTAGATGTCAAGTAGAAGGCTTTAGAATCAGTCCCTATATGAGACGTTGCGTTGTGCGTATGGTGCAAGCACGAGCACACGCGGTGTATCAGAATAAACCCTTTTGGATAATAGGATCAGGGTCAACCTACCCGTTCCCCTTGTATTTTTGTCGTCGCGCCCAAATATGGGACGGCTAATGGCGCTCAGGTACTCGGCACTATCGTCTCTTTCTGCGATTCGCGAAAAGGACTAAAGTTATTCCCACAGTGAGAAGCATAGTAACAATCTCGAAATGGGACGGAGAGAGAAAGGGGGAGGGATGTTGCACTAGGCGGGATTCTTTGGGAAACCCCACAGTTCCAGTTCTGCGAGCGGCACCCTTTCGGTTACGGTGATGTACCCGTTCCAGTGAATGCGCGCCGTTTGCTTCTCGGTATCGACCGATACCACCTTACCAACAGCGCCGGAAATAACGTTACGTACCTCGGTGTCCTTTTCCATTGGAGAAGTGTAGCACAGGGTTTGAGTTTGTCAAGGACTAGTTGACGGATTCTTGTTTTGAGATTCCTCCCTAGTAGTCGTGATCGCCTTCCGGTCCACCGTTGCATTCGTCGTAGTGCTGCGCCCATTCGTCGGGGATGTTCTCGAATGGGGAATCGTCGCGATCGTCGATTTCGTCCATTTCCAGGACATCCGGACCCGTCTCCATTTCGTCGGAGAAGGCATCGTCGTACTCGGGCAGATCGCGGTCGTAGCTGAAATCTTCCTCGTCCATTTGTTTCCTTTCTTGAACGCCAAATCATACCACGTAAAACGTCCAAGGCAAGTTTTTGGCGCTATGCAATCTCTTTTTGATTCTAGATGCAACTAGCGTGCCAACTACAGGGGTAAAACACTTTGTCTATATATGAGACCATTCGTCCAGCAGCCCAGCAAGCGCGAGCAGAGCTAGTGTCTCAGATTGAGACTAATCCTTATGGTCGCGGAGGGAATGCTTGCGGCGCTTGACATGCCGTTTGCCTTTGCGGGCCATCCGATTGCAGCATGGGCAACCGTTATCTATACGGCGATTCCCGTACTTGGAATGAATGACGTTCACCGATTCCAGGTCGGGCAGTTTTTCTAGGTGTTCCATTTCCAGTAATCCGGAGTGTAGAGAAGTGGGAGGCTCTGCGCTAGAGGTTTGATAGCGTCTCGGATGCGGAGAACGCGGGGAGATTTGGCAGACTCGAAACGGAGACCACGGAAAAGCTTCCCATACTTGTACTGCAGAGTGTCAAGCGCCCGTTCGGCATCGCCAATACGGGTAATCCCGCAGAAAACTCCGAGGCCCGTCCCGACATGGGTAATCGTGTAGCCGCGGACCTTTTCGCCCTCTGCCATTACGTCATGGTGCAAGGCGAAAACTCGATCGATGGAAAACGAAATGGCGATGATAGCGAGAGTCCTGCTATTGGTGCGCCCATCGGCAACGTGAATCATTTCCATAGCGAAACATCATATCATCTAGATTGGCAAATGTCAAGTAATGCTGTTCTAGTAGTCTCATTTTGATATCCTATAAGACACTAAGTACAAACCCCACCGCGCACGCGCGAGCCGCCTAGGTGTCTCAAAACGAGAAAAGGCCGCGGTCCCGAAGAAGGGTAGGACCGCGACCAAGAGAGCATGAAGAGGTTTTCAGCTTTGTTTCAGATTGAGACGCGGGCCTCCTTCCCGGTTTGGGCCTTTGCCCAGGTTTCAGCATCGCTCAGAAACTCGAAGTCTCGTTGCGAGACGTAGCGGGGGCGGGGTGCGCCATCGTATACGGAGTCTCGCACGATGACGGTCCATCGGTCGATTCCCCTATATACACGGGCGCGGAGGTTTGTTGCGGGCGCCACCATGGGCGCCGCAGCGATTTCGGCAGCAGTCGCCTTGCCTGACAGATCGGCAGTCAGACCGCAGTTTCGGCAGGTTCCGTCCCATTCCGGGGCGAAGATGTCGGCTGCCAGTTTGTCACACTTGCACTTTTCCATCGTGGTTTCTCCCTAGATGTCCTGTTCGCCCGCACGTCCCGCAATGAGATTCCATCCCTCGCGCTTGATACGGTCGCGTGCCTCAAAGTAGGACAGACGATCGGCAAGGGTAATCCCGGTCGGAGTGATGATCGCCCAGGTTTCGCGGGTCTGTTGCGCGAGTAGGACCTTGCGCGGACCTTCGATCGGGATTGCGTTCGATTGCAGTTTCATTCTAACCAGTGTATCGGATGTTTTCGCGCTAGACTTGAGTTTGTGTTCTAGATGTCTCGGTTTGAGACTACCGGACTACCTTCCGCAGAAGGCGCAGAGCGATAGCGAGACGGGCAACGTCACCGTACTCCGTAACCTCCGCCACCCCGCGCCCCCATTGGACTATGGCGTACTGCCGCCGCGCGCTATCCGTGTAGCGTGCCGCCACGATGGCGACCCTACGGGTGAAACGTGCCTTGCGGTCGATGAATGTCCGATCGGTCAAGGTTGCTTGCGTCATGTTGCACAGTGTATCGGATGGATTGTGTGCAGGCTTTAGCAGAGCCTACTAAGTGTCTCAGTTTGGGACAGGTGAGGGAATCCTCTTAGGCGTTCTCATTGTGAGATAACCTCCGCATCCGCAAGGGCGCGGATACCCTCGTCTGTCAGAATGTCAGTCCCCTCGCATCGGATAGCGAGAATCCCCGCTGCACGGATGGTCCGGTAACCTTTCCCGGTACCCATGTTGACTTTGTTTCCAGGTGCGCAGGTCCAGAATGAGATATTTTCTCTTTCGTAGTTGCGCATGGCATGCCCATTGCCCTGTACTTCGCCATCCTGGGCAGACTTGTAGACTCCCTGCCGCCCAATGATGTCCCGTACCGTGCCGTCAAGGCAAGTGTAGAGGATGCGGAAGAAACGGTTTCCCAGGTTGAGAAGGAATGGGAATACTTCCTTATCAGACATGCGGACTACGGTTTCCCCTAGGGTGAATCCCCCTAGTTGCTTTGTGTGCCTGTCTTGCGTTGCACCGTAGACGGTTGAGAGATTCACTCTGCCCCCTTGTAGCCGCTATCGCCAGTCTTGAGCGGGGGAAGCTTGACCGAACGGGGGAGGGTTTCGACGCGAGCCGTCGCAAAGGCGATCAGGGTAAGGCGAGCATCGCGGATGACTGCCGCCCGGTCCGCTATCATCTTCCGCGCCAGTGTTTGCACGTTCGTTGCCATGTTACCCTTATCGGCTAAGTCTATCCCTACCTTTAGCCTTGTGTCGGATTTCTTTTCCGTGCTAGTGCAGGATTGAGACTACGGCGAGGGAGAACGCTACGCCAAGGGTTATGGCCATGGCGAGCAGACCTAGGTGGCGCTTGTTCTTCACAATAGCAGTATCGACTAGAAGCATACCCCACCTTGAGAAAGAGAAGAGGGAGGATATCATCATGGGACGGGGTGTTTTTCGAGTCATGCCTCGTTTTGAGACGCCACCGCCCTGCCGAGGCATGTAATCCCAATTCACACGCTAGTTAGGTAAGTCTGATACACCGAAACTGAAAAATTTGGGTCCATGATTTTCAACCTTGAAACACCTAAATGACTCGGGCGCACTAGATTCTTTTATAGAAAGTTCGAAAACCGATCAAAAAGATCCATACTATTAGTGTGTCCGCTACGCTAGAGGCATATATGATAAGACAGGTTTCAACGGACTCGGTTGAATCATTAAAACAACTGATCCTGGGCGAGAATGAGGGTGTGATGTTCGTAAAGTTTGTGTTACTAAAACAAGCGACACTAGAAAGTGGCGCATCAGCCACTAAGATTGCAGAGGCACCCGCCGCAATACTTCTTGGTGATCTAGGTGAAATGAAAGCGCAGCTTTCAGCTTGGTTAGATGAAGCGATTAAGGCATATAAGGAGTAACTATGGGTACTAAACCAAACAAAAAGTTGTCCAACGACATCACGATTTCACGTTCGATCAACAACAGGAGTGTTGATCCGATTAGTGGCAAAGCCACTATCACCGGAGCAGAGCAGGGGATGCAACCAGCGCAAACTGTCGCAGCCAAGCAGCCTGAAAGAAGCTTCGCTCAACCTTCACCAGTTACACCAGCTAAACCTATAACGCCAAAGGCGCACGCCTCTGAAAGCGACGAAAAGGAAGCTTTAAAGAAGAACTCTCTCAAGAAGGTTGAACCAGAAGTTATCGTAGGGGATGAAGTTAAGGACACTGAGTGAGTAGCGTAAGTGGAATCCCGTATGAAACTGCGACCGCACTAGTTGAGACGATTGTTTCTATCAAGAAGAAGAAATATCAGTTTCCTGGTGTAGATCCCGAAGATGTTGCCCAAGATATCCGAATGATCTGTTGGGAAGCACTTTCGCGCTTTGATCCTGATAAACTCGGAAAAAGCGTTTTCCACTTCATTGCGCGCTGCGTAGATAACCGCTTATACAACCAGTTCCGCGGTGTCTATCTCGACAACAATCCACCATGTCTTCGCTGCCCCGAATGGGACAAGATCAATAAGACTTGCATGATCGAAGAGATCGGGTGCGAACGCATAGTGCAATATCGCGACCGCATGAGCCGTAGGCGCGCCCTAGCCGCCCCCGCATCTTATTCTACTCTAGATGGCGGCGAAGCCGCCCTGGAGGATGTGAACGAAGTGAACGTCCCATCTTCACTCACGACAGGATCTTTAACTGGCGTCAGCGATCTTTCCGACCAATTTAGATCGGCTGTCCGCGAGGATCTCCGATCCTTTTACGACCTAATGGTTGCTGGTGAAGCTGATAAAGTTGCACCAAATATAGTAAAACTAATCCAGCAACAAGTTCGATCTTCGATCATTAAAAACAAGGATGATTAAGTTAAACGTATGTCTATAGCTCGCCGCCGATGGTCTCCAGATGAAAAAGCCGCTATCAAGCGGCTCGCCGCGGAAGGCTATACGCAAAAACAGATTGGAGAGAAGCTAAGACCCGGCATACCGACAGCTTGGCGTTCGGTTGGAGAGATCCTGCGCGAAGATCGCAACCCCACTCTCACGCCAGTAGGATCCGGTTTGGCAAGTGCGCCAACCCAAGCCTCAATGTCTACGCTGAATCAACGAACTTTTGAATTGCCAACGGCAATCGAAGACTCAATTACTGCCAGAGAGATGATGGGTATGTTGGACGACGAGCAGCGCGAACTTTTTGTGGCCACCTACGAAGATCTAGTGGGCGAATCCGATGAGGAACAGATAACCCGCGCAGAAAAAGAGATGCTTTTACGAGCATCCTTTGCGCACGTCAAATTCCTTAGAGCTTCACGGATGATCGCGCTATGCGAATCCTACATCATGATGGATCTAGATGGTCATTTAACTGACAGTGATACAGATAAAGCTAAACGCCGCTTGGCAGGTAGAGGTGAAGCTTATAAGAAAGAAGCTGAGTCATATCATAAGGAATATATGGAGTTACTTGACAGTTTGAAGTTAACCCGTCGCCAACGTTTAGACAAAATTAAAGATACGCGTAATACACTACTAGACCTACAAGCAGAGTTAAGCCGTAAGGCGCGCCAAGAGTCTATAGTTGACGAAATCAAAAAGATTAACTTGGCAACTCGCGAAGAATTCGTAAGGATGTCTAAAGGGGAAGTTGGACCTGATGGAAAGGTTCACCCATGGCTGATAGGTGCATTTGAGGAACTAAAAGAAGAATAAAATGTTTACCAAACTATTCAATGCAATAAGAGTTTTCTTTAATCGTAAACAAGCAAAACGCCTAATTAAAGCTCTCGAACTTTCAAAAGATAAACCAGTAAGTTGTGGCTGTCCATCTGCTGTCAAGATTGATACATGGGGCGATGGCTCTGACGATTCAGATCTTGCCCGTAAGATTAAAGAGAAGAGAGCCGAACTTGGCAGAAATGACGATTCTCGCCGAGTAGATTTATGATGTATGTCAATTCGCAATTGTGTTAAGTGCAATGATCCCAACTTCGACGATGGAGCATGTGGTTGCGGCACTTGTTATAAGTGTGGTTGGCGCGAATCCTGTTCCTCGGGTGGATGGTTTATAGAACCAGAGATTAAAGTAACTATGCGTAGCATCCCACATGCATGTCCAGTTTGCAAAGGTCGCGGCGAAATCACCGAAGAGGTGGCACAGCACGCCGCGCAGCCCAAGTATGAGCTTGCGAATCATAAGATCTACGCATGTCATGTCTGTGTAGGTGCAGGATTGGTTTGGGAATATAACGACGATGCCGTTCCTGCGGAACAGCCAGTCCCCAATATTTTTACCCCAATGATAAGTAATCCACCATTAATTTTCCCACAATTTCCTCCCATGAAGCCGGAGGATATTAAACAGAGCGATTGTCCCGGAATAACAAATCCATGGACTAATAATCCAAATATCACCTGGACGTTAAATCCAGATGGCACTTTCAACATAGAGAATAAAGAGTAATGACACGCCTACCAACTAAACCCACGATCATTATAGACACCCGAGAGAAACCCGACCATAGATTGTTCGCAGTTTCCACCGAAGGTGATGATGAAGTTAAAGCTTATGTCGAAGAAAAGGTTGATGCAGGCGACTATACTGTTAAAGAAATTCCTAATCTAGTTGTGATTGAGAAGAAACAAGATGGCAAGGAACTATACGGAAACTTTATTACAAACAAAGAAGTGTTTATGCGCTGTATCGAGCGAATGCGAGCGTTTAAGCACAAATACATCATCATTCAACAAACCTATGCAGAGTTCCTAGACGCCAAGAATTGGAGCTTCATTAATCCCTATCCACGTCGTTTCTCTGCGATAGCTATGGTTGAGTCATGGCTAATTGCGCTCTCGCAAAACGAAAACATCCACTTCATATTTGCCGGCAAAGCAAACGCACCTAGATTAGCAAAACGTATTCTAGTTAAAAGTTACGCCTACGAGCGAAAGAGGTTAAAAGATGGACAACAACATGTCGCGGCTAAAGATCAACACCTTCACAGCTCGGATCAAGGAAATCTTGAAGGCGGAGCTAGCTCTCCGGGTTGAGCTTAAATTTCTCTATGAACAGTTCGTTCTAGAAGCTAAAGATAAAGATATTGCGAAACGTTACGTGCAACAAGCATATTTTTCTATTCAAAAAGAGCGTATCCGTAAGTTAATCACCGAGCGTTTAGAGTTCCATCCATTTTGGGGTGCTAATCTGTTCGACTCTCAAGAACAGATGGACAACTTTATGGAGGATGAAGGCGACGATGACATCATCTAAATTACTCACAATCGATCCAGCAGAGATCAGTAATGTATTGAGATTGGGTCTTCCATCAGAAGAATCCTATATCATTAATAGGTTGTCAGAAGTGTGTTTGGCGAAGTTTGTTGAGATTGTATTCAGAAACAAATTCGGCGATCCTCTGATCCTTCTAGACTTCCAGAGAGTGATGCTCCACATGATGTGGAATAAGAAGTTTCCGATGGTGCTCGCATGTCGTGGTGCAGGAAAAACATTTATGCTCGCAATTTATTGCCTGCTAAAGTGTCTATTAATTCCAGGCACACGAATAGTAGTTGTATCTGGCGGTTTCCGTCAAGCAAAATATGTATTCCACTACATGGATGAAATCATTCGAAATTCACCTGTGCTACAGGAAGCGATAAGAAAATATCATCCAGGAAATGACTTCGGTGTCAAATATGCCACGGATAAGGTTTACCTAAAGGTCGGCGCCAACACAGACGTCACAGGTATTCCTATCGGTGACGGCTCGAAGGTGAGAGGTCTACGTGCCACTACTTTGATTTGCGACGAGGTGGCGTCAATAGACGACAAGGTGTTCGATACAGCTATTGGACCGTTCCTGAGCGTTCAGGCAGACCCTGCTGAAGCAGTGATCGTCCGCAGCTTCTTGGATCGCCTGAAGAGAATGAAGGCCAACCCGAAGGTCATTAAGCTAGTTGAGGATAGCCAGCGCAAGCAGGGTAACCAACTAATTCTAACAGGTACAGCAACATACCAGTTTAATCACTTCTTCCGTAGATATCAGGTATATAACATCTTCGCAAAATCTGGTGGCGACAAACGAAAGATCAAAGAAGGTTTACAGATCCAAACTGGCGATACTGGTGCAATTCTTACGGATGACATGTTGGAATTGTGGAGTTCGCTCTATAAAGAGTATGCAATTTTTCAGCTACCATATAATGGTATGCCTCCAGGTTTCCTAGATGACGCTGTAGTTGCTACTCATAGAGCAAGTATGGATCCAATTATCTTCGGACAGGAGTATCAGTGTAGATTCTCTAAAGATACAAATGGATTCTTCCCACGTTCTATTGTTGACGAGGCTTCGCCTGGTAAGGATGATCAGAATGAGGTTCATTACGAGCTTTATGGCGATCCAAACGCCCAATATGTCATGGGACTAGACCCTGCTCGTTGGAATGACAACTTCGGTCTGGTGGTTCTCAAACTATCTGGCGGCACAGCCCGTTGCGTTTACGTAGAATCATGGAATAAAGCTAAATTCCAGGAATCCGTTACGCGCATACGTGAAGTTATGCGCAGATTTCCAAATATTGTTAGAATCGCAATGGATAAAGGCGGTGGTGGTGATACGATCCAAGAATTATTGGCAAACGCTAAAGTTTTGAAAGAGGGAGAGCGTCCAATTATTGAGGTCGAGCCATCAGACGACTATAAAGCGATCCCCAATGCTGTTCGCATCCTAGAAATGGTCAATTTCCATACATGGTCATCTCCAGCCAACCATGCTATGAAATCAGATATCATTTTGAAGCGGTTATTGTTCCCTAAGCGTTTAGATGACGATATTGTTATGCATAGACATGCAATGTTGCTATTAGGACGCCCAATTGTTATGGGTGGTCGCGAAGATGGCGAACTAATGGAACATCTAAGCGATATGCTTTACGGCACAGAAACGGCTGACGGCACCATAATCACTCTAGGTGCATATAAAGAACTCCAGTTTATGACTGACGAATTATGTACCATAACCCAATCTGTTACTGAAAAAGGAACTGAGACATTCGGCTTACCACGGCTATCCGATCAACCAGAGGGTCTAGATATCCGCCGTCGAGACCGCTATTCAGCACTACTTTTGGCTGCTCACGCAGCAAGAGCATTTATTGGCCATGGTCACAACCTTTACCGTCCAATTCTTGGTGGTAGTCCACAAATGATCTTAGGTAATGCACCTCAACATCGCACAGATGACTTCCAACCTATGCGCCGCCGAGGTGGTATTGCCTATTAGTGTATTAGATCAGTAGATCGATCGATCATTTTGGAGATCATAATATGCCACACCATGCTGCCGGCAACAAAGCTGCCAAACAGACGTTAGCTAAAGACTACAGGGAAAATCATCCAACGGATGCTTTGGTTAGAGCTAACTCTAAACTAGCTAAGGCTGGTTATGGATTCTACGGTGGCGAAGGTTACGGTGGTAACCTATTTGCTCCTCCTGTAGAATTTGCTGGTGCTTTTGGCGGAGGTGGGTACGGTGGCTATGGCGGACTAATCGATCCGTATAGTAGCTTCTCACGTTATGGATACGGCAATCCAGGAATGCAGGGTAAAGATGGATGGGTCTATGGTCGCGGTGGTAATACGAATATTGACCACCAAAGAATCGCCCAATGCATCCTCATGTATAAGACGGAGGGTGTTGTACAAACGGTTGTCCACCTTTTGGCTGACTTCGTGGTTGAGCGTGTGGATATCGTTCACTCTGATGAAACAGTTCACAACTTTTATAAGGCGTGGGCAACTAAGGTTAAGTTGAAGCGTGTCCTACATCGTATTGTAGTTGATCTGTTGGTAACCGGAAATGTGTTCTTGTGGACCAAGCTAGCTAAACTTAAGCCTCTAGATGCAAAAGATATGAAGCGTGGTATCGCCGCTGAATTAATTGGTGACCAGCTTGTTCTGACTCTCCAAAACAAGAAGTTGAAGGAAGAGTATAATCGCAGCATAAATGTAGAGATCGAAGATGACGATATTGCAAAGTTGAACGATCTAAAGGTGGCTTGTCAGCAACATGCAACTGCTGGTAACATCAATGAGGTGATGTTGAAGGGTGCGACAAGAAATAATCCTGGCACGGATGCTGATCCTTATCCAGATACCAAAGATACAAAGATTCCATGGGGATATATTTCGCTGAACCCACTCCAGATGGAGCCTCGTGGTTCGCGATTTGCTAACGAGCATTATTGGGTGATGATGTTGAATAAGCGCGACGTAGCTCCGCTATCAAAGTTCATGACCTACCGCTATTACACCGACATTTCTACTACGAAGATCAACCTTCCAGAAATCTTTAAGGGCAAGCTCAATCCAGTTGCGCAAAACCGTCAACAGAGCGGCTACGCAGCAGAATTGCAACTAGATGAAGATAGACTATCGGTTATCCAAGACGTGACAAAGGCAGATTACGAAGAGTGGGCAACTCCACAGGTCTATCCAGCCTATAAAGAGATCATGTTCAAGCGCATGATGCGCCATGGCGAGATTTCAGCAATGGAGTCTCTCAAGCATATGATTACTCTGATCAAGTTGGGTGATACCAAGGAAGGTTTCGCACCTACCGAAGCTCAGATCGAGCGAGTGGCAGCCGCACTAGCTGGTGGTAGCCAAACTCACCATCTAGTATGGGATGATCTTATCGCTGGTGAAGTTCTACAACCAGACGTTGGCAATATCTTTGATCCAAAGAAATATGAAACGATCAATAAGGATATTTATGCCGCTTTAGGTATCTCAGAATCAGTGATGACCGGACAGGGAAGTTATGCAAACAGCTTCTTGTCGATCAAACTACTACTTGAGAAGCTTGAGACGATTCGTGACATTATCGAAGATTGGTTGAAGGTTGAACTTAAGAGCATTGCTGACGTAATGAAGTTTAGAAGACTACCACAGATTTCATGGGGTCTTATGTCACTACGTGACGAGAATGCTGAACGTAAACTATGGCTTGATCTATACGATCGTGGTATCGTTTCTGATACAACGATGCTTGAACAGTTCGATAGCGATTTCGATATTGAGCTTGCACGCCAGCAGGTTGAGAAGGGAATTAAGGAAGAGGAAAATCCAGGAATTCTCAAGACTGACAAGAAGTTCCGCGCGCCAGTCATGGTTACAAAGGGTCCATTCAACAAAGATCCTCAACCACCCAAGCCACTTCTCAAGAAGAAGCCACTTAAGAAAGGTGGACGTCCAGTTAAGACTGGCAAGCCACAAAGTAAGAAACGAAACACCAAACCTAAAGGAATGGCGCAATTACGTGAAGCACAAGCGTGTTATGCGTTTGCTAAGAAGGCATTAGCTACTGTATCTGATCTGGTCATCGAAAGAGTGATTGAGGCTAGAGATGTTAAGGATATTCGTTCTTTAAGTAAAGCTCAAAAGACTCAATTAGATGAAATGATTCTATGGATTACAGCGTCCCTAAATCCAAATGAGCCATTAACTAACGATTTAGTGTATAAACTGTTGGAAGATAGTGATCAAGATGCGTTTAATTCTGAAGAATGTCGCAAAGTGATTGAGATTTTCCAAGCAGAAGCTGTTGGTGTGACATCAAAAGAGGATCGCGCTGAACTTCTAGCGAATGCAATTGCTTTGGTTCGTTCGGGATTTGAGAATGAGGATGATGATGGAGAAATTAATGAAGATACTGGAGAGAGCGATTAGCTTTGCAAAGAAAGCAGCCTTATTCCTGCCCAGGATCATCGGAATTCTAAAATCCAAAAAGTAAAGATATGCCAGTACACCTCACACAAAAGAATGGAAAGTATTGTGTTACAGAGCCAGATGGCACTGTTAAAAAGTGCTATGATTCAAGAGAGGAGGCTTTGAAATACCTAAGGGCAATTAATATGCATGTAAAGAAGAAAGCTAGTGAGGATTCTCTTAAGATTAAAGCTAGCGAAGTCATTCTCGGCGAACACACAGCATTACCCATTCAGATTTTGAGTGATGGTACCGTAGAGGGAACAGCAGTCATGCTAAATGGCACAATCGTTCCTTTCTCACGTATGGAATTTTATTGCAGCGAGGGTGAGTATGGTAGTTGCTCTATGTCAATTACACTGAGAGATTCAGATAATAAGGGGACAACTGTAGAGCGCACCTTCCAGCTTCGTAATAGCAAACCAATCGAACCTTCAAAATAAGAGGATAACAATATCATGGCTAGTAGCACAAATAGAATTAATCGTATTACATTTTGCATTGGCGCAGTAAAAACCGCCTGCCATGTAGTGCATCCAACTGGCACAAAACAACGATATGATGCTGTGCGAACTGATACCGTAGATCCAAAGGATATCAACTACGCACCACATCCTCGATATAAGACAGAGGAAAGCTAATGTCAGAGCGTAAAACTGATAAGCAGCGAGCTAAAGAATTAGGAATGACTTTAGAAGCATTCCAATCTCTAGTTGGTTATGATCCGCAAGAGCTTCATCCTGAATTCACAAAAGCTGGTGACGAATACGAAGCTGACTTTAGTGGTCCTGTTTTTGAAACAGATGAAGACGTAAATAACAAGAATGCTCGAGAAATTGAGCATCACTGGAATAAGAAGCCATCTACACCAGAAGAGTGGAGCCTATATCATGGCGACCATATTCATAGCAAGGATAATGTATTTGGTCTACACGCGCATTATAAGGGTGCCCCATTAGGCGGTGGACATACACATGGTCCACAGAATCCATTAGGCTATCACACTCACCGTTATAACGTTACAGAACTTAAGGTTATGAAGTTTGCTCGTCCAGGCTATATGATTGAGCTAGATGGTCAGCATACTCACCATATGAATGCACCAGATGGATGCCATAAACACTCAGAAGAGAACTTTGGTCCTGAGATGAAGTCTTAATTTTAGTGTATTAAAGTAGCATGAACAATAAAACACCGAAACTACGAGCATTAGCTATTAGAGAAGTGAGGTTGGCTAAGTCAACTCCTGCTCTAGTTCAAAAGGCTACTGCTGCGCTAGATAAGATGGATCTCACAGATATCCATAAACAGGTGGACCTATTGCATGTTGAGGCAGTTTTGGTGACGGAAGGTATCAACGACAACGATGACGCCTTTACGCACGCGGAACTAAAACGCGCACTATCTACTCCAATTCTCAAGCCAATGAATTGGCAACACAAAGACGATCATATTCTAGGTGTTATGTACGCTGTAGAAGCGCGGGACTTGAGTGGAAAGGTTTTGACAGAAATTGGTGACGAGCCCATCGAACTAGTTGTTCAAGGAGCTGTTTGGCACCACTTACCACACATTAAAGTGACGGCAGAAGAAATTGTGAAGCGAATCGAGAAGAATACTCTCTTCGTTTCTATGGAATGTTGGTTCGATAACTATGATTACAGCCTCTACACATCGGCTGGCGAATTGTGGGATATTATTGAACGCAATAACGAGACCGCCTTCTTAGATAAGAGTCTAAGAGCAAATGGTGGAACCGGAAAATATAACGATATGCGTATCGGAAGAGCATTGTCTGGTATCAACTTCGGCGGCGTAGCCTTTGTTGATCGTCCAGCTAATAAACGCTCTCTAATTTTGAATTCTTTCGCATTTAATCCGCTTCGGCTTACTGAGACGGTTGATGCAAAGTCGGACGGCTCTGGTCGAGGTTTAGATCAGGTCGTCACTAACAACGTTGTAAGTGATACAAAACCAATAATGGAGGTTTCAATGAACGATCTGAATCGCGCTGCTGCAAGTAGCGATGAGATCCAGAAGGCTGTCGAGGGCGCACTAGAGTCACGCGAGCGCGTGGCTGCTCAGAAGCGTCAAGAAGCTGAACTGGCAACAACTCAACGCGCGCTTGCTGAAAAGGATGCAGAACTAGTTAACACTATGTCTGCTCTAGACACGCTTAAGGCTGCGATCGATCTTGCATTTGAAAGCGCAAAGGCAACCGCAACTCCTGACGAAATCGCTAAGATTGACCAAGCACTAAAGGTCAAGGGCGCTGGCGCAGGTGATGCAGTATTTGCTGCTAAGATTGCATGGATCGAGGAAAGCCGTAGAGCCGCTGCTTCAAAGCCAGAGGGTGATGCCAAGGCGATGGAGAAGCTAGTTGAGGAAAAGGCACTCCTACAAAAGGAGCTAGCAACACTCAAGAGTGATATCCGTCAGGCAGAGATTGAGCATCTATTCCGCAACATCCTAGAGATGACTGAGGAAGAAGTTGCTACATTTGTGAAGGCTGGTCTAGCTCAGGCTAATGACGAAGCTTACACAGCTTGGCTCGACGAGAAGAAGCTCTTTGCTAAGAAGCTCTTCGAAAAGATGGGTAAGAAGAAGAAGGAAGAGGCCACTTCTGACTCAGAGGCTGGTTTGCTTTCTCCAAGTGACCGCGAGACTCCTGTAGAGGATCACGGTGCAGTTCTACGTCCTAATTTAGGGCGTGTTCCTAGCGATGTACGCCGTGTACCTCGTAGCAAGCTCACTGCTGCCCAAGCTCTCGACGCAATGTTCGAGGAGGTGGTTGAACCTGATCTAGCCGGTGCAAACGCTGGCGAAAACAAGGTTGAGAACCCAATGAAGGGCCTAGTGGCTAGCCTCCTAGGAAATGTTGAAGAGAAGAAGGAATAAGGAGGTTTAACCATGGCACTAAGAGGACTATCTCACCGCCACGAGACCACAATGGACTATATCCTGAATCGGGCAGCTGAGCCTGGTACAATGGTAGTCGCATCGGGTACCGCTGGTTTGGTCGATGTCGCTGGTATTGTGAACACACAGTCAGGTCTATGGCCTATCGGTATGTTACTCAATACTCGTGAAGATTTTAACTATGCAAAAGAGCTAGAGCGCGTCCAGTACGACACCGATGATATCGGCACTGTCGTAACCCTACTACGGCGTGGTGAAGTTAACACCAACCTAGTTGTGGCTAACGGTGGCGTAGCAATCGCTCCAGGTCAACCAGCTTATCTAGCTCCAAACGGTTTCATTGGCAACGCCAACTTGTCACCATCTGGAGTTGCCGACGAAAGTCGTAAAGTTGGTCAATTCATGGCAGCAGTTGATGCGGACGGCTATGCACGCGTTCGTATTCACATTCAATAACTAGGAGGAGGCAATTACAATGGCATACGAAAAGCATGATGAGAAAACTCTTCAGCTACTTCGCGACATGGCCTCGGGCGATAAGCGCAAAGCAGACGCAGCGCGCCAAGCATTCGCCGCAGAACTAGTGTCTCCCCTACGTCGAGGCATCTTTGATGCTGACAACCTAGGCGACATCTATGTTCCACAGGTCATTCCTATGGGTAGCACCGCTAGCTATCCTCTAGACTTCGTTCGTCCGGGCGAAGAGGATCTCTACACAGCTTATACACTCGCCGAGCAGGGCCGCCTGCCAGAGCGTCGTGTTGAGGCGTCTGAGATCAATGTTCCAACCTTCAAGATCGGTAACTCAATCGATTGGGATATCAAGTTCATGAAGGAAGCTCGTTGGGATGTGGTTAAGCGCGCGCTACAGGTGTTCGAAGCCGGTTTCGTGCGTAAGATCAATTCTGACGGTTGGAGAACAGTGCTCGCAGCCGGTGCCGACCGTGGCCTAGTGGTAGAAGCTTCGGGAGCAGCAGTTTTGACTGGTTCAACCAGTTGTATTTCAACTCCACCATCTCCAGGTGAGTTCACAAAGGAGCTAGTGTCACGTCTCCATACCGCAATGACTCGTGGTGCGGGTGGTAACGGAAACGCTGGTCGCCTAACTGACCTCTACCTATCGCTTGAAGCGATGGAGTGCGTGAGAGCATGGGATGCAAACCGTGTAGACGAGTTCACTCGCCGTGAGATTTTCATGAGCGCGGAGAAGGGACTTGCTCAAGTATACGGTGTGATCCTACACCCAATGACTGAGTTCGGCATCGGACAAGAATATCAGGACTTCCTCCTGAACGTTCTATCTCTTGCACTACCAGTCAACACCGCACAGTTCTGTGTCGGTCTAGACCTCAGCACGAAGGATTCATTCGTGATGCCGATCAAGGAAGAACTCGAAGTCTATGACGACGAGGCCCTGGTTCGGTTCCAGAGAATGGGTATCTTCGGCTGGATGAGACACGGCTTTGCCTGTCTCGACAACCGCAGAGTTCTACTCGGCGCGTTCTAAACCGTAAGGTTTGGTATAAGAAGGGCGGCTAATCCGCCCTTTTTTATAGCCATGAGGGACATTTTGAATGAATAACACGGAACACCTTGAGATAGTAAGATTATATCAAAGTGATCAATCAATTACGATCAAGCAGCTTGCCAAGAAGTTCAGACGTAAGCCTACGACAATTTCACGCATTCTACGTGAGCACGGTGTTACCCCACAGTATAATCGTACGCGGAAGCTTGATTCTAGTGTGCGTCAATCTGCTATGAGCCTTTATCTCCAGGGGCTTACTATGGAGAAGGTTGCGGAACAACTACAGATCGCTGATGGTTCAGTTTGTAACATTGTCAATCAATAGGAGATAACATGGCTGATGGAAGAATCCTAACAGTTGGAACAGCAGCTACTGATCTCGATATCTTTTTAACTGCTGGACAAAATGGTCAAGCTATTGATCCTGCCAGCATTATTTTCCGCATTTTTGATCCCACTGGTGTTCAGGCTGTTGGTTCTACTAGCGGTGTCAAAGTAGAAGTAGGAAGATATAACGCATCTAGTGCAACAATTCCAGGTGGATTTGTTATTGGAGAAGATTGGCAAATCAAATGGGATGTCGTGCTTCCAGGAGGAGCAAGTGGGCAATTTGTTGAAAACTTTGCAGTTGCACTTCCGGCGCTTGCCGCATCTTTTAGTGCTAATATCGGAAACAATATTGAGAGTATCTTTGATCGGGTGCGCCTCGATATTGGTGATCCTGATGGTCTTATCTTTGTGGATGGGCTCCTGCGTC
>Ga0184629_10000336_pt1 | contig 20956 bp, 20 predicted proteins | sample PLM4_32_b1_FD_133158 | JGI IMG/M metagenome (GOLD analysis project Ga0184629, IMG submission 133158) | Groundwater sediment microbial communities from an aquifer in East River, Colorado, USA - PLM4_32_b1 | ecosystem: Environmental > Terrestrial > Soil > Riparian zone | place: USA: East River...
GCTCCCGCCGCGCGAAAGGCCCATGGAGCGATCGTTCCCAAGAGAATTGAACTCGCTCGGGCCGCTGTTCGGGTTCATCGGGGACTTCGCGTTCGCGCACGGCCTGGACGACGGGACGGCGTTTACGGTCAACCTGGCAGTCGAGGAAGTGTTCACGAACATGGTCAAGTACGGGGGCGGTGGGGACGAAGTCACCGTGACGATCGAGTTGCACGGCGACGACCTGGTGGTCGAGCTCGTGCACCCCGGGGCGATCCCGTTCGACGCCGGCAAGAAAGGCAAGGTCGACGTCGAGGAGGCGCTCGCGGAGCGCACGCCGGGCGGGCTCGGTCTGCACCTGGTGCGCAACGTCATGGACGGGGTGGTCTATACGCACCACGACGACTGCGCGCGAATCACGCTCACCAAGCATCTCGGAGGCGATTGATGTTCGACATCGGACGGGGCAACAACGGCGAGATCCGGCTCTCCGGCCGGCTCGACGCATCCCAGGTCGAGCTGGTCCGCGAGCAGCTCAGCTCCGTCAAGGCTTCCTGCGTCGTGGACTTCGAGGCCCTCGACTACATCTCCAGCGCCGGCATGGGCGTCCTGCTCGGCGTGCAGAAACGACTCTCCGACGGCGGACACTCGCTGACCCTGGTAAATCTGAATCGTCACATTCGGGAGATTTTTCGCATCGCCGGCTTCGACAACGTCTTCTCCATAAAGTAAAACCAATCGAAGGAGTTGCGTGACCCTCCGCGCCCTCGACGTTTTCACCAACTTTGCAGCCCTCGCGGCGGTACGTGTCCCATGACAGCGCACGCCGACGCCGAACTCGTCCGAGAGTGCCGGGCCGGCGACCCGCGGGCTTTCGAGACGCTGGTCCGCAAGTACGAGCGGCCGGTGTATAACCTGGCGCTGCGCATGCTGAAAGACCGCGACGACGCGATGGACGTCACCCAGACGGCGTTCGTAAAGGCGTACGAGAAGCTCGATTCCTACGACGACAAATACGGTTTCTTCAGCTGGATTTACCGGATTGCCATCAACGAATCGATCAACGTCTCCAAGCGAAGCAAACGCCGCGACGAATACGATAGCGGCGTCACCGTTGCGCTGGCGCCCACCCAGGAGACCGACCACCGCGCGGGCGTGTTGAGTGACGAGATCGAGCAGGCGATCGAGATGCTCAAGATCGACTATCGGATGGTGATCGTGCTCAAACACTTCCAGGATTTCTCGTACGAGGAGATCGCGGATCTGCTGCGGATTCCCGAGAAGACGGTCAAATCCCGGTTGTTTACCGCGCGCCAGCAGTTGAAGGAGATACTCGACGCCAGGGGGATCAAGCGATGAGCAACCTGAATCTCGACGACCTGATCCAGTGCCTCGACTCCCACCCGTTGGCGGAGCCGCCCGCCGAGCTGCACCCGCGTATCATGGCCGCCATCGCTCGCTCGCGGCCCCGTACCTCGCGCGGCGTCGCGGGCCTGGTTCCGAGGTGGATGTCGGAACCGCGTCTTCGGTTCGCGACGATCTTCGGGCTCGGGCTGGTGACCGGCGTCGCACTGTTATCCGCAGTCCGGTCCGGGAAACCGGACGCGTGGAATGCGGTGCGCCGCGTCGACCCGGCCCACGTGTCGGGCAGCATGATCGAGCCGGGTGCCGGACGCGAGCCGCTGGAGACGATCCCGATCTCGGTCGCGGACGGCGGGGTAATCGGTTCCGCCGACGTGTACCGGGTGGGCGAGGAGACCCGGTTCGACGTCTCGCTGGAGTCGTCGGAGGAGTCGCCCGGCCCGGTCGAATGGAGTCTCTCCTTCGACCCGGCCGCCTGGGAGGTGGCCGGCGTGGACCGGCCGGCCGGGTCGGACGGCACCCTCGCCGTTGGGCCCGCCGATGTCCACGGCTCGACGACCGGCCCGGGACGGGTCACGGTGGCGATGCGCCGGCTCGACGCGCCCGGGGCGCAAGCCGTTGTTTTCCAAGTAGTTAAGTCCGGCCGCGTGGTCTTCGCCCATACCGCGCTGCCGGCCAGTCCGTGAATCGTTCACCTGACGAGCCGGGTCGCGCCGCGTTTTTCGCGCCACGCACCAACTTCGACGCCCGGCGATTTGTAGTACAGCCAGAACCAGACACTATGTGGTCCCCCACCCGCCAAGGAGGCAATGACATGTCGAGGAATTCAACCACACTGCTGATCGTCGCGAGTGTCGTGATCGTCGGCGCGATCGTGTTCTTCAACACCAACCGGAAAGAGTCCCCCACGGGCACCGAGGTCGCCGGCGCCATCGGCACGGTCGACAAGTACCGGTCCGAGCAGATCCATCCGACGGACGTCGCGACCGAGGGCGAGAGCCCGCTGTCGGTCGAGGCGTTCTTCTCAATCATCGCCAGCGATCCCGTCGCCCTCGACGGACTGAGCAACCTGGTCGGCCGCTTCTCGGGGCAGGAGAGGCTGAAGCTCTACCAGCGCGCGAATGCGGAGATGACCGCGATGATTCTCGAGCGTGCCCCGGCCGGCGCACGCGCGGAGCTGCTCGGCCTGGCGACCGAGGAGGAGCTCGCGAGCATCATGAGCCGGATGGATACTGCGGAGCGCCGGAGGTATCTCCAGGCGGCGGGCGTCGACGCATCGGCGTTCGAGCACGTCACCGACGTCGAGCGTAGGAAGGGCCTCGGCGCCATGAGCGAGCAGGAGAAGGCCACGGCCTTCGACCGCTGCACCGTCGAGCAGCGCGTGAACATGCTGGGCCGCGCAGACGTGGAGCAGCGTGCGACGATCTATGACCGCGTCACCGCGGAAGAGCGCGCCGTTCTGGTCGGCATGGCGACAGTCGACGAGCGCGTCCGCTTGATGGAGCGCGCGAACGAGCAGGAGCGTGCCGATATCGTCGGACGCCTGTCGGTCGAGAGCCGGGCGGCGATCGTGGACCGCATCGGCGCGCAGGGGAAGTCGGACATGCTCGAGCACGCCAGCGAGGCTGAGAAAGTCACCATCATGGAGCGTGCACCGCTCAAGGGTGCGACCTCCGCAGAGCGTGTGGACGCGCTGGGCAAGATGAGCGTCGAGGCGCGCGCCGAGCTGGTCAACCAGGCGACCCAGGCCGAGAAGGCGAACCTCCTCGGCAGGGCGCCGGCAGGCCAGCGTGCGGATGCGTTCGCGCGTGCCTTCGTCGGCGATCGGGCGCCGAGACTCGGGACTGCGACCGAACTCGAGCGGGCCGACACGGAGAAGAGGGCTCGCTAGCGCGTTCAGGCGGGCGAATTCCTCGATCAACCGGGACGCCACGGTAAGTCACCGTGGCGTCCCCGCATTTTCTGGCATAGACTCCGCGAATCCTGGCCGTCGCGCCCGGGACCGAAGACCATGCGCCCCACCCTCTCCGGCATCCTGGCCGTACTCGCCGTCGGGTTCGCGGCGGGGCCGCTCCCGGCCGCGACCTTCGGGTTCAAGACGCTGCAGACGCCGCACATGCAGGTCGTCTACTACGACGACGCGCACGCCTACATCATTCCGCACCTCACGCGCTGCTTCGAGAACTCGTACCGGTCGTTCAATCGCTCGCTCGGGTACGTCGCCGGCGAGCCGGTGACGATTCTGCTCCAGGACTTCGACGACTACGGCTACGCCGGCACCTCGACCATCCCGAACAACTACATCACGCTCGGCATCGAGCCGTTCGAGTGCGTCTACGAGACCTGCCCGACCAACGAGCGCTTCAACTGGGTGATCAGCCACGAGCTGTTCCACGTGGTGGCCTCCGAGAAGACCAGCGGCACCGACCGGATGTTCCGCGGCCTGTTCCGCGGCAAGGTGCTGGCGGAGTCCGATAACCCGGAGTCGATGATCTATTCGTATCTATGCTCGCCCAGGCGCTTCGCGCCCCGGTGGTACCACGAAGGCATCGCCGTGTTCATGGAGACGTGGCTGGCGGGCGGGATCGGCCGCACCCTGGGTGGCTACGACGAAATGGCATTTCGCGCGATGGTGCGCGACGACGATTACTTCTACGACGTCGTCGGCCTCGAGTCGGAAGGGACGACCAGCGATTTCCAGATCGGCCAGAACTCGTACCTCTACGGCACGCGTTTCATGTCGTATCTCGCCGTTCAGTATTCGCCCGAGCAGGTGCTCGAGTGGGTGAATCGCGACGACGGCACCAAGGGCTACTACGCCGCGCAATTCAAGCGCGTGTTCGGGTCCTCCCTCGAGGGCGAATGGGAGAAGTGGATCGCGTTCGAGCACGACTGGCAGCGGGCAAACCTGGCGCGGGTGCGGGAGTACCCGCTCACCGCGGAGCGGGTCGTGTGCGAGCGCCCGCTCGGCTCGGTCTCACGCGGCTTCGTCGACGCGAAGACGGGGAAGCTCCTGGTCGCCGTCAACTACCCGGGGGAGTTCGCGCACGTGGCGGCGGTGGACCTCGGCGACGGCCGGGTGGAGCGCATCCACGAGGTGCAGACGCCGGCGCTCTATTTCGTGACCTCGCTCGCGTTCGACCCCGACGGGCGCACGCTCTTTTATACTACCAACACCGGTAAGCACTGGCGCGATCTGAATGCGATCGACGTGGACACGAAACACGCGCGCCGGCTGATCACCGACTGCCGCATCGGGGATCTGGCCTACAGCGCCGCCGACAAGATGCTCTGGGGCGTGCAGCACCACAACGGTTTTTCGACGCTGGTGCGCGTCTCGCCGCCTTACGACGCGTGGTCGTGTATCCTGCCGGTGATGGACTTCACCTATGGCAAGGATATCTTCGATATCGACGTGTCGCCGGACGGAAAGACCATCACGGCCTCGATGCTCGAGGTCACCGGCGCGGTCAAGCTGGTGCGCTTCGACGTCGACGAGCTCCTCAAGGGAGGCGGCGCCTACAGCGTGCTCTACGAGTTCGCGAATACCGCTCCCGCGAACTTCGTATTCTCCGCCGACGGCCGCCACCTGTACGGCACCTCGTACCAGACCGGCGTGTCGAACGTGTTCCGCTGGGACTTCGCGCGCGAAACCATGGAGTGCGTGACCAACGCCGACGTCGGCTACTTCCGCCCCATCCCGCTGGGCGACTCGCTGCTGGTGTTCTCGTACTCGGGCGACGGGTTCCGTCCGGTCGTGGTTGCGGACACCACCCTCGAGGACGTCAACGCCGTGCGCTACCTGGGCAACGAGATCGTGGAGCGGCATCCGATCGTAAAGGAATGGAAGCTCGGCTCGCCGCGCGCGGTGGATCTCGATTCGGTCACCACCTATCGGGGCGACTATCACAAGTTCCGCAGCATCACCACCGCCTCGGTCTATCCCGTGGTCGAAGCGTACAAGGCGTACACCTCGGTCGGGCTGCGCTGGAACTTCATGGATCCGCTGGGACTCCACGGCGGGGAGATCGTCGCCGGGGTTACGCCGACTTCTCACCTTCCCGACGACGAGCTGGTGCACGCGCGGCTCCGCTTCCGCCACTACCCGTGGACGCTCAAGGCCGCCTACAACAAGGCGGACTTCTACGACTTCTTCGGGCCCACGAAAACCAGCCGCAAGGGCTACGGGGTCATGTTGGAGCGCTCGGAGCCCCTCATCGCGGACAAGCCGCGCCTGCTCGAATACACGGTGAATGCCGCTTACTACGGCGGGCTCGAACGCCTCCCGTACAACCAGAACGTGCTGGCCACGTTCGACAGCTACGCCGCCGCCAGCGCGGGTCTCGACTACACGCGCTTGCAACGGTCGATCGGCGCGGTCGACGACGAGAAGGGGATCCGCTGGTCGCTGTTGCTGGACGCGAATCTCGTGAACGACGATTTCTATACCAAGGGGACGGGCGAGCTGCATGCCGGCTTCCTCACCCCTCTCGACCACTCGTCGATCTGGCTGCGCGGCGCCGCCGGGTACTCGCGCGGGCAGCGCGACGACAGCTTCGCCAGCTTCTACTTCGGGGGGTTCGGCAACAACTACGTGGATCACCAGGAAGTGAAGCGCTACCGCGACGTGGGGCGCTTCCCGGGCGTGGAGATCGACCAGATCGCGGGGACTCGCTTCGCGAGGCTTACGACCGAGTGGACGCTCCCCCCGGTGCGCTTCCGGCGCGTCGGCATTCCGCTCCTGTATTGCACCTACGCGCGGCCCGCCGTGTTTTCGACCGTGCTGGTGACCGACTACGGCGACACGGCGCGGCGCACGGCGGTCAACGTCGGTGGACAGATCGACTTCCGGCTGGTAATCTTTTCCACGCTCGAATCGACGCTCTCGATCGGCGGCGCGGCCGCAGACACCGAGGGTGCCGACGCGCAGACTGAATTCATGATTTCCCTGAAGATTCTCTAGGCTCCCGGTGGACTTCGCGCTTCGATTTGCCGTCAGTCTCCTGCCCGTCGTCCTGTTTCTCCTGACCCTGGTCTCGCTCGACAGCTACAAGCTCGTACCCGCGCGCGGGTTGATCCTGGCGATCGTCATCGGGGCCGGCATCGCTGTCGTGTGCCTTTCCATCAACGACGTGCTGATCCAGGCGCTCGGGGTTCCCCGTGCACGCTTTTCCCGCTATGGCGCGCCGCCGATCGAAGAGGTGGCCAAGACCGGGCTCGTGCTCTGGCTGATCGCGCGCGGGCGCATCGGCTTTCTGGTGGACGCCGGCATCGTCGGGTTCGCGATCGGGACCGGGTTCGCATTGATCGAAAACACCTACTATGTACATACCCTGAACACGGACAACATCCTGGTGTGGATGGTGCGCGGGCTCGGCACGGCGGTGATGCACGGCGGCGTGACCGCGATCGGCGCGGTGGTGGCGAAGGCGCTGTTCGACCGAACCGGCGGGAAGCGGCTCTGGTTCGTGCCCGGTTATCTGCTCGCGACGATCCTGCACTCGATGTTCAACCATTTCGTACTGTCGCCGGTAGGGGAGACGATTCTCCTGCACGCGCTGATGCCGCCGCTGATCGCGCTGGTGTACTGGCAGAGCGAGCGCACCACCCGGCGCTGGCTCGGCGCCCAGATGGACGTCGACGCGGAGCTGCTCGAGATCATTCAGTCCGGACAACTTTCGGAGAGCCGGATCGGCCGCTTCGTGAAGATGATGGAGAAGCAGTTCCCGCCCGCGGTGCGGGTCGACATGCTGTGTTATCTGCGTCTGCGTGTGGAGCTCGCCATCAGCGCGAAGGGGCTGCTCATGATGCGCGCGGCGGGATTCAGACCGGAACTGCCGCGGGGAACGCAGGAAAAATTCCGCGAGCTGCGTCACCTCGAAAAAGCGATCGGCCCGACCGGGAGGCTTGCTCTCCTGCCGGTGCTGCACCAGAGCACACGGGACCTCTGGCAGATCTACCACCTGGAATCGTAGTCCGGGCAACCCGCGTCCCCGCGCGGGCCGTCTTGCGCTATAATGAGGCGCTCGATTTTCGAACCTCGCGTCATGATCAAGGGGCTCCACGCCATATTCTATTCGTCGAAGGCCGCCGAGCTGCGCGCGTTCTTCCGGGGCAAGCTTGGCCTGGAGGGAACCGACGTCGGCGACGGCTGGCTCATCTTCGACGTGCCCGAGGCCGACCTCGGCGTCCATCCCACCGAGCGGGACGGCGCGCCGTCCGGAACCGCCGACATCTCGTTTTACTGCGACGACATCGCGCAGACGATGCGCGAGCTCGAGGCCCGGGGCGTGAAATTCACCGAAGACGTGCAGGACCGCGGCTACGGCCTGGTCACGCATTTCCAGGCGCCGGGAGACATTGTGATCCAGCTCTATCAACCCAGGTACATCAAGTAACCGACTCAAACCAATGCGAGGCGATCTACATGGCTAAAGTGTTGTTGGTTCTCTACGACGACCCGGTCGACGGCTATCCCACGTCCTATCCGATCAACACCCTTCCCAAGATCGACCGCTACCCGGGCGGGCAGACGGTCCCGTCCCCGAAGGCGATCGACTTCAAACCCGGCGAGCTGCTCGGAAGCGTGTCCGGAGAGCTGGGGCTGCGCAAGTTTCTGGAAGCGAAAGGGCACACGCTGGTCGTGACGTCCGACAAGGACGGCGCGACCTCTGCTTTCGACAAAGAGCTGCCGGACGCCGAGGTAGTGATCTCGCAGCCCTTCTGGCCCGCGTACCTGACCGCCGAGCGGATCGCGAAGGCGAAAAAGCTCAAGCTTGCCATCACCGCGGGCATCGGGTCGGACCACGTCGACCTGCAGGCGGCGATGGATCGCGGCCTCACGGTCGCGGAGGTCACCTACTGCAACAGCATCAGCGTGGCGGAGCACGTCGTGATGATGATTCTGGCGCTGGTGCGCAATTACATCCCGTCGTACCAGTGGGTCGTCAAGGGTGGCTGGAACATCGCGGACTGCGTGGCGCGGTCGTACGATGTCGAAGGCATGTCGGTCGGGACAGTGGGCGCCGGGCGCATCGGCCTCGCGGTGTTGCGTCGCCTGAAGCCCTTCGACGTCAAGCTGCACTACACCGACCGGCACCGTTTGCCGGCGGCTGTCGAGCAGGAGCTCAACGTCGTCTTCCATGCCACCGCCGAGGCCATGGTGCGCATCTGCGATGTGGTCACGATCAACACGCCGCTCCACCCGGAGACTGAGCACATGTTCAACGATGCGATGATCGCGAAGATGAAGCACGGCGCTTACCTGGTGAACACGGCGCGCGGCAAGATTTGCGACAAGGACGCGATTGCACGCGCACTCAAGGACGGCCAGCTGGCCGGCTACGCGGGCGACGTCTGGTTCCCTCAGCCCGCTCCGAAGGATCACCCGTGGCGCACGATGCCCCACCACGGCATGACCCCGCACGTATCGGGCACGAGCCTCTCGGCGCAGGCACGTTACGCGGCCGGGACGCGCGAGATACTGGAGTGCTGGTTCGAGCGCCGCAAGATTCGCGACGAGTACCTGATCGTCGCCGACGGCAAGCTGGCCGGCACGGGGGCGCACTCTTACAGCGCGGGCAACGCGACCGCCGGTTCCGAGGAGGCCGCGAAGTTCAAGAAATGAAAGTAATCTGGCCGTCGACGGCGTGTCGTACGGGCGTTTGAACGAGGGCGACGCGGTGACCGTCGACCACGCCAGAATCCTCATCAATGACAGGGCCGCTCCCGAATCGGGCGCAGGTGGGGGACGAGGCTAGAGCGCCGCGTGATCAGCGCCCGCCACGGAACATGCCCGCGAAGGGCCGACCGTCGAAGACCGACTCGACGCGCGCGATCTTCCCGTTCCTGATCTGATGGTAGGTCTCGAACAGTCCGACGAAGAAGAGGTCGCTGTTCAGATAGCGGCGGGCCGATGCGATGTCCTTCTTCTTGACGGCGGCGTAGAACGCGCCCAGGACGTCTCCTGCGCTTGTCATTCCAGTTACCAAAGCGTGGGCAGTGCGCGCCCTGCTTCCAACAGCGACTTGAGGCTCGAAAGCACCTTGGGCCAGCCGTCCGTGATGCCCTTGAGCATGTCGGAGCCGGGTTCGAGCTGATCGTGCACGACGGTCAGGCGGACCACATCGCGAAACGGCTCGATCTCGAATGTCACCCGCGAGTGTTTCTCCGGGCGTCCTTCGTCAGCCGGTGAGGCCCACGTAATGACCAGACGTCGCGGCGGGGCGATTTCGACGACCTTTCCGACCAGGTCGAGCGTCCGCTTGTCGTCGACGCGCCGGTGCTCCCACCTGGAGCCGGGCTTCCAGTCCGACACATTGTCGTGCTGCCAGTACTACGCCGTCATCTTCGACTCGATGAGCGCGCTCCAGAGTTTCTCCGGCGTCGTCGCTACGTAGGTCACGTACACGATTGAGCTGGGGGAAACGGGGGTCTCGAGGAGGGCTGGTGGTCTGCGGCCGGGCGCGTTCAGGGTTCGGGCACGCGGTAGATGGTCACCCCGCGCGCGACCATCTTCTCCAGGCAGTCGAACACATCGCGGCCCCGGATCCACCACGATTGCGAATCGCCCACCGGTCCGATGTGGGCCACACCCGACGAGCGGAAGATCTCGGACCAGTACGCCTCGATCTCCGGGTTCTTGTCGATTCTCCGGTGGTGGAATTCGGGATTGTGGCAGCGAATCGACACGTCGCGATCTCCCTCGGGGGTCTGGATGCGGGCATGGAAGGTCTGCGGGAGATACACACCCGGGAATTTGTCGAGGTTCATGTCCTCGTATGCGTGATACCACGTGATCGGCGCGAAGGTGACCCCGAGTCCGACGGCTTTGGCATCGAACTGGAGCAGCTTGCCGAACGGGCTCGACGCGCCGAAGTTCGTCCCGTCCTGGAGGTGCGTCGCCGTGACCTCGCGTGCGAGCCGTCCCCACGCGGCGACGGAGTGAGTGGGATGTAGGCTCCGGAGGACGCCGGGCCGGTGTCGAAACACCTCCGTGATCCTGCCCACGGTCGATGGAGACGTGACCGGGTCGAAGATGAAAGCGCCGCCCGCCAGGGTCTCGCTCATGGTGCCCGCGATGGTGAACGTGGGAAACGCGAGCGTACCGCCAGGTCCCACCACGTCCATCAGCGCGTCGACCACCGTGTCCGGGCCGCCTTCCACGAAGCCGATGCTCCGGAGCGAGCTGTACACGACGAGCACGTCATCCTTCTTCAGTCCCAGCGCAGTGAAGTCGTCGATCAAGGTCTGCTTCGTAATCAAGCCGCGCGCTTTGATGCGACGCAGCTCGACGCCGCGCTTCAGCCGCCGGGCCACCTGCCAGAGTGGAGCCGGGATCGCGCGTCGAATGGTGTGCTTTGCGCTCATATCTCCTTCGATCCGTCGAGGTCAGGGCGCCGCGTTCGCTTCGGAATCAGGCCAGGATATGCGCGTGAAACATACCCCTCCAGCGTTTTGAACGCCACCACGTCGCGGTAGTCCCGTTGGACCGTCTCGAAGAACCGTCGCAGCTCGAGGAGGTGATAGTCGTACGTGTCCTTCGAGTGGCCGTTCATGCACACCGCGACGTCGCTCTTGCGGCAGTCGTAGTGACGCAGATACGACCTGAGCGTGGTGAGCATGGACTCGTGCGTGTCGGCGATATCGAAGACTCGCGGCACCATCAGCTTTCGGTACTTGTTGCCGATCCGGTTCACCAGTCCCGCCCGCGGCTGGTTGCGCGTCATGGGATACCCGCGCGATGCTTCGTGCGTCGCCGCGGCGCGCTTTCGCAGCCGCATCTGATTCAATACATGCTGGCCGGCGGGGAAGCGTCCGCGATAGGAGGCGATGGAAACCTCGAGCAGATACTCGTGCCGTTGCGAATCGGTGCGAAGTCCCCGCGCGGGATCGATGAACCACGTCGCCTGATCCGGTACGCGGCGAAAATCGATGTTGTAGTCCGAACGGAGCGACTTCATACCTGGGATCACCGTGGCATCCACACGGATTCCCTCCGCGAGCAGCGCAGACACGAGCTGGGTTTCCGGCTGCAGGATCCAGCCGCCGGCGCGAAACGCGATGCACTGGTAGCCGCGGTCGACCGGGCGAAGCAGGGCTTCCACGTACTGCTTGCCGCGGCGGATAAGCGCGGGGGCGCCATTGGGGTCGTCGGGCGAGAACCCACGGTCGTGCAACGCCTGTGTCCTGGGTTTGAAATGCCACGCGCCGTCGCGATGCTCGGCCTGCCCCCACTCGGGGTGGAGATGCAGCTGGACGTCGTGCCCGTCGGCGCGCGCCTGCTTCACCTGCGCCTCGAACGCGTCCGCGTAGTCGTCCATCCCCAGCTCGCGATGGCGCCAGACCGAGCAGATGTCGGGGAACAGCGTGGCGCGGACGTCGTAGTGCGCCCACAGTGCGAGGAGCTTGCGGGTGGGCTCGAAGAGAACGTCGTGGGCGGAAAGAGCGTTGCGGCCGAAGTAGATCTCGTAGTCGACCGTTGGACAGACAATCAGCATGCGCGACGAGCCCGCACCGATGCTACCGCAGAAACGGTCGTCGGGCAGTGACGAGCGTGTCGCATCCGGCCGTCCCGGAACTCGAGCGCGTCCCGGCGATCGCGACCTTCTGACAACTCGCGGTGAGCACATTGCCGCAGCCCGGCGTCGCGGTCGTCTCGACGCGGCCGTTGCCCGATAGGGAACTGCCGTCCACATCCAGCGTGAAGTCCACGTCGACCGTCACCTGGCACGCACCCTGCGAATTCGCGTAGCTGCAATCGACGTCGAGATGGTTGCCGGTTCGTGTGCCGGTGCAATTCTCGAAGACCGGCGCGAAGGGGTTGACGAGGGTGTCCTCGGGGCAGATGAGCGAGGTGATCTCTTCCACCGCGATGATCGCGTCGGTGGTGCAATCGCGGAACGTCAGCGTGACGTGCCACGTGCCCGCCCACGCGGCCGGAACGACGAGCGCGCCGTTGATGTCGACGGGCTCGACGTTGTTTCCCTCGTTGCTGGTGCCGTCGTCACCGCATCCGGCCCAGAGCGCAAGCGCCACGCCGCAAAGAATCCACCACGCCCGTTTCATGGCCCCACCTGATCGGCATACGGCCCTACCGGCGCCTGCACGGAATACGTGTGAATGACCTCTGCCTCGGCGTCGGCGGCTGTGACTACCACGAGCCGCACGGTGCGTTCGCCGGCCGACCCATACGTAGTCTGCGCGGTGGCCCCGGTTGTCGTGGTGGAGGGAGGAGACGACGGGTTGTTGTTGTAGTTGAACCACCACTTGTAGAGCACGATCGGCCCCGTGCTGCAGGTCGCGTTGAACGTCACCGGGACGCCGACCTGGATGATCTCCGCCTGGGCGTAGAAGCACGCGACGGCCAGGTTCGGATTCGGGGTGATGGTCAGGTCGAGCACCCCCAGGTCGAATGAGAGAACCCAGTAAAACGCATAACTCTGAGTGTAGTTTAGAAAGTAATGACCCGGCGGGCTCGTCGTAGAGGTCGCGATGTCCACTGTCCTGTAGCCCTCTTCTGGACTCCCGAAGAAATGTGTTACCGGGTAAACGCCCGCGACGACTCCGGGTGGGCACAGCCTGAACAGGTAGGTTTCATACGGGTTCCCCCTGACATTTAGTGCCGTTTCCCCGGCCTGGACATTGACTCGAAGCGTGTCGGCCTCTCCAGGCACCCCCAGGAGAACCACGTCGCAGATGGAGATGTTCCCCATCGTCAACGCGGCGAGCAGGGCGGCGATGGTCAGCGGGACGACGAGTCTGCGGGGGCGCAGGGTCTTCATGCGGTGCTCAAGGATAGATTGTATGCGCGCAAGTGAACTATTTCAAGAGCACTAATTTCCTCGTGTCTGTCGCGTCATCTGTCTCCAACCGCGCCATGTAGACGCCGGATGACACCCGGAGTCCGCGCGCGTCGCTGGCATTCCAGTGTGCCACATGCTCGCCCGCCGTCATCGCGCCATCGATCAACGTTGCCACCACACGCCCGTTGACGTCGTAGATGCGTAGCGTCACGCGCCCCTCGCGCGCGAGCGTGAAGGGAATCGACGTCGAGGGGTTGAACGGATTCGGGTAGTTGGGTCCGAGGCGCGTGGCGGAACTCGGCGTATCGCCCACGCCGACCGGCGAGCCGTCGTTGACCAGAATATCGAAGGGCGGAAGCCCCACATCGACCGGACCGCCGGGAATCTGCAGGTTCGTTGCCATGTCGAAGCAGCGGATGCCGGGGTCCGTCGGCTTGCGGTCGGTCAGCAGGAGGCCCAGCGGCGAGGGTTCGACGTCGTTGAAGTTGTAGCCTCCCGGCGCGTACATCGTCGCGCCGATCTTGGTCCCCGTGGTCGGGTTGAAGGCGATCAACTCGGTCGTGAACGACGGCGTGGCGACGATCGCGAAGCCCTTGGTGTCCGAGATGATCTCGACATCCAGGATGTCCCCACCCGCGGCGCTCTCGGTGATCACGATCGCCTGCGACGTCGGATCGTTCAGGTCCACGCGCAGCACCGCGCCGTCGGTGAGGCCGAAGAATGCCACCGCCGAGAAATACGCGATGCCGGCACCCTGGAACACGCCGAGGTTCACCTCGGAGTATGGGTTCGTGCGCAGCAGCGCGACCGGCTGCGAACCGCCGAGTATCGGGATGACGGTGTCGGTGACGGGATCGATCTTCACGAGATAGCTTGTTCCCACGGGGGAGTAGAAGTTGTTGCGATCGAGGCGTTGAAGGAGAACGCAGAGCGTACCTCCCGCGAAGAACATCTGGTCCATCTCTGGAATCCCGTCTGCGTCCGCGAAGGCGGCGAGGTTGATCGTGGCCAGCGTGGCGCCCGTCTGGAGGTTCATCTTGAGGAGCGTCGTCATGTCGTAGCGCGTGACGTAAGCAACTGTCTGCGACGTGAAAACGATGTCGTGCGGGCCCGAGCCGTTGCCCGTCGAAAACTGATCCACCGTGTTGAAGTTGTCGCACGGGTCGAGAATCTGGATGTTGTCAGCGCCGGCGCGGTTGACCACATAGACCAGCCCGCCCGGACCGAAGCGCACCACGGCGTCGCTGTGAATGCTTTCGAGGTTGAGCGACGGCGTCTTGTCGCTCGGATCCAGCGACGACGTCGACCCGGTCGAGAAGTCGGAGGTGGAAACGAGAATGAAGTGGTCGGTGCACTGCGCGTCGGCGCGCCCCGCAAGGGTCACGAGAACAAGTACTATAATGAGGGAGGTCTTCATGGTGATTTCCTTTTATTCGTAGTGATAGCTCAACGTGGTGTAGACGGCCCGTCCGGGGAGCGGATAGCCCGCCACGTCCACGGGACGTTCGTCTGTGACGTTCTTTCCTTCGATTGTGAACGAGAGGCCGTCCAACGGCGTGCGGACGGCGAGCGCCAGGTTGTGCAGATCGCGCGAGGGTGCTTCGCGCAGATTCGCGCGGTCGAGCCAGTTGGCGCTCATGTAGTGCAGCTCATAGGTCACGCGGATCGCCCGCACGCTGCACGCCAGGGAGGCGTTCACGTCGTCGCGCGGGCGCGACGGGAGCTCGTTGCCGTTGTAGTAGGTAATGTCGCTCGTGTCTTCCGTATCGAGGCGCGTGTAGCCCGCCGCCAACTCGATCTGTATGTTTGCCGGCTGGTACGCCATGGCGGCCACGGCGCTGCTGATCTCCCACCCGCGGATATTTGCCGTGCTGATGTTGCTCGGCTTCACCGTGTATTGCGAGTTCGGGAAGTAGAGAATCAGGTTCTCCGCCGTGTTGTCGAAACGGCTCACTTCCAGAAAGAGCGACCGGAACCGCCCCGCGCGGGGCACGTTCAGCACGATGCCGAGATCGCGATTTTTGCCGCTTTCCGGATCGAGCTGCGAGTTTCCGGTCACCGAGCCCGTGTTGCCGAACAACTCCAGGAACGTGGGAAGCCGGTAGTAGCGCCCCGCGTTCGCTTTCACCGCGAGCCAGGTCCACGGTTGCCAGCGAGCGCCAAACGACGGCGTGTCGGCCTTGTGCTCGACCACGCCTTCCGGCGTCGGTGGCAGCCAGGGAAATCGCGGCGGTGCGAAGAACTCGTCTTCGTGACGCTCCCATCGCTCGGTCGCGGTCATCACCAGCGTTTGTCTGAAGAGATAGACATCGGCGCCGAGGGACGCCGTCGTCGCGCGCCGCCAGCGGTCCGGGCCTTCCGTGGGGGTGGGGAGGTAGCTGACCGGATGGAACTGGTCGTTCTGGCCGAGGATCGTTCCCTCCAACGAAACCGGCACCCACGGCGCCGTCCATTTCGCGCGCGCGTTGCCGCCGTACGACTTGATCGTGTTGTCGGTGTCTTGTCCCAGCAGAGATACGTCGGACCCTGGGTCGCTGAACTGCTCGTTCGCATGTTGGTAGAAACCGTTCGCCCACCAGCGCAGCTGCTGGGCGAGCACCGGGGTTCCTTCCAGACGGAACTGGCCCATCTGCCGCCGGCGCTCCGATCGCGCCGTCGTCGACTGAAACGATCCCAGGCCCGGGACGCCTTGCTCGCGCGACGCATCGTAGTAGGCGAGCGACGCCTCGCCGACCTTCGGCACATCCGAGGCCACGCGCATAATGGCGTTCCATCCTTCGAAGTCGTTGTTCACGCGGGTCGTGACTTCGTCGTCGTCCGGGTTCTGCGGCGTGCCGTTGTCGTCGTTGAATTCGAAATCGCCCCGACTCCGCTCGTACGTGCCGTGTGCGAAGATGCGGAGCGGGCCGGGGCGAAGCGAGAGAGAGGCATTCTCGCGCCGAGTTTCGAACGAGCCTGCGGAGGCCGATGCCTGCGCCGCGGAGAGCAGCGCGTCACGCGCGCCGTCATCGCGGGTCACCAGTTGCACGGCGCCGCCGATCGCCGAGCCTCCGAGCTGCGGCGGCGAGAAGCCGCGATAGACTTCTACGCGCTCCACACCGCCCAGCGGCAGATCCGAGAGGTTGGTGACGCCCAGGTAGGGGTCGTCGATCGGCATGCCGTCCAGGAAGGTGCGCACCTGACTCGATGACGAGCCGCGGATCGATACGGTGGCGAAGCTCCCGAGGCCGCCGTACTGGGTGACGCGCACGCCGACCAGTTGCGAGAGTACCGCGGTCAGGTCTTCGACCCGGCCCGCGCGCGGCGCCATCTCGACCAGGGCGACGAAGCCCGGGCGGTTCATGATGTCCGCCCGCGCGTCCGGACGCTTCGCCGTAATGATCACGGCAGGCATCACCGGAAGCGAGTCCCCGGGCGCGGGCGTGGTCGCTTGCGCGGCGACGGGCGCCACGCCCAGGGACCAGCAAAGCAGGAACAGACCGCCGGTTAGCGGTCGTCCGCGGGAACGATGACGGGGAAGAATGGCTTCATCCCGTTCCTCTCATTCCTCGAAGAGGAGTCAGGGTGGCAACATCCGGCAGGTATCCTGGCTGATGGCTCGAGCGCCTTCGCCCCCTTCCCGGGTTTCCCCAGTGGATCGGGCGGAAGGCTCGCCAATCACAGTGGCGGGTCCGCGAGGGATTCGCACCCTCTTCCCTTGGCCGCGTCCATCGAAGGCGCGGCGCACGGTGTTGTGATGTTGGGGAAGATGGTAACGGGGCGAGAGGCAACGTGTCAAGGGGAGCGGCGGTCTCCTATTGATCAGGGATCTTCTGCCAGCCCCAGAAGGCGCCCGCGAACAGGTATTGGACCGCGCCAGTGGGATCGTTACGAAAGACTATGTAGCCTGAGCCGTTCTCGCGGACGAATCGTAGAGAGTCTACGGCGATCCACCGGCCACCTGCAAAGTTGAGCGTCCCATCGGGATTCGCGGCGACCGTTAGCACCGAGGCGGCACGCATCGGTTGACAGCTCCAGCACGACGTCAGCGACATGTAGTTTCCAGCGAAGTGGTCAGCCCGCACCTGCTCCGCAGGCGGTGGCGTCGGTAGCGGCCTGCGTTCGCGCGCTTGCGGGAAATACCGCTCCAGGAGCGCCCACTTCAGGTTGTCTCGAAGCTTGCTGCTCTCCAGGTGGTTGACGAGGAAGAAACCGGCGTTGGCGTCGGGGATCAAGACCATCTGCGCACTGAAACCGGCCATATTGCCGCCGTGCTCGAGAATGCGCATTCCGCCGATGAAGTCTTCGTTGAATCCGAGGGCATAGCCGGGAATGTGGGGATCCATGGTTATCTGCTGGCGCTGCATTTCCTTTTCGGCACGTTCGCTCAGAATGCGCGAGCGCCCGATCGCGCCTCCACCGAGATGCGCCATTAGAAAGCGCGCCATGTCGGCCACGGTGGCGTTGATCGACGAGGCCGGGGTGGTGTGGTACCACTCCCACGACTGTGCCACCACAGAGTCACCGACGATCTCATAACCGCGCGCGACGTCGGCCTTCAGCCGGGAAGGCACCGTGATGGACGAGCGCGTCATCCCCAGCGGCTTCCAGATGTTCCGCTCGAGATACATCTCGAAGGGAGGGCCCGTCACTTCTTCGACCATTTCGCCCGCGAGGGTGATCCCGTAGGTCGAGTAGGCGATGATGCGGCCCGGCGGGCGGACGCGCACCAAACGCGGTTGCAAGAATGCGGCGAGGGGGAGCACGCTGTCCGCCGTCGCCGCCTGGGTACCGGGGCGGATTTCGTCGAACCCGGCGGTGTGGTCGAGCAACTCGCGCACCGTGACCGGATCGGGATATGTCTCCGGAATAGAGACCTTGCGCACGTATCGACTGACGGGGGCGTCGAGGTCGACGCGGCCGCGATCGACCAGCTGCATCACCGCGGTGGCCGTGAACACCTTCGAGATCGATCCGATGCGCCATATAGTGGTCTCCGGGTCCACGGGTCGCCGGTGCTCCAGGTCGGCCAATCCGTATCCACGCATCAGCACCACCCGGCCATCCTGCACGAAGACGAAAGCTGCGCCGGGAATTCTCTCGTTCGCCATCTCGGCGGGGATGAGAGAGTCGACAAAGTTCTCGAGGTCGGCGGGATCGATGCGCGGCGGCGCAGCCTGGCGCGCAGCCTGCGGTGCGAGCGCACAAGCAAGAACGGCGATCGCCGCGGTGAATACGGGCATCCTCATCGTCGTAGCCTAGTCAAGGCACCTGCACCGGGTCAACGCCGTTTGGTACGATCTCATGCGGCCCAAGCGAAAACTTGACGACCTCGCGCGAATCATGTCGAATGTGGTATCGACCCCGATTCACGACGAACGGTTAGCGCTTCGTTGGGAGGAACTTGATGCCCAGCTACGACGCTGAGATTGTCGCGTATACCGTGGTGCTCTACTCCAACTTCAAGATCGACAACGAGCCGGTGCCGGCTTGGCTGAAGCTGAAGGCGAAGGCGAGTGATCCCGATACTGGGGTCGTCACGCCCGAATGGGAGCTGGACTGTCGGTTTCGACCCGACACGGCAGGCTTGTTGAGCCCCGACATCCACCCGCCCGCGACTCCCGGGTCCGTCGGTCGAGTGTTCTTCCAGAAGCATCTTCGCGAGATGCCGATCATGATCGACATGCTCCGCAACGAAAAGCCCATCTGGTTGCATTTGAACACGGATCGCGAGATCGTTGTGTTGATGACTGGCGACGAGCCGGTTGGTGAAGGCGAGTTGTTCACCGGGCAGACCTAGGAACAAGGGCTCCTGGGGGTGGCGTCGCAGTACTTCCTCTTATATATTCTTGGAGGAACCCCACTGAACCTGAACCGAGTCCGTTTTGACAACACCGCCGCGGCGACTTACAGTCTTGTTGTTTCTCCCAGTTGCCACTGCTGCTGCTGTTTATGTGGCAAGCCCAGACAACGAGGTCGAGGCACGGCGAATCGTCGGAACAAAAGTCAGCGTTTCTGAGAACGACCTTCGTGTCGCGATCATCCCCGCCAAGACAAGTTTTCAAGTCGGAGACGCCCCGGTGTTCCGGGTCGTTATGCGCAATGTGAGTCAGAAGCGCTTCTATCTTGTTGGAGCGATCGATGGCTCTGAACGAAAGTGGCGATATCCGCATGTCACCTTGACGATCGAAGGTCCTGATGGGGGAGTAGCGAGACCACAACTGGCGTTCTGCGGCAATGTGAACCCGCTCTGTCGAAGGGATATCGTCCTTATCGAACCCGGAGACAGTCTTGAGCCGATCAGTCAGCCGTTCTGGCCGCCGGTCGACGCCCACTACGCGCGCTTCGCGAAACCAGGAGAATTCACCGTCAAGTTCCATTACTCGAGTAACGCCCTCGACTATTCGGATTGGCAGGGACGCCGGAACAACTGGCCCGTGGCGCCGAGATCGTCGAGTTGCTGAAACATGTACCGAGACTAGAGTTGCAAGACTCCATCACGGTGGAAGTGAAGTAACGAATTCGGACCTACGGGAGACATGAAGGCACGGTCTCCATGAAGAAACCTCTTCGGATCATCATCGCCGGGGCCCTAGTCGTAGCAGGGCTGAGCTCAGCGCTCGCCCAATCAACAGCGGCGCAGCCAACTGCCGACCCTAGAGCGCAGCACCCGATACTGACCGCGGATGTCTTTCGGCTCGTCCGCACCGAACAAGAGCCTATTACGAAGCTTACCTATGGCATCTTCGCGTTTCGTCACCATCACGCGACGCAGATCAAGATGTGGGGCTGGGATCCTCCTGATGGTAGGCGCTTCTCGCCCGCCAATCCGCAGTACGAGTTTCGCACGGAAACGGATTGGCATGAACTCAGAATGGCCTACTGTGGCACTGGCATGGAGGCGTATGTCATTCGCCCCGGCGTTGACTACCAGCTACGCATACCGCTGTACGTCTACTACCCAATTCAAGGGCCGTATCTAGGACAGTTCGATTCCACCGGCAAGGAACTTCGCATTTCCTTGCCTTCTCGCCAGGGTGTTTTCCGGTCCGACCCGTTCTACTCTCCTGTCGTCGGCGATTCCATTTGGAAAACAGAAAGATAAACCTTCATCGCTGTTTCTCGAGATCGCGCACTCGAGTTGCCAGTCGCGCATCGCCGATCGTTTCAGCGATTGATGCAAACGTCTCGGTCGCGCCACGCCAGTGCAACTGCTCCACATGCTCGAACAGCGGTGCGTCGGTGCGCAGCGTGGCGAGCTGCTTGAACAAGAGCGCAGGCGCGTGCTGGTCCTTCAAGATCTCCGGCGGAAACTGTTCGATCGGGCCGTGGCGATTGAGGAGTCGGGCTGCCGACACGGGCCCGATTCCGGCGATGCCGGGATAGCCGTCGGCGGCGTCACCCACCAGGGCGAGGTAGTCGGGGATCAGCGCTGGGCCAACGCCGAACTTCGCGCGAACTCCGTCGGCGTTACGAACCTTGCCGCTCCTTCGATCGATCTGCACCACGCGTTCGCCCACAACACATTGCGCGAGATCCTTGTCCGGGGTCCAGATGCACACTTTCTCCACGCGTTTGTTCGCGGCCGCGATATGGGCCGCGGATGCGAGTGCGTCGTCGGCCTCGAGCTCGACCATCGGCCATACGGCCACCCCCATCGCGGACAGCGCATTCTCGAGGGGATGAAACTGTGCCCACAGCGCACGCTCGATGCCTTCACCGGTCTTGTAGCCGGGCCACAACTCGTTGCGGAACGATTCGATGACGTGGTCGGTGGCCACGCCGATGTGCGTGGCCCCGGTTTCCAGCATTTGCAGCACCGTGCCGAGAAC
>Ga0184629_10000337_pt1 | contig 20891 bp, 19 predicted proteins | sample PLM4_32_b1_FD_133158 | JGI IMG/M metagenome (GOLD analysis project Ga0184629, IMG submission 133158) | Groundwater sediment microbial communities from an aquifer in East River, Colorado, USA - PLM4_32_b1 | ecosystem: Environmental > Terrestrial > Soil > Riparian zone | place: USA: East River...
GTAGTAGGCTTTAGTCTTGCTTTCGGTGAATCGATAGGAGGCTTTATTGGTAATCCAACATCGTTCTTTATGTTCCAAAACGTTCTGGATGGCAAACCATGGTCACTGGCACCCACTATTCCATTAGTGCTGTTTGCATTCTTTCAATTGAAGTTTGCCATTATTACACCAGCGCTTATTACCGGTACCTTCGCGGAACGTATCCGTTTCAAGGCCTATATCCTTTTCCTCGTTCTCTTCTCTTTATTAATATATGCGCCGCTAGCACATTGGACATGGCATCCTGATGGATTTCTTTTCAAATGGGGTGTCTTAGACTTTGCAGGTGGTACTGTAGTCCACATGTCTGCAGGTTTCGCAGCGTTGGCTGCCTCCATGTACCTGAGAAACAAATCTGAAAAGAAAACAGCTATCTCGCCGGCAAATATTCCATTCGTACTGCTGGGTACTGGTTTACTGTGGTTTGGATGGTTTGGATTCAATGCAGGTAGTGCCCTTAGTGCTGGTCCGTTAGCTGCATCAGCATTTGCAACTACTAACACTGCTGCTGCTGCTGCTGGTCTTGCCTGGATTCTTTTTGATGCCGCACGCGGTAAGAAACCTTCTGCTGTTGGTTTTTGCATTGGTTCTGTTGTTGGCCTGGTGGCTATAACTCCTGCTGCAGGTTTCGTGACCATACCTTCAAGTTTGTTTATCGGCACATTCGCCAGCATCATCAGTAATGTTGTGGTGCATTGGAAATCCAAAACTACATTGGAAGATACGCTTGATGTATTTCCTTGCCACGGCGTAGGTGGATTAGTCGGAATGGTTATGACCGCACTCTTAGCAAACACCGCAGTGAATGGCGCCAATACAACGGGTAATGGACTATTCTTTGGCGATACCGCGTTGTTCATCGTTCACATTAAAGCATTAGCCATTGTGGTAGCATACACCTTCCTGGGTGCTTTGGCTCTGTTGAAGGTCGTAGACCTCATTTTCAACTTAAGTGTTAGTGCTGAAGAAAAGAAAGCCGGATCAGATTATAGCCAGCACGGCGAGAAATTGTTTCCTGTTGAATTCAATCTACTAAAAGAAGAAGTGGCTTAAGCACATAATGGCCCCGATTAAGTCGGGGCCATGTAAAATAATATTGACAAAACCTAACCTGAACCTATGATAAAGTTTACACAATGTCTTCTATAACAATCCTTAAACTAATGGCTATCGCTTTTCACGAAATGCTTGATCTGAAAATAACAGCGGTAGCAGATGAGATAAAGGAAACATGTCTCATGAATCACTAAAGCATCCCGATGGGGGCTTGGAAGACCCCCACCTGGATAACCCTTAGCTTATTGTTTACTTAAACATTACAACTTATGAAATTTCAAAAAATAAAACTTTTCTTTTGTATGATCCTGTTGGGATCATCAATTACCGCGTTTAGTCAGGACTCGACGAAAACGTTTACATTTTCCGGATCTGTTGATAGTTATTTTCACACTTCATTTGGATCAGAAAATACGGTTACTGGTTTCCAGCCTAATGCGCCTACAACTTCCTTTGCCAACCTTAAAGGATTTGGCATTGGCATGGTGAACTTCATTGCTGCCTATCAAGGTGAGAAGGCCGGATTCGTGGCTGATGTTGTATTTGGACCACGCGGTTCTGATGCAGTATTTAATTCAGGCGGATATGGTAATTTAAAAGGGGCAGGAAGCGGACATATCGTAAACCAGCTTTTTGCGTATTACAAATTAACAGATGCCATAACCTTTAACCTGGGTCAGTTTAATACTTTCGTTGGTTATGAAGTAATTTCACCAACCTTAAATGTAAACTACTCCACTTCTTATTTGTTCTCCAACGGGCCATTCAATCACACAGGCTTTCGCGCTGACTTTGCATTTGGTGGAGGCGTAGTGGGTAAACTCGCCGTGATGAACCCTACGGATATCTTAGAGTTCAATCCAGTGAATACCTACACCCTGGGAGCGCAAATTGGTAAGACAGGTGATGCCGGTGGTATCTGGTTAAATTTCCTTTACGGCGATCAGGATGGAACACTTGATGAAAAAGACTATGACGGTACCTTTGGTTCAGCTTCATACTCTAATGGAAGCTTGTTCCAGGTTGATTTGACCGGAGGATTTACGATAAGTGATGCCTTCTTCCTTGGATTCAATGCGTCGCTTCAGTCTATCGCGGCAGGCGAAGAATTTGATGATACTGGTGCTATTGTGGACAGTGGAGAAACAAGTTCTTTCACCGGTTTTGCAGTCTATCCTAAATTTACACTTTCTGAAAGCTTCGCACTTGGTTTAAGAGGTGAGTATTTTTCAGTGAAGAAAAATCACCCACTGGCTTCCCCTATTGCCACGGATGACAACGGAGATGGAAATGTAATAGCGGTTACGCTTTCTGGTAATTATAAAGTCGGTGGCTTTACGTTCATTCCTGAAATAAGGGTGGATAAGATGTCGGAAGAGGGCCTCTTTATAAATAAGGATGGAGAGCTTAAAGACTTAATGCCATCCCTTACAACGGCTGTTGTTTACAAATTCTAAACCTAATTCAACCTGGAGGAATTGAGACTCCATCCAGGTTCCAAAATTTACAATCACTAAAAATTTATATATTTTATGTCAAAGACAAAACTTGAATATATCTGGCTCGATGGATACAAGCCCACACAGAGTCTGAGAAGCAAAACCAAAATTGTTAGAGATTTTGATGGAACATTAGACGGCTGCCCAGGCTGGTCGTTTGATGGCAGTTCTACGGAACAAGCCGACGGACATTCATCGGATTGCCTTCTACAGCCCGCAGCGCTTTTTCCTGATCCTGGTCGCAAAAATGCATTCCTGGTGATGTGCGAAGTATTGAATTCCGACGGTACTCCGCATGTATCCAATGGGAGAGCAACGATAGAAGATGATGATAATGATTTCTGGTTCGGATTTGAACAGGAATATTTCCTCTGGAACCCGGAAACAGATAAGCCCTTAGGCTTTCCAGCCAGTGGTTATCCCGGTCCACAAGGTCCTTACTATTGTTCTGTCGGCGCAAAGAATTCTTTCGGCCGCGAAATTGTTGAAGACCATTTGGATTATTGCCTTGCAGCAGGAATCAATGTAGAAGGAATAAATTCTGAAGTAGCCACAGGCCAATGGGAATTCCAAATCTTTGCCAAAGGAGCAAAAGCCGCAGGCGATCAGGTATGGGTTGCCCGATACTTATTGGAAAGAACTGCGGAAAAATATGGCATAGCCATCAACTGGCATTGCAAACCACTCGGGGCAACAGATTGGAATGGCTCTGGTATGCACGCTAACTTTTCCAATGGACTGCTAAGAACGTGTGGTTCACAAGAAATTTACGATACGGTGTGCCAATCTTTTGCTCCCTATATAAAAGAGCATATTGCTGTATATGGAGCGGATAATCATTTGCGTTTGACCGGCAAGCACGAAACACAATCCATCGACAAATTTTCGTATGGCATTTCGGATCGTGGGGCGTCGATCAGAATTCCTATTGCTACCGTTGAAAATAATTGGAAGGGTTGGTTGGAAGACAGAAGGCCAAACTCCTCCGCTGATCCGTACAAAGTTGCAGCAAGAATTATCAAGACTGTAAAAACTGTTCCGGAATATGCTACCGTGAACGGTCATCACTAATAGCTTTCAGGGCGTCTGGTTGTAGTTTGAAGTCGGGTAGAAAATACCCGGCTTCTTTTTTTATCTTCTTGAAATATTCACACGCACTGAGCAACCAGCCCTTACGCACCTTTCCCCTGATGCCAGGATAACTTACTCATCTTACTAATGACCTAAACTTTTATATTGTCATAGTACTTTCTTTTAAATTCGAAAAATTTATACCGAGTTTTGTATCATGATCCATCCCCATACGGAACTCCAGTTTATCAGTGAGAAAATCGGATATGGAGTAGTGGCAACAAAGTTTATTCCGAAGGGTACTGTTACCTGGGTAATTGATAAGCTTGACCGGACGTATACACCTGAGCAGGTTCATGCTATGGGTCCCTTATATCAGCAGGTTCTGGATACTTACACCTACCGAAACCCGGAAGGCAATTATATTCTTTGCTGGGATAATGCAAGGTTTGTGAACCATAGCTCTAACTCGAATTGTATTACCACAGCGTATGAATTTGAGATCGCTGTCCGTGATATTTATCCGGGAGAGCAACTGACAGACGATTACGGCTATTTAAACCTTGAAGAACCCTTTGAAGCAGTTCCGGAAAAGGGTACAGATCGAATCATCATTTATCCGGACGACCTTATCCGTTATTATCACATTTGGGATGAAAAACTGCTGGAAGCCTTCCCCAGTTTGCAACATGTTGATCAACCCCTCTTTCACATTCTCGATAGACATGTGTTAGAAAAAGCAATGCGCGTTTCGCGTGGTGAAGAACGAATGGATTCCATTCTAAACTGCTACTATCCTTTGCATGGAAAAATTAATGGTGAAGCACAACAGATAGGGGCACGCTCACCGAAAGTGGCTTACCCTTTCTGAATTACCTGTGACCCCACAAAGACCATCAAATCGTTTTCAACTTTTTCGCGGTCTTTCCAAAGATTGCGGCTAAATACCATGTGGTATTTCCAATTCTTTTTAGTAAGCAAGGCTGGTGTATACGCATGAACATCCTTAGCCGATAGACTTGAAAAATACCGAACATCATCGGTGAGGATCACACCCAAATGCCGGTCTTCCTGAAGTACATTAATATCGGTAAAGGGTAAGGTATTCGTATCAAATGTAAAATCCTGCAGGCGCTCCTTACTCCACTGTTGAAGCCGACTACTCAAATACCATTCTGCTGTACGATTTAATCGGTGATTACTCTTTGGTTTATACTTACGATGATCCACATCACGCGCAAACTCGAGGTATTTGCGCAGGAGTTTGGGCCCTTCATTTTTGATTTCCTCAACCTTGAGTTGCTCAGGGGATATACTTGTAATTAAAATTATTTTTTCACGCGCCCGCGTTACGGCAACATTTAGCCGGTTCTCTCCACCCGCTGCATTCAGGCTTCCAAACTGCATCATCATCTTTCCTTTTTTATCCGGGGCATACGCTATTGAAAAAATAATAAAATCCTTTTCATCGCCTTGTACATTTTCAATGTTCTTGACAAAAAGTGATTTTGGAATTGCCTTCCCAATATTGAGCGATTCGGCTTCCAGCAGATCCAGCACAAGCATTTGCTGAGGGGCATTAAAAGTTACCACACCGATTTCCTTCAGGGGATGTTGTTGAAGAATTTCAAATACTTTTTTCACCACTGCAGCCGCCTCAATTTCATTCGTTTGGTTTTCCCAAACGCCATTAACGTTATGGTATTCAATGGCGGGCTCCCTCCGATTCAAGATTTCACGGTCCGGAAGCAACTGCAACCGGCCCTGGTAAAAATTTGTGTTGGAAAAATCAATCAACTCCAGGGATTGACTTCTGTAATGCCCCTGTAAGTGAACGGTTGATAAATACCTTTCGGATAGCTCAAGCAGGGAGTCAACTTCCAGGTCGGGGGATTCATGCTCTTCATCCCAACGCACTTGATACAACTCGCTGGGTCGAAGCTGCATATTATCGCCCGCAACGACGATTTGTTTTCCTCTATACATCGCGGGAATGCCCCGTTCTGCAAAACATTGAGAAGCCTCATCAAATATTACCATGTCAAATAGCTCCGTCATCGGGAAGATGGCAGATACAGATTCCGGAGAAGCCATCCAACAGGGAATAAGCTGAAATAATTCGTAGTGAAATGTTGATATCAATTTTCGAATGGGCCAGATCTTTTTCTTTTTCGTTACCTGATGTTGTAAATCACGATACGTCACCATGTTATTCAGGCGATTGTACTCCAGGCTTTCATATACGCGTTCGCGGGCCCGTACCAAAAGAATTTGTTTGCTGAGTTTTTGTTTCTCCTCCACGTGTTGCCCAAGTTCATCCTGCAACGCCTCCATTTTCATGGATGACACGGCTCTGAGTATGGGGTATTTTGTTTCAATGTGGTCTATCCATGCCAGGCGTAGGCTATTCTGAAATAGTTTTTCCATCTCCGTTGCATTCCATTTATTCAGGTGGTCATGCAGCTTCAGCATTGCATCCTTCTCAAAGAATTTTAATTCTTCCTTTAACCTGTCATACTCGCAAAGACCATCAAAATCTCGCTGTAATGCCTTACTAAAATCCTGCTCACGCGAAGGTTCATGAATCAGTTGTTTTACCTGGTAAAGGGTTAAATGCCTCAACCATTCCGTTTTTTTAAAGGGCACATCCTTTATGATAAAAAGCATATCACGCATCAATGCTGTGAATTCCTTCCGGGAGTATTTTTGAATGTTGATCGCGCCCTTTACTTCACGAAGGGTATTGAATAAAAGTTTGGCGCGAGTGGCCAGTTTTTGTTTTCCAAACCATGCTTTTAAGGAATCTTTATTGTAGTCTGTTGGGATGTCCAGCAGCCAACTCTTGTCCTTTAATGCCGTGAGATGGTGCTCCAGGTTTAGCCGGCTATCAATCCGCTGCTCTAAAGTGTTTAAACCAACTCTGCTGTAGGGTAACGCATTGGAGACAAGTACTCGCTTTACAAAAAATTTCTCCTTGGAAAACAACTCCCACTTTACCAACCGTATAAAATTCCTTCTCGCATGTCTGCACTGTTCTAATACTTCCTGAAATTTTCCCAATTGATCGCTCGGCAGCGTGGTTTCAGGATGCTGACCATTAAAACAGTTTACACTGACACGCTCTACATTTGAAAGCCAAAGCAAACTTGTTTCATCATCGGTTTCACCTATCATCGCCTGAAAGAATCTGTAGGTATCCTCATCGTTGAGGACACCGATCATGCCCAGAATTGCATCCTCTTTCAGAAAAAGGGAGGCACAATCCTCCAGGTTGAGGGCTACACCAATCAACTTTTCAACTTCCCCGGCAATTTGCTGCTGATAAGGTGGAATGTCGGTAAGCGTTTTTTCAATCTCTTTTTGATCGGAGACATGAAGTGAGGAAAAGGATTTGCGATCCCGCCATGGATAATCTTCATCCTCCATCCAGGAAGCATAATTGGCATACACTTTTAGCCTCCGCACAAAACTCTGTAATTCACGGAAAGAAAAATATTGATACTCTTGTTTAATATTTATTGCCGGAGCACTCAAATCAGATGTTAGGTATAGTTCTTTGATAGAAATTCCACATTCTTTATCATCAAACAACGCAAACTTGAATTCTTCCAACTCTTCAGCGATCTGATCAATTCGGCGGCAAAGCTGAAAGAATTTTCGCTCGGTTTGAATGACATCAATGCTCCTATTCTTCGTTTTGAATTCTTCAATACACTCAACCTGGTTTGCTATTTTTGAAAAGATTTCTTTTCGGTCGTTTCTGAAATCATGAACAAGGCCAAGAAAATCTCCGAGCTCAATTTCCTTCAACCGTTCGTACACCACATCAAGCGCTGCACGTTTCTGACAAACCAGTAACGCTTTTTTGCCGGAGGCTATGGCATCAGCTAACAGGTTACAAATGAGTTGCGACTTACCGGTTCCGGGAGGGCCCTGAACTACGATGGAGTGACCATTTTTAATGGCTTTGATGGCATTTTCCTGGTATGCATCCAATACAAAAGGCGTGTAAATATTTTCCTCACTGATAGCCTGGTTCAATAATTTAGGTGGTGTTGTGATATTATCCCCAACGTTGTTCTTCTTAAGAAAAAAATGCTCAAGATCGTTGATCGAATTGCTTTCGATTAACTGCAGATAGTCGGGAACAAGTTGAGAACCTGCTTGCGGAAAAATTCCCAGTACCGCCTCCGGATACAACTTAAGCTCACCGTAGTGATGGCCGTCATCAAAGTCCTGTTTGTTAAACTCCTGAAAAGGAATTAATTCATCGTGAAAATTCTCGGGGTTAAAATTGATTTCTATTTTATCCTTTAATGACTGGTAGAGCTGTGTCCTGAAAACCGTGCTATCTGTATCAAATTCTTCAAAGTTTGCATCCAGCAATTCTTCATCAAGCTTTACCTGGTTATAAAAAGCAAATGCCAGTAAAAAAGATTTGTTAAACGTAATGCCGGCGTCTTTCCTGAGCTGAAGCACCCAATGCTGTCCTTCCTGGAGAATGGATACGGGGAAATAGAGCAACGGGCACCTTGCCAGCGAGCCATCCGAAAACTTACCACGTACAAAAGGCCAACCTACATGTAAATCATTGGAACCACGCTCTTCGAAAATAAAACGATCAATTCGTTGAAGTTTTTTTAACTTCTTACTGGCGATATTATTCGCCTCCAGGCGGCTGTCTATGACCTGGCAAATTTTTCGATTACGACCGGCGATAAGGGCGTTTATAATTTCGAACGACCGGTCTCCATTTAAAAAGCTGAACTCGTGCACATCTATCAATTGCTCAGCGTGTAACCGCAACAACACCAGCGACCGGTTATTGCCCGATAGGTTTGTAAGCCTTCGCAGATAAGTTGACAGGATATTTTTAGAAGAATCAGACATTGCTTGTTATATTCTTTGAATGGATGATACTACCGATAACATGAGTAGTTGTTTCACCCGTACATTAATCACCCACGGTCAAATATGGGGCGATTTTCCGAATGGTTTTGTCGTCCAGGGCATGTATCTTTCGAAGATCATCCAATGCCTTAAATTCACCATGCTGAAATCGGTAAGCGACAATGGACTTGGCTACAGTCTTCTTTAAATAAGGATGAGCGGCCAGCGTATTTTCGTCCGCTGTATTGACATTAATCCTAAAAGGCTGAAAATCTCTCTCCACAAAAGAAGCTTTTATCAAACGATTAACGACCGCCGAATCTAATCCATATATTTCCAATACCTGATCCATGACCACGAATCCACCTAATGCATCCCGGTATTTTATGATTCGCCACGAAAGCTTTTCGCCAATGCCATAAATTTTCTTTAGCTGTGCTGTATCTGCCCGATTTATATCAAACGTTGAAATAGACTTTCCTTTTGAAGGACTTTTATGGTCATACTCCTTTTTTTTGAATTCTGGTTTTTTGAATTCTGGTTTTTCAGGTAGAACAATGAAAGCATAAAGTTGCTGATAGAACGAAGAATCAACGCCATAAATTTTAAGCAAGTCAGCCTTAACCTTAAACTTTCCACCTTTCTCTCGATAATGTGCAATCCTGCTCGCCAAGGCTGATGAAAAACCTAACGCCCGCAATTCATCTACGGTCGCGTGATTTGGATCAAATGAAAAAAAAACCGATTTGAGAGGCTCGGCGGCAACGGGTTTATCCTTATTTTCCTCAGGCTGTCGCTTATCCCATAATGCAATAAGGCTATCCAACTTCGCCCGGTCCTTGGAAAAATCTTCCTTTCGCTGGCCGATATACCAATGCCACAAGGGCTCAGAGAATATAATGATGGCCAGGAGCGGAATTAAGATGATAAATCCATTTGCCTGGGAATGCGAAAGCGCAAAAAAATCTTTGATCCAGCGTTTAATCCACAACATAACTGCTAACGGGTATACTAAAATCGCACTTTTTTTGAAATCCAAAAACATAAGGCACTTCGTATGTCGAGAAAAGTACCTTATGAAAATAATAAAAATCCTTGCCCTTGTTCTTGCGGCTGGTTTGGCAGGCTTGATCAGTTATGCCAACGTCAGACATCTATCGCTGGCCGAAAAGCTAAAGCGTGTCAACCTGGCCTCCTTCAACCTGAAAGGAGAAATAAGTACCACTGAAATGCTACAACTGGAAAAAAAGATGAGTGCTATTCCCGGCATTACAGCTTGCTCTTTAAATAAAGAAGGAAATGTTGCCTTTATAATATTTTATCCCGAACAACTAAATGAAGACATGTTGACCAACATGTTATCCAGCGAAGGCAAGTTGAATGTATCGCCGCGAGAACTTTCCACCTCCGGAGGGTGCCCCATTCACCAACTTGGATCCTCGTTCCATGAATTCCTAACAGTACTTGATATACGAAACTAAATAACCTAACTAAAATGAACATGAAAACAGGACAAAGAAGAAACCATTTTGTATGGCTTTTGATAGCCGCTCTAGCTTTTAACATGGGCTGCAATGAAGATGATGAACAAACCATGGACCCAACACTTTATACACGGCTTGGTGGAATTGAAGCAATTTCTGCTGTGACCGATAAGTTCTTGACCAATGTTGCTTCAGACGGTGCAATAAATGCCCGTTTTGAAGCCGCCGTTGCAAACCCATCACGTCTGCAAGTGCTGCGCAATAACCTGATCGATCAAATATGCGCTGGTTCCGGAGGTCCTTGCCAGTATAAAGGTAAATCGATGGTCGAGGCACATACCGGAATGAACATTACTACGGCAGAATTTACCGCACTCGTAGGTGATTTAGTGGCTGCACTAGATTTCTATGACGTTCCGGAAAAGGAAAAAAACGACCTGTTAGCGGTTCTGGGGCCTATGCAATCTGACATTGTTGGAAAATAATTGATTATGATCAGCCAAACTTAAAATCGCCTTTTTCCGTAATAGGTGAAGGCGATTTTACCTTCTTATTTATACCGATTCTAAATTGCGATTTATTGACTTTTGTCATACTGAAACACCATCCAGGCTTTACTTTTGTAACAGGACATGACACAGAATTTCAAAGCATTAGTACTCACCTACAAAACCGCTCCGGTAGCGATCCGGGAGCAGGTGTCATTGAATGAAGAAGCGTCTAAAAAACTCCTTCACTTCATTCAGAATTATACAGACGCCTCTGATGCCATGGTGGTATCTACGTGCAATCGAACCGAAATCTATTATCTGTCTGAAAAGGATTTTTCCAGTACGATTCTTAAAGGCCTTTCATTAATCAAAAATATTGGTGCCGAATTCGAAGAACATTTTAAACATTATGCAGATCAAGTAGCTGTTCAACATTTGTTTGATGTTGCCATGGGACTCGATGCTCAAGTGATTGGTGATCTTCAAATTTCAGGTCAGGTAAAAAAAGCGTATCAGTGGAGTGCCGATGAAAATATGGCGGGTCCCTTCCTGCACAGGTTGATGCACACCATTTTCTTTGCAAACAAGCGTGTGGTTCAGGAAACCTCCTTCCGCGATGGGGCAGCTTCCATTTCATATGCTGCCAAAGAACTGGCAGAAGATCTTACGGCCGGAATTCGAGAGCCCAACGTGTTAGTCGTTGGTGTAGGTGAGATCGGTCAGGATTTTTGCCTGAACCTTGTCAACGCACGCTTAGGAAAAGTAAAAATTCTAAACCGGACGTTGGAAAAAGCTGAAAAGCTTGCCCAACGGTGTGGCTTTGAATTTGGAGGTATTGAACAACTTACTGATGAAATTGCTACAGCTGATATTATCATTAGTTCTGTTTCGGGCGATCAGCCACTCATCAGCCTGGAGCTTCTTAAAGGCATAGAAATTATTTCGCACAAATTCTTTATTGATCTTTCCATGCCACGAAGCATCGAACCTACGGTAGAAGAAATGCCGGGAGCAATTGTCTATAACCTTGACGATATACGGGAAAAGACTAACGAAACTGTAGAAAAACGCATAGCTTCAATACCTCAGGTTCAGGCGATCATTCAAGAGGCCATCGGTGAGTTTGAAGACTGGTCAAGAGAAATGATGGTGTCCCCCACAATTCAGAAGTTAAAGAATACACTGGAACAAATCCGCAAAGAAGAGCTTGCCCGCTTTTTGAAAAATGCCAGACCGGAAGAAGCTGAAAAGCTTGAAGAGATGAGCCGGTCATTGATGCAGAAGATTCTAAAATATCCGGTACTACAGCTGAAAGCTGCTTGCAAACGTGGTGATGCCGAATCGCTATCAGAAGTTCTCAACGATCTTTTTAACCTGGAGAATCAACCTGAGAAATCAGGTAAATAATTTCTTATGTTCTTAACGAAGCAGGATTCACTCCATAGCTCCTTTTAGAAGCCTAAAGATATTGCACCCGATTTATTTATCAAGGTCATCATGCCTGGTTATTTTAATTTTACGGCCTGCTATTTTCTTCCTGTAATTTTCTTTCTCTACCTTCGACTCATTAATCAAAGACATTCTCCCCTTGGTAACGGAGGAAGAAAAAAAATTCATTAGCCTAATCAATGAGCATCAGGGACTGATCCACAAGGTCTGCATCATGTATGAGAACGATCCCGATGTTCGCAACGATCTTTTTCAGGAGATTGTGTTTCAGTTGTGGAAGTCATTTTCCTCTTTCCGAGGCGAAGCGAAGATCACGACATGGATGTATCGTATTGCCCTGAACACTGCCATCTCCGGATTTCGAAAACAAACCCGGAATGTAAAAACGGAGGATTTGAAGGAGCTGCATCTTAATATTTCCGACTCGTGGGGGGACGATCGGGAAGAAGATATTCAACGACTGCAATGGGCCATCCGCCAGCTTTCAGAAATTGAACGGGCCATGATCATGATGGCCCTGGAAGAAGTGCCCTACGAGGAGATAGCCGAAACGATTGGTATTACGCAAAATAATGTACGGGTCAGGATGAACCGTATCCGCGAGAAACTAAAAAACTTATGTGTAACGAACCATGGAACTTGAAGAACTAAAGAGCATTTGGAAAAACAGTGAGCCAGGGTTTCAGTCAAAAGATGAGACGGAGATTGCTTCCATGTTAAAAGGAAGGAGCTTATCCATTATTGATAAACTGAAACGGAGCGTGTGGTTCGAACTTATTTTCACCCTGGCCGCCAGCATTGGATTACTTATTTATGCCCTAACGCTGCCTTCCGGAGCGTTGAAGTGGACTTCCATCTCCATCCTCCTGATGTGCCTTGGCTATACTTTTTATTATGTAAAAAAACTCATGCTGCTGAATCGTTTTGACCCGGTCAAAGAAAATATGCGCGCCAATCTCGTTTCGCTGATCAATAACCTTTCCGGCTATCTTAAGTTTTACAAACGAAGCTACACCATCCTTTACCCTGTTTACTTCTGTCTGGGCTTATTGTTTGGAGGATTGGAACGTGGGGCAGATGAATTCTTTGAACGCCTGGTCCAACCCCGAACGATCATTCTCCTTACGCTCATTGCAGGTCTGTTCTATTTTTTGAGCACCAGGTTTACCAACTGGTATCTCAGGAAACTGTATGGAAACCATCTCGAAAAACTAAAAGGTTTGTTGAATGATATTCATGGATAGTATTAAAAAAAGTCGTTCCTACATTTTAATTTTTTTTGTTGGATTTATCGTTCATCACCAAGGGCTTGCACAAAAAACAGCCATTGAAAATTCTGTATTTTGGGAAGTAAGCGGAAAAGACCTCCCACAACCCTCCTACATCTTTGGTACATTTCATTTAATGGGCTCACGGTATATTGACAGCCTCACACACGTGATGGACAGATTTAATTCAAGCACGATGATTGTAGGAGAACTCCTTTTGGATAGCACCATGACCGCGAAAATGATGGCCGCAGCCCGTCTGCAGGAAACTACATTAGACAAGCTTCTGAGTTCAGAGAACTTTCAACAAACCGCAGTATGGCTAAAGGAATTATCAGGGTATGATTTAAAAATGTTCAATAGCATGAACCCGATGACCATCCAGATCTTTCTCATGACCATGCTGCAACAAAAGTACTTTCCGCTTGACCTGGAACAAGACGCTCCGATGGATATGTATTTTCAGAACCGGGCAAAAAGTGAAGAAAAAAAATTAATGGGATTAGAGACTTTTGAAGTTCAGGTCAACGCCTTGTACAATCAATTTAGCCTTCAGCGCCAGGCGGAAATGCTGGTAGAATTTGTGCATGAAAGACAAAAGGCGCAAGAGGAATTACTCCTGATGAACAAATATTACCGTGAAGGTAATTTGACAAAGCTCGAAGAACTCCTGTTCGCTCAACCCTATTCAAAATCAGAGGCGGAGGTAATGCTGGACAACAGGAATAAAAAATGGATGGAACAACTTCCCGGATTAATGAAGGAACAACAGACCTTCGTAGCCGTTGGGGCGCTGCATTTAGCGGGAGAATGCGGCCTGATCAATTTGTTTCGCAACGCCGGATATAAAGTTACGCCGGCAAGTGCAAAATAGTTCAGTCTAAGCATTTCTGCAGCGCTTCGTATAAGGTTTTTGATATTGCCTCCCACGCATCGCTCCCCAGATACTTCTGGTTGATTTCGATTTCAATTCCCAAATACTCAACATCCCCAAACAATGTTCTCAAGTACGTGGTGAAGCCATCGTCTATACCTTTATAGGGTTCATTAAATTCAACACGGAGTGAAGGCAGACGTTGTTTTATTTCCGGGTAATAGAGATTGCAGAATTCTGATTCACTTCTACGCGAAGGATCAAACAAAAGACCCACATCAACCTGGCGAGTTGTTTCATTCCATACCGGCGTAAATGTATGTATTGAAATATGTAAAATTTTTTTTAACGATTTCCGGATAAGCTCTTCCACGCCATTGCGGTGTTGAAAATAATAGCGTTGAAGAACTTCCTCCTTCTCTGCTGAGGTCAGCCCTTGTGCGTACTCAGAAAAAAGAAAACTGCTGGTGAGGGACCTGTTCGGTTCAACCAATAGCCGGGTTATCTCACATTTGAAAAACGGGGCTGCAAGTTTTTCAGCTAAGAAACCAGCTACCTCCAGGGCACCTGGATCCCAGCCCCGGTGAGAGTTCAGTACTTCTTCTAACCCCTCAAAAAGGTGGGTGAAGCCAGGAGGCACAAAATTCCCGGCGTGTTCGCAAGTAATGATTGGATGTAACTTCATTGAAATGGACTCATCATTTAATATAGAGGTAATATGGAAGGAAAATCAGGCAACATTTCACCCCAATACCCTATCTTTTTACCCCAACATACGTTCAACTGCAAACCCTGGGATTGCTTTTAAGGGTTTAAGACCTTGTATTCTTAATTCTGTTTCTATTAACCGGATACTGAAAATGAGTTGGCGCGAAAATCTTAATTCTCCCTTTCCCTTTTACCTGAATGATGACCGTAAAAATATTGCATTTATAAGCGCTATAAGCCTTTTTGTTGTTTTCTTTCTCCATGTTTACCATCCTCAGCACAGGCTCCATATCGAGTTAACACTCCCGCAGAAATTTCTTTTCGGAGGCGTAACCTTCATTATTTTATTCTTAAATATTGTCGTTTTACCAAAACTATATCCGAAAACTTTCGATCCGTTAAACTGGACGGTAAAGAAGTATATCCTGCTGACCCTGTTTCATTGCTTTCTTATCGGCATCATCAGTACCATCATCGACGAAGTATACATACGCCCGAACCGTACACTCTGGCAAAATTTAGTCGGTGCCAATACTCAGGTCGGCCAGACAGGACTGATTGTAATTACGATCATGACGTTGTTTTTAAGGAATAAGCTCCTGCAGCAAAATCTTGAAAGCGCCATCGTGGCCAACACTGCATTGGAAAAGATAAAAAGTCTAAAGAAAGAGGCTGAGGTAAATGATAACAGCAACGCTGCCTTAACTATATATTCTGAAACCAGTGAAACGTTTAGCTTTCACCTGCCACACCTTCTTTTTGTTGAGGCCGATGACAATTATTCTACGGTTGTCTGGAGAAACGAAAATGGAATGCAGAAAAAACTACTTCGCGTCAATTTGAAAAGCATTGAAAGCCAGATCAACAACAACTTTGCTATCCGGTGCCACCGGTCTTACATTGTCAACGTAAATGCAATCAGCAATATTACCGGGAATACAAATGGTTATAAGCTGCAAATCCTGGATACCGATATTACTATTCCTGTGTCCCGGCCAAAGGGAAAAGAGGTGATCGAAAAAATCCATCAGCTCAGAAATATGATGGAGCTGACCTGACCTCCATTCACCCCAACATTGCTTCTGTTCACCCCGGCCCAACAACATTCACGACAAGAAGCCTTCCATTCACTTCATCCTCGGCGATTGATCGGCCGCAGGTCCTTCGCTAGCGTTGTAAACGCAAAAAACCCACTGTTATGAAAAAAACCAGCCTCATCACCTTTGTCCTGGTATTTGCGGTTACCGCTTCTACCCTTGCCCAGGAAAGAATTACTCCCCGCACTGAATTTACGATTGAACTTTCTTCGTCTGTGTTGGAAATCCAACCGGGACAAAGCAGCGATATCACGATTTACCTAAACCACTCCAAGACCTACTCAAAATCGAAAGCGGTTCTGAGACTATCATCCGGACTTCCACAAGGTGTAACAGTCGCTTTTGAACCTGCCGAAGGTGTTCTGGCGCGTAGTGTGGCTAAAATTGTTGTGGCGGAAGATACCAAGCCTGGAAATTATAAGATCATTGTGAACAGTACCCTACAAAACAAAAGTAAAGGTGTCATCCTGAATCTTATCATTAAGGATAATGCCGGAAATGTGATTACTTCCACTCACTAACATTAACGCTCATTGCGCCTGGATGGGTAGTGAGTTGTCTGAAGCTTTTGGCGCCAGCGAAAGATGCTCCTGTTGTCATTAGCGCGCCATGACTCTATTCTAAAAACATCTTATTCTGCGCAAGGCAGGAAGAAAGTTTTTTATAGGTTGCTATAACACTATCTCTTGACTGGGCCTGGTCGATTGATTTCACAATTCGGTGGGCAAGCGTCCCCTGCTTTAAGATAACATCAAGTTGAGGCCTCCACTTTCGAATTGAGCTATTGCCATTTTTGACAGTCCATTCAAAAAGATGCTGCCACAGCTCACCGGCCTTTGCTGATTTTTCACGGTATCCGAATAAATTCAGATAGTCAGCATTCGTAATCGTTGCGTCCTGGGCCTGCTCTGTCGTTTGATCCAGCAAATGCGCCAGGGGTTCTGTTCTCCATTTCATCTGGGCCTCGTGGTCGATAAACTTACCCGCGGCAAATGCTTTAATGATTTCAATGACGAAGGCGACGATCGCCAGATCAGCAGCCGGACATTCCTGGATGTCCATAAGCCTGATTTCAATAGAGCCACGATCGAAACGTGGAATTGCTCCCCTGGAATTTACCCAGATAGGATTCAGTTCATGCCCAGGATCAAAAGGTGCGATATCATTTTTTATTTTTTCGTATATCGTATTCAGATAATTTCGTCGCGAAAAAACGGCCTCCGGTATAACCTTACCGGTTATCGATGGAATTCTTGCCTGATTTATTTTATAATATTTTAATCGTGTATCCAGCAACCCGGTGAGCTTGCCATCCAACATCGGAGAACTTGCACATAACGCGGGAAGGATAGGAAGCAGTAGACGCACAGCGGCGTGAAGCTTGGCAAATTCTTCGTCATCATAAAATGGAAGATTAAGGTGGGTGCTTTGCAGATTTGACCAGCCGTGTCCTTTACAATCAAATATTTTATTGTAGATCGTATATACTTCGTTGTTCTCATGCGGCCACAGTTTTGTCTCTTTCATGGGATCCATAAAAGGATGTGCGGCAGTCGGCATTAACATCGTATTCCATCCCGAAAGAATAGAGTTGATACGTTTTACATTTTCCGAAAATTCATTTTCCAAGGCTGAAAAATTGCTCTCTGGTTTTGTAGACTTTAATTCCACAACATGCAGGACCAACTCATTCGACCACGTGACCATCCCATTTTCAACATCACTCCCATAATGGCCCAACACATGCTTTAACAACTCATCCGTGATGGGTTTGATTTGCAGGGTGTCCCGATCTACGAGCATATATTCCAGCTCCACGCCATATCCCTGAAATAAGTGAATACGAGAAGGTTGATTCATTATTATTTATCTGCTTTGATCTTGTTTAAAAATACTTCCATGATGGTAGCGTACAATTTATCTTTCAGAATTTTGTCTTCTATGCCTGAATCAATATTCGGGTTATCATTTATTTCTATAACATAAAACTTTCCATCAACCTCCTTCATGTCTACACCATACAGGCTACGACCGATCAAGGCTGTCGCCTTTAATGCAGTTCGTATCAATCCGGAAGGAGCCTGATCAACTGCGATGGATTCCACTTTACCTTCCTGGTTTTGTTTTTCTGAATTCCAGTTTACAATCTGCCAATGCTCTGACGCCATGAAATATTTGCAAACATACAAAGGCTTGCCATCGATAATCCCAACACGCCAGTCGAAAGTGGTAGGCAAAAACTCCTGTGCAATGAGTAACTCTGACTTTTGAAACATCGTGTTACAAACCTGCTTATACTCTTCGGCATCCTTAATCTTAAATACACCTTTGCTAAAAGCACCATCGGGCTGTTTAAGGATAAAAGGATAAGGAAGTTTTTCCGAAAGGCTTTTATAGTTTTCCTTGCTGACAACATACGACTTGGGTGTCAGTACCTTGTTCGCGGTCAACAGCTCATTCAAATAAACTTTATTTGTACATTTTAAAATTGACTCCGGATCGTCGATCACGGAAAGTCCTAATGATTGCGCCTTTTTCGCAAACCGAAAAGTATGGTGGTTTACAAAGGTTGTCTCCCGAATGAAAAGAGCATCGAATTGAATGAGCTCGTCAAAATCTTCCTTTGTAATTATTTCTACGTTAAAGCCTGCCTGATCACCAGCCTTAACAAATTTCTGGAGGGCCTTTTCATCGGAGGGAGGATTCGGATCTGCAGGGTCAATCAGGATTGCCAGATCATATTTTTTCCGATCGGGCCGTACCTCCCGCTTGCGTAGCAGATACCTCTCCACGGCCATTCGCAGCAGTGGCTTGTCTTCTTCAGGCACTTCGCCCAAACTTAATGGTTTGATGCTTTGAAGAACCCATTTACTGCGTTTCGTAAACGTAGCAATCAGTGAAGGTGCCTGAATATATTGAAAAAGTTGTTTAGCAAGCTTGTTAAGGCTTTCTTCCTGTGTGATCCCAAAATAAATATCAAACTCTACTTTATCATTTATTTCATTTTTGAACGAAGCCTGAATCAAATCATCAAAGTCCTGCGAATCCTCTCGTAAGATGGAAGGGAAACGTAAATCCTGTATAGTGGAAACACCCGGGAGGACCTTATGTTTCCGGGCTTCCGCCAGGAGCGATACATAATATCCCATACTTTGATATTGATACGATTTGCAAAGGTTAATTACCTTTAAGCCTTTGCTATCCTGATAGTCATCGCCTGAAATATAACCTGAGGGTGTAATGACCTCTACGTCTTCCAGGTTGAATTTCCAGTTGTCAGGGTTCTCAACGATGATGAGTTTTGGCATGGGTCTTTTTTTCTTTCGGTTCGATCACCAATAAATTTGCATCGTACGTTACAATGCCCAACATGATACTATTTATCAGGCGTGGAAAACTAACGTTGTACACCTGGCCTTTGCCCAAAGGGTTAGGTTCCATAGGGTCAGCGATGTAGGCACAATTTTTTTCTTCATCGTAGCCTGTAATCACCACAAAATGTCCGGAGGGTTCGCCTTTAATGCTATCATAAATATCGAACTGCGGAATTTCACGGGCAGTACCATATAGGTATGTCGCACTTAAACCGGTTAGTATAGGGATAGACTGATTCAAGTAATCTTTTATCAATGTTTCATCCAATTCAGAGTTACGCAGCTCTCCTCCAAACTCCAGAAATTTAATATACGCAGCGGAAGCCACCTGCAGTTTTCTTCGCTTTAATTTAAACTCCATCTGGGCCTGCAGGTGTTGCACCATTTTTTTTGAAGAATTCTTGAACCAGGTTGGATCAAACACATTAAGATTGTAGGTGTAAATGTGGGCCTTATATCCACGTTTTAAAGCATGATGCCCCAGCATGACAGCCAGTGTCCCCCCGAATTTTAGTCTTTTCACTTCTTTGATAACATCATTAAGTGGAATCGGGTCGTCGTAATAATTGTACAGGGCTTGCAGGCACGTAGGTCCGCACGTTACCTCATCCGGCTGCGCCTGCATATCAAAACCTAAGACAAGTTCTTTTCTCATACTTATATACGCAAAATCAGGCTAGTTTAAGAAGCTTTGTAATCAATAGATCGAAAACCTCCACTAAAATCAAAATGATAATGATTAATTCTAACAAACTACTTTCGCGCTGATTGATGATTTCCCGGAAAACTGAAAGATTATCTTCAATAATACGCAACGTATATTCTATTTCGCTAAACCTGATACGAAGATCAAAATGTTTACTCAGCCCCTGGTGCAGCTTATCCAGGTATTCATCGTCCCACACCTGGTCGGGTGCATCAAAGATGTATATATTTTCGGCTATATCATTTTGTGTGTTAAGCGCCCTGCCTAGAAAACGCATCATATTTTTACGACTGATCTTCAACTTCCCTGTTGATTCCAATTGATTGGCAAACCCTTTCACTTCCGTAAGCAGATTTTCCGTTACACCATGGTAATGGTCCAACGCTACCGACTGGGCCAGGTTAAACATGGTGATACGAATCACCCTTTCGTCTACTTTATCCAGAATTAATTTAGCAAAATCAAAAAGGATTTGTTTTCCCTCCTGAACATCTATCTCATGATCATCACGCAGCCAGTTGTTGAGCGCGTTTCGCTGATAGAGCTGCACCGTTTTTATCGCCCACTTCATTTCGTCTTCGGAATAACCCGCAAAAACGATCACACCAAAGTTGAAGTAATACTGATACTTTTCGTTGGCAAAACGATAAAAGAGTTCTGAAGAAGAATCCGCCAACGGCTTGATATCCAGAAACGTTTTGATCCCTTTAATATCAAGCTGACTAGCCACGAGGAAAGCAGAGAGTTTTACCGTTTGGGGCATACATTAGCCTTTCGTTAAAGATATAAATATAAATTGATGGCGGGATAATTTCAGTTTGTTGGAAATTGGAGAAATTGCTGGCCACTTAAATAAAATTATGAAAAAGGTTATCGTCACCCCAC
>Ga0184629_10000339_pt1 | contig 20874 bp, 17 predicted proteins | sample PLM4_32_b1_FD_133158 | JGI IMG/M metagenome (GOLD analysis project Ga0184629, IMG submission 133158) | Groundwater sediment microbial communities from an aquifer in East River, Colorado, USA - PLM4_32_b1 | ecosystem: Environmental > Terrestrial > Soil > Riparian zone | place: USA: East River...
TAGACAATGAGTGGCGTTATACTTTTTTAAATGATGCAGCCTTGGCTACACATCCATTGAGCAGGCAGGAAACACTCGGCAAAGTGATCTGGGATGTGCATCCCAAAATGCGCGGAACCGTGTTTTGGGATAAATATCATGAAGCCATGCTGACCAGAGAAGTGGTAGAAATTGAAAGCTACTATCTTCCCATGAACATTTGGTTTTTCGTCAAAGTTTATCCTTCAGTGGATGGTTTGACAATTTTCTACAAAGACATTACCGAACGAAAAAAAGCACAGGAAGAATTAGCCAAAAGCGAGAAGCGGTTTCGGGCACTCATTGAAAATATGTCAGATGCCATCGTGTTAAACGATGAGCATTCAAACTTGCTCTACCAAAGTCCTTCCGTAACACGCATCCTGGGATACACCTGGGAAGAAAGAAAAGAGAAGCCAGTATCGAACTATGTTCATCCTGATAACCGGAAGGATTTTATGGCACTGTATAAATTGCTAAATGAAAATCCGGGGCAACCTTTTCCATTTCAATACCGGTCTTTGCATAAAAAAGGACATTATGTTTGGCTCGAAGGAGTAGTCACCAATCTTTTACATGAACCGAGTGTAAAAGCAATAGTAGCAAACTATCGCGACATCAGCGACCGTAAAGAAGCAGAAGAAAAACTAGTTGGTGAACGCACACTGCTGCGGGCACTCATTGACAATTTACCGGATTACATCTATGTGAAAGACAGCGCATCACGCTACCTCGTCAACAATAACGCGAACGTAAAATTCATGGGCCGTTCCTCCGAGGAAGAAACTATTGGAAAAACTGCTGCCGATATTTTCGGACCGGAGATCGCAGGTCCATACCATGAAGATGACCAACAAGTATTCAAATCAGGAATGCCTGTAGTGGACCGTGAGGCGACATCCATTAGCAGTACTGGCGAACACAAATTTTTACTCACCACCAAAGTGCCCTTAAAAGATTCGGAGCATAATGTTATTGGGTTGGTCGGCATTAGTCGTGACATCACAAAACAAAAGGAAGTTGAGCTTGAATTACGCAACAACAAATATTTTTCGGAATTATCCCAGCAGGTGGGAAAAATCGGCCATTGGATTTCAGAAATTGGCCAGACCAGTAAACTCACCTGGTCGGCCGAAGCCTGCAGGATTTTTGGATTAAAGCCTGAAGAGTTTGATGGAAGGGTTGAAACTTTTTTTAGTCTTGTGCACCCCGAAGACCTTGCCAGCGTAAATTCAGCCACCGCTATTGCGATCGAAAACAATCAACTTTATTCTATTGACCATCGCATAGTACTTCGCGATGGTATCTTAAAATGGGTTCATGAACAAGGTGAATCTACACTGGATGAACACGGTAAACCCATCCGGTTAGTGGGGATTGTTCAGGATATTACCGAACGCAAAGAAAATGAAAATGAAATCCTAAAACTTAATGCAGAGCTTGAAGAGCGCGTAACACGCCGTACGGAACAATTACAAGAGGCGAATAAAGAAATGGAAGCCTTTACGTATTCTGTCTCTCATGATCTTCGTTCACCTTTGCGCATCATCGACGGATATGCTCAAATTTTAATTGAAGATTACGCCTCAAAATTAGATGAGGAGGGCCAAAAAACACTGGGTATCATCATGTCTAATGCCAAAAAAATGGGGCAGTTGATCGACGACATGCTAAACTTCTCCAGGATAGGCCGGATTGAACTCAGGAAGGTCGATGTCAACATGAATTCACTCGTGAATGAGGTTGTTCATGAATTGCAACTCGGCGGTGTCACTATTCCTTCCCGCTTGCAAATTGAACTTCTTACAAATGCCATTTGTGATCCCAACCTGATCAAGCACGTCTGGATCAATCTTCTATCAAATGCGATTAAATACTCTACTGCCAAAGTGATGCCTGAAATTGAGGTCGGCATGAAAAAAGGGAGTGAAAAACTGATCTATTACGTCAAAGACAATGGAGCAGGTTTTGATATGCAATATTATGATAAACTCTTCGGAGTATTCCAGCGCCTTCATAGCCATGATGAATTTTCGGGCACCGGTGTAGGCCTGGCAATTGTTCAGCGGATCATTGTACGTCATGGGGGATCCGTGTGGGCGGAATCCAGGGTAAACGAGGGGGCTACATTCTATTTTTCGCTTGACTAAATACCACAATTAAGCTATATTGGGATATCCGCAGAGTGAGTGTCGTTCAAGCCCATTGAGACCTCAGTCGTTGAACCAACTAGTTCGTGCGGTGACCGTTGCAAATGTGTTTTAAGATTTTTAATTCAGTATCCATGGATACTGAATTGGTCATAACTTGAAACCACCCATATGGAACACACCGTTGAAATTTTGCTCATTGAGGACAACCCTCATGAAGCCCAGCTTATTATACGGAATTTAAAAAAACATAACCTGGCCAATAAACTCCTTCACCTGGATGATGGAGCGGAGGCGATCGATTTCATTTTTGCTCAGGAAAAGTACGTAACCCGCCGGGTTGAAGACCATCCAAAATTAATTCTTCTCGATCTAAAGCTTCCGAAAGTTGATGGTTTGGAAATTCTTAAACTGATTAAATCAGATGAGCGAACCAATACAATTCCTGTGATTGTGCTCACCTCTTCGCGGGAAGAACAGGATATTGTAAGCAGCTACAGGCTTGGTGTAAATAGTTACATCGTGAAGCCTGTTAATTTTGATTCTTTTTCCAAGGCTGTAGCAGAATTGGGACTATACTGGATGCTTTTAAACGTAAACCCTAACAGTCAAAGTTCATCATTGTAGATACATTGCAAATTGGAACGCTCCAGGGAAGAGCGCTCTGCCTTAAAGAAGCTAGCTCATTTACCAACAATGGAAGAAGCTAAATTACGATTATTGATGCTTGAAGATAATCCTGATGATGCTGTTTTTATTCAGAAGAGTTTGCAACGGGCTGATTTTAATCTGGAGACCAGAATTGTCGCTACACGGGAGGATTTTATTAGGGCACTCAGCTCGTTTTCTCCTGATCTCATCTTAAGCGACCATCAACTCCCACAATTTAGCTCCCCTGAAGCCCTTCGGATCAGCAGAGAGAAATTTCCTTTTGTTCCTTTCATTCTAGTAACCGGGGCCGTTTCAGAAGAGTTTGCTGCATCCATTATAAGAGAAGGTGCAGATGACTACTTGCTGAAAGGTAATTTGAAACGGCTGCCTACAGCAATTGCACAGGCCATCGAAAAAAAACGAACACAAGAGTCGCTTCAGAAATCACAGGATGCTAAAAGGATTGCAGAACAGGAATTGCAGAATGCACACGAAAGGCTATTGTTTCATATCGAGAATACTCCCCTCGGAAATATTGAATGGGATGATCAATTTTTTGCCAAATCGTGGTCCAAGCGGGCAGAAGATATTTTTGGCTGGAGCGAGCAGGAATTTATTGAAAAGCAAAAAAATGGATTCAGCACGGTCTACGAAGAAGACTTTGCCATGACCAGCCAGGTAGCGGAGCAGCTTTTAAGCGGTAGCGTGGAAAGAAACAATATGCAGAACCGGAATTATACAAAGGATGGCAGGGTGATCTGGTGTGAGTGGTTCAATTCGGTGATGAAGAACAGGGAGGGAAAAGTTATCACCATCATGTCACTCGTGCAGGATATCACCGCGCGAAAAACCTTTGAGAATATCCTAAAAGAATACAACGATCGCTACCAGATGCTTTCAAAGGCGACAAACGATGCCATTTGGGATTGGGACATTGAACATGACTTTGAAATATGGAATCACGGTATACAAACTATTTTCGGATACCAGGAGCGGGAGATAAATTCAACCAAATCCTGGTGGAAAGAAAAAATTCACCCGGGAGATTACGAGCGGGTGAATCGTGAAATAAAGGAAGCCTTCACTACGCACGCAACCAATTGGAATTCACAATATCAATACTTATGTGCTGACGGAACGTATAAATATGTGCTAGACCGTGGATATATTATCTACCAGGACGATCGGCCTGTAAGAATGATTGGCGCCATGCAGGACATAACAGGTCAAAAAAAATTCATTGAAGAGATCGAAAAGCTTTCCCTGGTCGCCAGCAAAACAAATAACGCGGTTGTCATTACAGATGCAGCGGACCATATTGAATGGGTTAACGAAGGTTTCGTTACCCTCACTGGATATTCTTTGCAGGAAGTAATTGGGTTAAAGCCAGGACACGTCTTACAAGGGGCCGAAACTGATCAGGATACTGTAAAAAGAATTTCTGAAAAATTAAAAAAACAAGAATCGTTCACAGAGGAAATCATTAACTACTCCAAAAGTGCCCGGAAATACTGGGTGCGGCTTGATGTCAGCCCTGTCTTTGATGACAGCGAAAAACTAAAACACTTTATCGCCATTCAAACGGACATCAGTTCTCAAAAGGAGTTTGAAAATCAAATTACCAATATAGCCCGCGAGCTTAGCAGCCTGATCGAAAATGCAAACGTGCCGATTTTTGGTGTTGATAAAAACGGCTACATAAATGAATGGAACAAGATAACCGCCGAACTTTCTGAATATAGCAAGAATGAAGTTCTTGAAAAGAAATTGATGAACTTATTAGAACCGGCAATCCATCAGGAGATACAAGCGATTCTTGGAAGAGTTTTTACCGGCGAGTCTACACGTAACTACGAACTACCATTCCTGAACAAAAGCGGGAAACGACTGATCCTTTTAATTAGTATTTCACCCCGGATGGACGTTAATAAAAACATCTATGGCGCAATTTGTGTAGGTCAGGACATAACAGAATTATTCCGCTATCGACAAGGGCTTGAAAAAATGGTGGAGGAACGCACACGGGATCTGAATACAGCGCTCCAAAAGGAAAAAGAACTCGTCGAACTAAAAAGTAAATTTGTCTCCATTGCCTCGCATGAATTCAGGACACCCCTTTCCACCATCTCCTTAGTGACCGGCATATTACAAAAACACAGGGAAAAGATTTCTACCCATGAATTCAATGTTAAACTTGAAACGATTGAAAAGCAAGTCCGTCACATGACCTATTTGCTGGATGATATCCTGATCATTGGGAAAGCCGATGCCGGTAAAATTCTCACAAATTACACCTCTATTTCTGTCGAACATTTCTTTACGCAGACTGCGCGTGAAGTGGAACAGAGTTCAGGTACGCATAAAATCAAGCTTCGGCTAAATTGTTCTATTAAAGAGTTTACTTCAGACGAGAAACTCCTTCGAAATATTTTAATTAACCTGCTCACCAATGCCATGAAGTTCTCCAATTATATTAAAACTGTGGACCTGACCGTATCTAACTCAACGGATTTTTTAAAATTCGAAGTCGAGGACAAAGGTATTGGCATTATTGAAGAGGACATGATAAATATTTTTACACCCTTTCATCGCGGAGGCAATGTAGGGACCATCCAGGGAACAGGGCTGGGGTTGTCGATTGTAAAAAAAGCAGTGGATCTATTGAAGGGCGAAATTAAGGTCAATAGCAGGGTCGGAAAAGGAACCATTTTCGCAGTTTTGTTACCGCTAAACGTATGAAGAAAAAAATTTTGCTCGTAGAGGATACTGTTGAAGCCCTTGATAACTTGAGAGACCTGCTAACGATGGAGGGGTTTGAGGTAATCACAGCGACAAATGGAGAAGATGCGATGTACAAATTTTACATGTACATACCTGACATTATTATAACCGATTTGGAAATGCCCAAAATGGACGGCTTTGCTTTCATAGAAAAAATTAAAAAGACAGACAACCTAAAGTCTATTCCGGTCATCGTATTTTCAGCCAATGCTACTGCTGAAAGCGAGCGTAGGAGTTTGCAATCAGGCGCTGCTATGTTCCTTAAAAAACCTTGCCCCACGGAAACGCTTTTGGAATCAATCAATTCTATTTTAGGCAATGAACCGACTTAAATCATGAATTCATGATCTCCCTTTACGATGAAAGTTGATTTCAATTTTGGAGTCAGTTAAAGAGTACATTTTTTTCCATGAACACAAACTTTCTGATTTTCGCTTCAAGTTCGGCCCTTAGAAATGGTTTGCTGGTAATATATGGAAAGAACTAGAAGTCATTATGGAGGTATAGATCGAATTTGCTTTCAAGGTCTTCCACTGAAAAAGGCTTCAAAATAATATCATTAATACCATTCAGGCTCAGCACATCCATAGAGATAGTACGCGCTGTGAGGGCCAGGATGGGAAGGTCTTTCAAGTTGTAGCCCATTAATCGAATTTGTTTTGCAGTTTCCAGGCCATCCATTTCCGGCATTTGAATAGTAAGCAGTACAATATCGTAGTGACTATCTTTCACTTTATGAACTGCTTCTTTTCCATTTCGAACAACGTCAATTTTAAGGTTCCAATGTTTCAGGATACTTTCAGCATGAACAGCGCTGATGAGGCTGTTTTCCGCCAGCAGCACTTTTTTTCCGCTGAATCGCATCAATAGATTTCCTGACTTATTTTTTTTTGTGCCCATGATTCTGAATTAAAAGTATTGGATTGAAGTTGACAAATGAGGAATGGGTCCTGGCATTATTCATTGTGCTGAATTTCCCGTGCTGAAAGATTTGGAATTGAAAAAGAGAAGCAAGACCCCTCGCCGGCTTTTGAACGCACGGATATAACCCCTCCCATTTTAGCTAGTAACTCCTTCGTAATATACAGCCCTACACCGGCACCGGCAGATCTTTCTGATCCCCGATAGAAAAGCCGAAAAATATTCGGCTGGATCTCATCGCGCATCCCAATTCCGTTATCCCGAATCCGAACCATGCACACGGAAGAATTCACTTTAATGGAAATGCTCATTTGTTTTTCTTCTTTTTTATTATTTTGGTAGACGATGGCATTTGAAATCAAATGAGAGAGTATAATCCGGAATTGATTCCGGTCCGTATAAAGTGGCACCGATTGTTTAATGGTAATCATTGCAGAAATCTTTTTTTCTTCGATTGTATCCTGAAATTCCTGAAGCACTGTGCTTACAAATTCTTTTGCATCAATGGAGCGTGTTGTTATACCCTGGCTTGAATTCGTAAGAAATTGCTCTAAGTCATTCAGCACGGATTCCAGTTTTGCAACTGTATTTTCTATGGATTGTAAATAGTATTTCGGATCAACTTCAGCACTTTCCTCAGAATTCTTCAACAGGTACACCAGACCGGCAATAGATTTTAGTGGCCCGCGCATGGTATGTGAACAACTGTAAATGAATTGTTCTATCGCACTTTTTGCCTTTACCAATTCAAGCTCTGCCACAGAGTTAATCGGGGCTGAATGTTGTATCTTTTCCACTATGCCTGCCTTTGCATTATTCATAACTTCTATGGGTTGATGCCGTAAAGTTGGGACATAGCGCGGTACTGTAAATCAGGTATTTGCGGATTCTGAAAAATCAGGAGCTAAGGGAATAGCACATCAGAGAATCCCTGATAGCGAATCCGTGTCCAATTACAGGGTAGCCTGGGATAAGGCCAGTCTAAAAATAGTTTTTGAGATGCCCTTTACGGAGGAAGGTGGTTACGGGTAATTCTATGATTTGGGCTTTTTCAATTCGATCATTCCATGCTCAATGGCAAATTTCACGAGTTGTGCCGCATTGGTAAGCCCTAATTTATCCTGAATATGCATCTTGTGGCTCTCGACTGTTTTTACGCTAATAAAAAGTTCATCCCCAATTTCTCTCAAACTCTTCCCATGGGCAATCAATACCAGTACCTCTTCTTCACGCTTGGTTAGTTCCTGCGTCTTTTTAGTAGGAAGGCCCTTGCCATCTTTCTCTTTGAGATAAAAATCCTGAAACACAAGGGCCGTAATTTCCGGGCTAAAATACTTCTCTCCCTTCATGGCAGTATGAATGGCCATGAGCAGCGTTTCCTTGTCCGTATCTTTAGGAAGATAACCATCAATGCCGGATTTTATTCCCGCTGTAATGTAATCTTTGTTTACTTCGCTTGAGATGAGGATGATCTTAATCTTAGGGTTATGTTCTTTGATCCAACGGGTGGCTTCAATCCCCGTCATCCCTTTCATAACAATGTCCATGAGAAAGATGTCGGGGGAAAGTTCATTGGCCAGGTTAACGGCGGCTTCACCACTATCAACATCTCCGATCACTTCGATAGACTTATCCCCTTGCAGCAAAGAAATAAGCCCTTGCCGCATCAGGCCATGATCATCCGCAACGGCAACTTTGATTTTAGTATTCATACAACTGCTTTAGATACAGATAATTTCCAAAAGCAACACATGGACAATTCAATAAATGATTGACCAATATCCTGTAGGTAAATCTACTGTTTTTTTTACAATTGTTAAGCCATGCATAGGAAATGAACTGAGCAAATTTATGGCTAATCAGGAAATGGGTTATCGATCGAATATGGTTAATTCTTCTATACATATCAGGGAGGGTTGTATTTTCCACTAAACCTGGCGCATGAGACGTTATTCTAATTATTGATTCTACCTTTTATCGTTTTGTTATGAGACCAGTTACTTTTTTCAAGGAAGGAGCTTATCACAAATAGTATAACAATCCCCGGCGAAATGAACGCTGAGATTTGTAACTTGATTGTCATTTTATTTCATGTACTGGTTTGATAAGAAGAAATTGTATTGGTAGCGGCCAGGCAGAATAGGAGCGGATTCTCCCATAGATGACCTTAGCATAAGATGCTTACTTTTCATTACTTTTTGACAGCGAAAAATAAAACGTGGCACCTTTATTGGGTTGGGCGTTAGCCCATATTCTCCCGCCGTGTTTTGAAATTATCCGGTGTGCAATGGCGAGCCCCACACCCGTCCCTTCGAATTCTGTAGCTTTGTGCAATCGTTGAAAGACACCAAATAATTTGTCGTAGTATCGCATATCAAACCCTGCTCCGTTGTCCTTGACAAAATATATTATTTCGCTCTCCCTTTCCTGTGCACCAATTTCGATCGCCGATTTTTCTTTGCCCAGTGTATATTTTATTGCATTTGAAATCAAGTTCATCCATACCTGTTTGATCGTTACACTATCGGCATAGGCACTGGGAAGGTCGTGCAAACAAAATTCAATTTGTCTTCCAACCTCCATTTTTCTTTGTTCTTCCCAAATCACGTTGACGATGTCTTGCATTGGGATGTTGGCTTTCATCAACTCTCTCCTTCCCAGCTTGGAGAATTCGAGCAAGTCATCAATAAGTTGCCCCATTTTCTTTGCATTTTCAATGATAATGTTCATGATGCGTTGGGCTTCACCATCCATTTTCTCTGCGTAATCTTCCGCAAAGATTTTCATGTAGCCATGGACAGACCTGAGCGGGGCGCGCAAATCATGGGATACCGAGTACGAGAACGATTCCAACTCCTCATTGGCGGCTTTCAATTCATTTGTTCTTTCCAATACTTTTTGTTCAAGGTTCTGATTGAATGACCTGATCTCTTCCTCTGCTTTTCTATACTTGCTGATGTCGGTATAAAAAACAGCAATGCCATCTTCATGCGGATAGGCGCGCACTTCGAGCCACATCGCATACGAAGAATAGTGAATTTCGAACGATCGCGGTATACGTTCTTCAAGCACACGGTGATACTCTGTGTCGAACGTCGTTCCCTTCGTATCCGGGAAGGCTTCCCAAAGTGTTTTGCCGACGAGCTCATCTTTTTGTTTCCCCATCAGTCCGAGGGCTTTGTTGTTCACAAAAGTATATTCCCAGTGTTTGTTGAAGCTGACATAAGCGTCTCCCATGCTTTCAACAATATTTTCCAACCTTTCTTTGTGTTGACTCAATGCCAGGTTCTGTTCCTGAATCTGGGTCAGCATCTGGTTAAATGCATCCGTAAGGTCACCCAACTCGTCATCGCCGGTCCTGGTTGCCCGCACGGCATAGTCTCTGCGTTCAGAGATTGCGCGTGCCGTTTCGGCCAATGCCAGTATGGGTTGCGAGACGCTTCGCTGCAAGTTTCTGGAAAGAATAAAAGCCAGCACGAAAGAAAGCGCTATCACTAAAACAACAATGAAGGCATAAAGCTGAAAGCGTTCACGCATAGCCCCCATGTCGGATATCAGGTACAGGGATCCGAGTCGCTTAGCGCCCTGTTTTACGGGCTGAAAGACAATGAGGTGCGCCTGATGAAACCGGTATCCGTCTTGTTCAGGAGTACCAGGCAAATTACTGGCAGGCATATCTGACGGGTAATGAGAAAACAGATTTCCTTTTTCATCATAGAGGCCTGCAGCTATAATATGTTTTTCTGCTTTGAGCGCCGCCAATATTTCTTTTGCATCCTCCGGGCTATCAAATGCAAGAGCGGCAGTACTGTTGGCTGCTATAATTTCTCCAAGGGTAGAGAGTTGCCGCACCGTTGTGTGACGGAACGTAAAGAATTCGTAAGCGAAAAAAGAAACACAGGTTAACAACAAAACCGCTCCGCTGGTCAGGAGGATGACCGTCATAAGTTTTCGTCGAATAGGCATGTTTTTCAGGAACATCCTCAACTTATTTTGCGGAAACAATCTCAGCCAACCGGAGCAGCTTTGAGCTGATGGTAAGATCAGCCTCGCGGGCAGCCTCTTGGTTGATTTGAAGCCGTATTTTGTTATTCTCTTCCAGGAAGCGGACGATTCCACCCTGGCGAATGAAGCCGTTATTTTCACCAACGGTAAGAATACCGTGACCTTTCAACCCAGTCAGCACTTTTTGAAGTTGATTGGTCTGAGCTACGTTAACAAAGAGAATGTGACATGCTTTGGCCTGCTCTACATTCTCATAGCGCTGAACCGTAATGGGGCGGCCGTTTATTTTTTCACCCTCTACAGTGTTGTCCAGGTAGTTCCCAAAGGGATCCGTTCCTAAAATACCAATGACCAACGGTGCCTGCGCTTCGGGAAAAGCACTGGCTGGCCATTCAACGAACTGGGTGAAGTTGAACAGAAAGACAGCTTTGACCTGATACGCTGGTGAAGTCTTTTGCCGGGGAGCCATCATGCTCATGGTCAGAAGCGGAATTAAAAGCACAATTTCAAGCCTAGTTGAAGCCTTAGCGCGACGCAGTGGCAGACCTGTAATTTCGCTCATATCCTTCCTATCACTTTTATATAGATACTTCGCTCGACATCCTTTGGCGCCGGCGATGAGGGTATAAATTCGGTATGACTGTCCTTCACCAGGTTCTGCCCCACGATATTTAGCTCGATCATTTTGTTCAGCTTCCATGCAAACCGCACATCCAGGCCGATATATTCAGAAACGTATGGCTCCGGGAGCTTGTCTACATAACGTAATACAACACCTAATTCAATGCGGCCTGGAAGATCTATGGCAGACTGAATTAATAGCTGGTGGCTCGGATCGTTGCTTTCAGCCGTTCCCTTGTTGCTGTCGGAGCTGTTTGCTTTAACCTTGAGTTCCTTTTCCAGAAACGTGTATCCGCCACGGAGACTCCACCAGCCGTTTAATTGATACATGGCTGAAAACTCTACTCCATAGGTATTGCCTTTTACGCCATTGCCGAACGTAAGCGGAATGCCCAGGGGCGGCGGTCCCGGTTCTACACTGCGTATGTTGTCATAGACATTATAATAGGTTGCCATGGACAGGGAAAGATCTTCCCCGGGCTGTAAGCGCCATCCCAACTCGTAGGCGAGAACTTCTTCCGATTTAAAGTCACTGCCAACAATAATGGGTATCGCCGGAGTCAGATAGAGAAAGAACTCACGATCAATGCGTGCCGGGTTTCTTACAGCACGGGATACAGCCGCCCATAGGGTCTGCCGTTTTGTTGGCTTCCAGTTAACGTGCACACTGGGTTGATGTTGAAGCCCGGTATAGGTGTTATGCTCAATTTTTATTCCCACCGTGAGACGCAAACGTTCTTTGATCAATGTGATCTCATCCTGGAGAAATGCATTGTACAGGTATAGTGATTTCCGTGCAGGAAGAAAAGCAAATAGTTCAAGGTTGTTCACTTCGTGGTCCATCATCCGGAAACCCAGGCCATAGGTCACTTCCTGCCGTTGGCCAAGTTGAAGGCGATGTTGCCCTTCAACGTCATACGTTCTCAGTTTCTCTGCAAAGCCATTTCGGAAGTCCCTCCAGGTCTGATCGTAATAGAGCTGTACTTCAAAACCGGATTGCCCCGAGATGCTGTGGACCCAGCGACCCAATACATTGCTTCCGCTGGCGACAACCGGTTTACCACCATCAGGGTCTGGCCTGCCATCGTAAAAGTTTGTTTGTAAGGTAATAACTCCATTTTCAGTTACATCCCAGTCAAGACGAAAGCCTCCTTGTGCCATGGTCCAGTCGTCGTTGGCATCAACACTATCCGGGTAGATTGTGTTGTCACGTTTGAATGCAGTTCCATAAATGCGATAGGAAATGTTCCTCGTAAGATTACCTCCATAGCGTAGGCTTCCCAGGCCGCGTAATTCCGTGCCCGTGCCGGCTTCGGCAAAAAAGCCTTTTGTCTCCTTAGTACTCTTTGTAGTGATGTTGATCACTCCGTTAACGGCATTCGCACCCCACAACGTTCCGCCCGGTCCACTGATGACCTCAATGCGATCTATGTCTTCCAGGAGCAGATTCTGCACATCCCAAAATACCCCGGCATACATCGGCGTGTAGACTACCCGGCCATCGATCAGCACAAGGAGCTTATTGGCCAGAACGTTGTTGAATCCACGTGCGCTGATGGCCCATTGACTGGAGTTGACCTGCGCCACTTGTAAATTCGAAACAAGCCGCAATGCTTCCGGAAGGCTGGAAACTCCGGAATGTCGAATATCTTCTTGTGTGATTACCTGAATAGCTGAGGATGTTTCTGACAATTTCTCAAGGTGCCTGGAAACCGAGGTTACTTCAATATTCATCAGTTCCTCCATCGTTAGCCTTTTCAACTCGCTGGGCGAGGGCAGATTTTCCGATTCTTGCGCTAATGTATTTTCCCCTAAGATGGTTATCGCTGCAAGCAACAAACCAGCGAAAAAACTACAGCTGGAGGGTTTTGAAAATCCTATCCTATGGCCAGCATAACAGGTGAAGAGGTTGAACGGCATAGCATTATGTTTTTTTAATCACCATCCAGTAGAAGCCCAGCATTGAAATGGTTTTAGCAAAATTTTCAAACTCTACAGGCTTGACGATGTAGCCATTGGCACCCAGTTCGTATGATCGTTTGACATCCGGATCTTCCGCAGATGATGTCACCATGACCACGGGTATTGATTTCGTTCGTTGATCGGATTTGACTTTCTGTAATACTTCAAGCCCGCTCACTTTTGGCATTTTAATGTCTAGAAAAATCACCTCGGGAGTATATCCAATATTTCGACCCTTATATTGACCTGTTCCAAAAATAAAGTCGAGTGCCGTCGCACCATCACTAAGGTGAACCACGCTGTTAGCCAGGTTTTGTTTTCTGAGCGCAGGGATGGCAAGGTCGGCGTCATAGGGATTATCTTCTACAATAAGAATTTCTATTTCATGATCATCCATATCGTTTTGATGGTTAACGTCATAAAAAAAGCCCATCATCCTCCCTCCTTCTTTTCGAAGGGATTATGATGGGCTCCTACAGATGTCTAAATTACAAATTATTAACTTCCCGGCAAGTGTTCAGTTACAATAATAACGCAGGGATTTCTATCTAACGCACATCGTGCATGACCTAAGCCTTGCGCAAACAGGCTGGAAGAGGAAGCATGATCCTTGCGAGCTCACGCCAGGACTATCCTGAAGTCATTTGCGCGTAGGTCACTCGTAACTTATCTTCCGCATCGGCTAATTGTCTTTTTAAAAGATGCAGCTTTAATGATTTTAAATATAGTGAGTCCAATACCTTCTTAAATGTTGTCGTATTTTGCTTGAGTCTTAAGGGACGCACTTGACATTATGCGCGGCCATGGCTCGCGCCAGAATGAAGGGTATTCAAAAAAGACCGTCCAAAGGTCTGCCCTTGATGTACATCAATAACTCCTTTGACTTATGTCAATGGAGGCGAACGTTTTTTTTGTGTAGTTGCAAGCCGCAATTTATTAAAACTAATAAACGGAACACTGGCTAAATGATTTTCGAGCTTCTTAAACTGAACATAGATATAACGGATGATGACTTTAATTCGATCTATCCGGGGAAAATCAGGATGCTTGCTAAAAAACATTGGACCTCTGTATCCGTAGCAAAGCTGGCCTCAGAATTTTTGGTGGAGAAACCTGGTACCAGGGTCCTGGATATTGGTTCAGGGGTAGGTAAATTTTGCATGATAGGTGCTACGAACACAAAAGGACATTTTACGGGTGTTGAGCAACGGTCTGATCTGATAGCATTATCCAAAAAGCTTTCAGATTCCTACTATATCCATAACGTGAGATTTGTCCACGCTAACATTACCTCCATAAAATTTAGTGATTATGAGGCATTTTACTTCTATAACTCCTTTCACGAAAACATGGACAGGGTAAACAGAATTGATGACGCTATTAGGCTCGATAGGCAACTCTATCATTTATATTCGATGTACATGGTCAAGCAATTTGCCGCATTACCGTTGGGTGCCAGACTTGTTACTTATTGCAGTCCCTTAAGTATTATACCTCGAACTTTTAAGTTACAGGACGCTTCAAAAGGCGGGTTGCTAAAATTTTGGGAGAAGGTTACTGTTGGCACAAAGCCGTCAATTTGGCAAAACTGAATAGAATGTCCGGCTCATTAAAATGCCGTTCAATCCAATGGCAAAATTTAAAAGAATAAGACCTGTGTATGGAGTTTTATACAGCGGATTGTCGTTTACTCCATTATCCGTTAGCAATATTATCCGTTATCAATGTTTTTCTGACCTCTTTAAATGCTACCCTTTTCTCGAGTGCTGACCCATAAGATTGGCTTCGATGATAATTTTTTTTCGATCGGTAATTCGAATAATCCTGGCTGTGGTTTCAATAAGTCCATCACTCTTAAACTCACGGAGAAGCCTTACCAGTGTCTCTTTAGCAGTTCCAACCATGTTGGCAAGATCCGTTCTGGACATATTTATTTCACTTGGGATAGTTGGCTTATCCGAAGCTTTAAATTTTTCCTCCAGTATTAATAGATTAAAAGCTAATCTTTCCCTGACCGTTTTAGTGGCGAGGTTGGTTATACTATTAATGAATAAACTAAACTCATGGCCTAAAGCTTTCAAGAGCCTATTGGATAACTCTGTTGAATTTCGCAAGACCTGTAAAAAATTATCCTTTGGAATAAATGTGATCTCGGAATCTTTAATGGTAGCGGCTGAATCCGGATAATATTCTTCCCCTAATAATGCGTGATAGCCAAGCAGTTCACCTTCACCACATACGTAGAATATTTGTTCACCCCCCTTTACAGTAGGTTTATATTTTTTTACGATGCCCGTTTTTACGTAAAATATTCCCTTTTGTATTCCTCCTTCCCTAAAAATTATTTCACCTTTTTTATAAGTATGCGTAACACCCGACTCCATGAGTATTTCCAGCTGTTCACTAGTAAGTCCTTCAAAGATCTGATCTCTTTTTAAGCGGAAGTTTTCAGAAAGAAAATTGGTTAACATAGTCAGTGGTTACCCTGCCGGGCAAGGTACAAATTATTAAAGTCGGTCACTATTGCCGTTGATTTTTATCAACGATGCTATTAATTGTATTAAGCGACAACTATGGAAAGGACAATTAGATTTGTTTCAAAACAGCTCATGCCAATGATTCTGTCACACATCAGGCTAGGAAAGGAGAGCATCTTTAGGAGATTCCTATGAGATACCTTATGAATTAAGAGCAGTAATGGATCAAATTGTTGATATAAGTCAATGGTCAGGTTGACTATACTCCATAGAGACTAACTTCTGAGCACTTAATTTCGCTCATAAGCGTTCGCCGAGATGATTTGAAAATTTACTGAGTCCAATCACTGTAATAGTCTGTCCCGGACACCTATAACCTGTACACTTCACCACGTCCGAAACCTGGCCACCTTCTTTAAAGAGGAGTGCCAGGTGGTGAATTTCGGCATCAGCTACTTTTATCAGGGCAATGGTTGCCTATGGCTATGAGATAATAAATCAAATTAAAGGTGGCCGGGAATGTTGGCCATTTAGAAATTATAATTGAAAATTCCAACAGGAGACAGAAAGTCAAGCATCGATAACATCGGGGATGGTTCTATTCAAAAGGACATTCCCTAATTCTTTGATTCAAAATTATCCCGAATGCCTTTTCGGAATGAAGCTGAGGCAAAATCGCGTTGATTTAAATCAACAATCATGTTGACAAGATTCAATGGACATGAGCCAACTGGTTTTTACTTTTAGGGATTCATTATTTCAGCGCAAAATTATGATCAAAAAATTGAAGGCATTTTACAATCAATATAGGCCAGACCCGTGAAAGCAGCTGTTTTAATTTATTGGATAGTCTACCACATGATTATCCTATATTTTATTTATGGAAAATGGCTGCGTTGAAAGTGGGATATTCTATTCTACCTGATAAATCAAAAGAAATACAATGAAATTGAGAATAAACTGTCTTCCCTTCGAGAGAAGTTATGAATCTAGCTATGCTGCGTTTTTTGAAAAGAACATAATTAACAAAGTATCCACCCAATTTTTGCATTTTATGAACTATTTTTCCTTTATTCATAAATGGTCAGGTGCAAATGTATGTATTATACGGATTCATTTTCAAGCGGATATTAATTGTAGCAACCTTCTTTAACATCATATAAAAATGATTTTCAGTATTGCCGTCCTGATAACGGTGGTCGCTTTCGTCCTGCTCATACTTGTTAAGGGACAGGCAAAAGGAAGTATTGCGTTGGGGGTGGTTTTGATTAATGCGGGTTTAAGTTCGTGGATAGCGTTTCGCACGCTTTATGGAGACCCGTTTGAGCTCTCGTTCTATGGAGGGCTTGTTTTTGGGGAAATTCCAATCCGGGTTGATTCCCTTTCAGGATGGTTTCTCTTAATGATGAACCTGACCATGGTAACTGGAATAGTATATGGCATACGTTACATGACCCCCTACAACGATCAGTCATCGAATATTACATTGCATTATACAAGCTATATCCTCAATCACATTGCCATGATTGGTATTTATACGCTACAAAATAGCCTGGCATTTTTGTGTGTTTGGGAACTCATGGCTATTTCAGCTTTCCTTATGGTCATATTTGAACATAGTAAAATGGAAACACTCAAAGCAGGTATTAATTACCTGGTACAATCACACCTCTGCATTGTTTTTCTGACCTTCGGATTTATTTGGGTGAGTGCTAACACCGGCTCATATGATTTTAAAGCCATTAGCACGTACAGTGCATCTGTTATTCCAGCGTTAAGTTTTTTACTCTTTGGTTGCTTTTTTATTGCCTTCGCCTTTAAAGCCGGTTTTGTTCCATTTCATACGTGGCTTCCTTACGCACATCCGGCCGCCCCGGCCCATGTTTCCGGTATCATGTCAGGTGTTATCATAAAACTAGGAATCTTTGGCATGTTCCGTATGCTGTTGTTGATAAAAGAGAACCACTTGCTGATTGGTTATGTGATCCTGATCATTTCCCTTATTACCGGTGTTTATGGTGTGATGCTCGCTATCATTCAACACAACCTGAAGAAACTGCTGGCCTATCACAGCATTGAGAATATTGGGATCATCGGTATCGGAATAGGGCTTGGGGCCATTGGCTTAGGTTTGAACAAGCCATACCTCGTGTTTACTGGATTTGCAGGTGCTCTTTTACATACTTTTAATCATTCCCTTTTCAAATCACTCCTTTTTTATGGAGCAGGGACCGTCTATCAGGCCACCCATACGATGAACATTGAAAAACTTGGCGGACTAATAAAAAAGATGCCGCAGACGACAACATTATTCCTCATCGCATCATTAGCAATTTCTGGCCTGCCACCCTTAAATGGATTTATATCCGAGTTTTTTATTTACTCCGGTCTCTTTAACGGAATTCGTTCTGATCAGTTGACGCATACGGTTGTCATCATCACTGCCCTTTTCAGCCTCTCTATCATTGGTGGGCTCGCCATGCTCTGTTTTACCAAGGCATTTAGCGTTGTTTTCCTCGGAACGGAACGGCATCCTTTTCACCAAAAAATCCATGAAGCAGAACTCTTCGAACTTTTCCCGAAATACATCGTGGCTATTTGTATAGTTGCTATTGGTGTATTTCCTCAGTTGTTTATAAGTACAGTGGCAAAACCCGTTTCCCTTTTTTACAGCGGGAGTACTTTCAAACCTATACAACAGGAATTTATTGATGTCGCCCAGATGGTAAGCCTGGCTGCATGGGGATTAATCCTATTGTCATTATTGGTGCTGGGGATTAAGAAAATAACAACCTCCGCCAGGAACATTACGACGGCTCCTACCTGGGCGTGCGGCTACACCGTTCCAACACCACGGCTTCAGTACACGGCAAACTCCTTTGTACGTTCGTTCCGGAAGCTCATTCGCCCTTTGCTCATCATGAATAAAAAGGAAGAAGTGATTTATGGGGTGTTTCCCGACACTATTCATTCTGAAACGCATCCGTATGACAAAATAGAAGCACTATTAATTGATAAGCCAATTAAGGGTATCAGGCGTTTTATGGGAAGGTTCAAGCTTGTTCAGAATGGTAGTGTGCAGTATTATATTTCATATGGCGTCGGTTTTATTTTCATGACCATCACTGTGCCGTTTCTGGTAACTGTAGTAAGGTATGTGATCCATCTTTTAAAACAGATTGGAGTATGAGCCTCATCGGTTTGGTTTTAATTATAACGACTAGTTTCTTCTTCTCCGGGATAGTAATTCGCACCAAAAGTATTTTGTCCGGGAGAAAGGGGCCCGGGATGCTGCAGCCTTTAAAGGATATATGGAGGCTGTTTCGCAAGGGCGCTGTTTACAGCAAAACGAGTAGTTTCGTTTTTCGGATTGCGCCAAGTATTTATTTTTCTACAGTGGTGATGGCAATTTTTTTGATCCCGTTTGACAGCTTTCCAGGTATCCTATCGTTTCGGGGTGACTTTGTATTTTTTGCCTATGTGCTGGCCCTTGGAAAGTTTTTTATGATCATCTCTGCAATGGATACCGGCAGTAGTTTTGAGGGAATGGGAGCCAGCCGTGAAGCCCTTTACTCCATGTTAGCAGAACCTGCATTTTTTATTCTCATGGGATCATTCGCGCTGCTTACAGGTCATACTTCTTTTTTTGAGATATTTAATAACCTGCGATTTGGTTCATACATTTCTTATGCGTTGGGCACGTTGGCCACCTTTGTACTCATCATCATCGCGATGATTGAAAATAGCCGCATGCCTGTGGACGACCCAAAAACACACCTCGAACTGACGATGATCCATGAAGTGATGATTCTCGATAACAGCGGGTTCGACCTCGGCCTTATCCTTTATACAACCAATCTCAAATTTGCCATGTATGGCGCATTGATCGCCAATTTCCACATTCCATACGGCTTGGCGCTCCATTACTCCATGGCTGTCTTTATGGGTATCCAGATTCTTTTTGCAATCAGCGTGGGCATCATCGAATCGTTTATGGCGCGGTTCAGGATGAATCATAATCCACAATTCATTTTTACGCTGTCGTCAATTTCGATATTAATATTTCTTGGCGTGTTGCTGATGCTGGGAAGAATTGCTTAAAACAAAAGAAGTATATGACGAATACATTACTTATGACATTTATCATCAGTCTCGTTTACATGGTGGTAGCGAACCGGCTTTACACATACATCGTAATTCTTTCGTTTCAGGGTTTTGTTTTGTTTGGAGTTGCCTTTATTGAACTTACGGAAATAAGATTGATCAACCTGATCTTCATTCTCCTTGAAACGGTAGTTTTCAAAGCCGTTGTCATCCCTGCCTTTCTCAATTACATCATAAAAAAAAATAACATAACGCGTGAAGCAGAACCCTTTCTCCCGAATTTTATTTCTGTCGTAGTTGTAACGGCCATCATCATAGCGTCTTTTCTCCTGTCTCATACGATCCATGACGACCAACTAAAAAGTATCTTTTTTGTGGTTGCGTTATCCGCCTTGTTCACTGGCCTTTATATCATCATTACCAGAAGAAAAATAATTACGCATGTCATGGGCTTTCTGGTCATCGAAAATGGAGTTTTTGTTTTATCGCTGGCGGTAGGAAATGAAATGCCAATGGTTGTCAACACAGGAATCATGCTCGATATTTTTGTCAGTGTACTCGTCCTGGGAATTTTTGTTAATAAGATCGGAGATGTATTAAAAGAGCATGATGCCGAGCAATTGAAACAATTGAAAGATTGATTATATGAACGTATGATTGGAATTTACCTTGTCCTTGTAATCATTCTTAGCCTTTCCCTTTTTTTATCCAGGGATAGAAACCTTAGCTATCTATTGATTGTGTTCTTTATCGCATTGCAATGGATACTCACCGTCTACGAATTCAATCATAAAGACCTGACAGCGCTGGAGTATTTTACCAGTGATTCATTCAGTCTTATTTTGCTGGGAATACTTGGGATCGTATGTGTTCCCGCCTTTTATCATAGTCATGTGTATTTTAATAAGCACAGAAATACTCCTCGTGAGCGAGGAATTTACTATGCTTCGATGCTCAGTTTGATCGCCTCCCTCAGTGCAGCCTATCTGTCAAATCACATTGGAGTTACCTGGATTTTTGTGGAATTGACCACGCTCAGCGCAGCCGCCTTAATTTACCACCGACGAACCAGAAGGACGCTGGAGGCTACCTGGAAATATATTTTTGTGTGTTCTATCAGCATTACATTAGTGTTTATTGGTATCTTATTCCTCAGTATTGCAATACAGCAAGAGGGGCTTAAA
>Ga0184629_10000340_pt1 | contig 20760 bp, 20 predicted proteins | sample PLM4_32_b1_FD_133158 | JGI IMG/M metagenome (GOLD analysis project Ga0184629, IMG submission 133158) | Groundwater sediment microbial communities from an aquifer in East River, Colorado, USA - PLM4_32_b1 | ecosystem: Environmental > Terrestrial > Soil > Riparian zone | place: USA: East River...
CCGTCTTCCCGGATACCGAGCTGAAGCGGGGCGACATCGTGGAGGTCTCGGTGATCGCGCGCGCGGAGATGAGGATGAGGTCGGCGAGCGACACGGTGGCCCCGCACAGCTCCTGGGGCTCCTCGCTGAGGCGGAACTCGGCCGCGGAGGCCGCCGCCGCCCGGGTGACGTCCGCAATCGGGTCGGCCCCGCTGGCGCCGACCCGTCCCGCCGCGATCTGGAGCACGCAGATCGGGGTCCCCTCGTGGACGATCTCCAGTCGTCCACCCAGGCCCCGCCGATGGATCTCGCCCAGTACCGCCGGCAGGGGGCGGTCCTTGAGGCTGCCGCGCAGCACGGCGTCGCTCATGATGCCGACCTCGCGAGCGCCTCGCCCCACGCCGTCAGGGTATCCTCATACCCCGCGCCGAAGGCGGCCTGGAAGGCCGCCGCGTCTCCCTCGCCGCTACCGAGGCGCGCCAGGAAGTCGAGCAGCGCGCCGAAGCCGCGCTGGGAGATCAGGTGCTCGGTGAAGGCGAGCGACGAGGCGTAGTCGAGATCCGCCGCGAATGCCGAGCCGCCGCTCAGGCGGTAGGCGCGCGCCAGGTGCTGCGAGGTCGTGGCGCTGGAGCGCTTCCCTTCCTCGCGCTGGGCCAGCCCCTCCTGGATCCAGGTCGGGGCGTTGCCGCGCGATTTCGCGGCCACCAGCGCGTGCGTCAGCTCGTGCACCAGGACGCGGCGCAGGCGTTCGTCGATGACCCGAACTCCGCCGATCGGCACCCGGATCTTCCCGTCGTAGATCCCACCCGTCCACTGCGGAGTCTGGGTGACCTCGTGGAACTCGCGCTCCGGGTAGAGGATGACCACGAGCACCGATTCCGGCAGGGAGTTGTAGCGGGTGACCAGCTCGCTGAAGCGCTCTTCGAGGAAGGCGAGGATCGCGCTCCCGAGGGCAGGCTCGGCACGGTCGCCGTCGTAGCGCAGGGTGAAGTGGGCGCCGGCGGAGGCGCGGTACTCCCCGCCCACCTCCTGCTCACGCATCGCCTTCTCCAGGCGTGCGTGGGTCCGCTCCGACGGGGCGAGTGCCTCCGCGCGCTGCCAGACCTCGATCGCCTCGCGGACCTGGTCGTCGCGATAGAGCGCCTCTCCCAGGTGCACCAGCGCGTCGGGCTGGTCGGGGGCGAGCGCGAGCGCGGTCTGCAGGCGGGAGAGCGCCTCGCGCGTGCGCCCCTGCTCGAGGAGCGCCACGCCGAGGTTGACGTGGGCCGGCGCGAGGGCCGGGTCGAGCCCAACGGCCCGTTCGTACGCGGCGACGGCGGCGTCGGCGTTCCCTGCGCGCAGCGCTTCGTTCCCCATCAGGGTGAGCACCTTCGCCATCCGCTCCTCGGCCGCAGGGCGCGCCGCGATATCGGTGCGCGCGAGCGCCGTAAGCGCCTCGAGCTGCCGCGCCAGCGAACCCTCCCCTTCGCTGCCGGGAGGATCGGGTTGAATCGGCGCGAGCGCATCGACCGGGAGCGTGGCGGGGGAGTCCGCGGCCGGCGGGAGGGCGCGCGCGGCACGGACGGCGCCGCTGGTGGGGGGGGGATCACGCCGATCGGAGCCGTCGCTCCCGTCGATCACCCTCTCGACCGAGGCGAACGGGATCCCGATGGTGCCGCCGTACTTCGGGTAGATGAGCGAGGCGCCGTCGGTCCACCACGAGTCGACCTCGATCCGGCGGCCATCACGCAGCAGCAGCGTATCGCCGGCGCGCCCGATCGACGTGGACGACAGCCATAGCGCCAGGAGGCACCCGAGGCGGAGACGCATCAGCGCCATTGTGGCAGAGGCGCCGCGCCGCCTGCCAGCGCGGCGCGGGAACTCAGGGCACCAGCCGGCCGAGGAGGACCGGGAGCGGCTTCTCCCCGCTCCGGAAGTAGGCGGGGATGGTCGCGCGGGCGGCCTCCGCCGCGTCGCGGTCCCGGTGGACTCCCCAGCAGACGCGGTAGCAGGCGCGTCCGCGGACCTGGACCGGTGCGAGGAAGAGGGAGGTCGACGGATCGACTCCGCGGTGAATCTTGGCGAGCGTGTCGGGCTCACAGGCGATGAGCACCTGCAGAGTGTAGCGATCGGGATGGGCGCGCACCGGGTCCACGGACCAGAGGGCCGCGGCCCGCGCCATGTCTCCCCTGCGAAACGCCGCAAGTCCGGCCTCGTACCCCTCCCCCTCCAACAATTTAGCGTCCCCCTGCGGCTTTTCAAGCACCGCGGGGGGGGCCGGCGAAACCCGCGGGCCGGGCGCCGCCTGGGGCGGAGTTCCGCTCGGCGCCGGGATGACGGATTCCGACGCTCCGCTCCCTGCAAGCACCTCACCCGGCGTGGCGCCCACTGCCGCAGGGCGCGGCTCGAGACTGCCGGCATCCGCCGTTCGTTCGAGGCGGTTGGTGGTGTCCAGGCTCGGCGCGGGGGCGTCCCCGTTCAGAAACGCCCAGCCGACGAACAGCCCCAGGACGATGAGAATGCCTCCGACCAGCCAGGTCCGGTGCGATCCACCGGCCGGTCGTGGCGGCGGCGCGTTCATCGCGAGGCGCTCGCCTTCGGCAAGCGGCTCGTCCCAGCCCGGATCGTCCGCGTCGGCGTGAGCCCGCTCACCGGCCCTGGAGTCGTCGCCGGCGCCTGCCTCATCCGGCCCCTCCGCCCGCCGGTCCCAGTCCGGCTTCACCTCGTCGGCCGCGTCGAAGGGGAGCTCGGCAGTCGTGGCTGGCTCGTCCCAGGCGCGATCGAACGGGGTGTCCGGCCGGGGGACCGCTGGCGGGTCGCTGAACTCCTCGTCGAGGCCGAGCGGGTCGACCGACCGATCCGGCTCGCGGGTCGCGCCGCGCTCGGCCGGCAGCGCAACCTGGGCGGAGGGTGTCACCGCCCGTCGTGCGACCGACTCCGGCGCTCTCGGCTGCACCAGGCCGAGGGCGTACAGGCCCAGGATCACCTTCGCCGCCTCGAAGTCATCGAGCGACGACTCCGCGAAGACGCTGCGCAGGTCCCGGTGCGCGTCGAGCAGGCGGACCAGCTCTTTCTCCTGCTCGCCCAGCGGCGGGACCTCGGCGCCAGGAACCAGCTCGAGGACCGCGTCGAGCGTCCCGATCGAGGCGGTGACCTGCTGCCGCGTGGCGAAGGCCCGTACCGCGCTCAGGACGACCGTCGGCAGGGTGAGCCTGAGGTTCACGGCACGTTCCGGCAGCGGCCCGGGGCGGGCGCGGAACTGCCCCTCGGGCCACTCCGCCAGCGAGGCCACGACCCGCTCGACCTGGCGCTTCGCCCCCCCGAGCAGGTCGGCAGGGCCGATGAACCCGAGGTTCACGAGGACGCTGCCGAGCGCCTCGCCGGCGACGGCCTTCTCCTCGGCCAGCTCGAGCTGCTTCGCCGTCAGCCTTCCCTCGCGCAGGAGCAGCGGGCCGAGACGATCCTCCGGATCCGTGCTGCTCGCGCACGCCAGCAGCCCGTCGTTGAGGTAGAGGACCTTCACCACGCCCTCGCGCTCCGCTCGCAGCGAGCCGGAGAACTGCTCGGCGACCAGCTCCCGCAGCAGCGGGATGGCGGGCTCGGTGGCGAAGCTTCCGGATCGCTCCGCAGTCGCAGGCATGATGTCTCCGGGGCGGGATTGAGGCCCGCGGTCAGGGCCGAGCGGCGTGGAGGGCCCCGCGAAGAGCGAGGCGGCGCCGACGAGCAAGATTATAGGAGGGCGCACGCAAACCTGTCAAGAGAAAGGTGTTCTGGGAGCGTCCGTTCGCGGCCCGCGAACCTGCGTGCTACAATCGCGGGCGGCGGCGTCCTCCGCCGTGGAGAGAGTCGGGATGCCGTCCGAGCCACCCCCCGCGGATCCCTCCCCGCTCCCGCGCCCCGGGCAGCGTCACGGCGAGTCTCTCAGCACCGATTTCCTCGTGGTCGGCTGCGGCATCGCGGGACTGCGCGCCGCCATCGAGCTGGCGCAGGAGGGCGCCCGCGTACTCGTGATCACCAAGGACAACCCGATCGACTCGAACACGTGGGAGGCGCAGGGAGGGATCGCCGCCGCGCTCAGCGAGGAGGACGATGTCGCGCTCCATCACGCCGACACGCTGGTGGCGGGAGACGGGCTGTGCGACGCGCTCGCGGTCGGGATCCTGGTGGAGGAGGGACCTCGCTACATCACCGAGCTGATCTCCTGGGGGATGGAGTTCGACCGCGACGGATCGCGCCTGGCGTTCACCCGCGAAGGGGCCCACAGCGCCCGGCGGGTGCTGCACGCCGGCGGCGACTCCACGGGGCGCGCCATCGCGCAGGCGCTCCTGTCGCGCGCGCGCACCCTCCCGACATTGCGCTTGCAACCGCAGGTGTTCACGGTGGACCTCCTGCTCGACGCGAACGGGCGCTGCGGCGGGATGCGCTGCCTGGACGAGCAGACTGGCGAGCCGTTCGACATCCAGGCTCGCGCCGTGCTGCTGGCCACCGGCGGCTGTGGACGCCTGTTCCGCGAGACCACGAACCCGCCGCAGGCGACCGGCGACGGGATGGCAATCGCCTGGCGCGCCGGAGCGGTGTTGATGGACATGGAGTTCGTGCAGTTCCATCCCACCGCGCTGCGTCTGCCCGACACTCCGTCCTTCCTGATCTCGGAGGCGCTGCGCGGCGAAGGGGCCTACCTGCGCAACATCCACGGGGAACGCTTCCTCGCGGCAATCCATCCGCAGGCGGAGCTGGCGCCGCGCGACGTGGTGAGCCGCGCCATCGTGGCGGAGGTCGAGCGCACCTCGGCGCGCAGCGTCTACCTCGACCTCACGCACCTCGACTCCGAACGGTTGCCGGCCCGCTTTCCCAAGATCTTCGACACCTGCCTGCGCTTCGGGATTGACATCCGGCGCGATCTGATCCCGGTCTACCCCGCCGCGCACTATGCCATGGGAGGAGTGCGCACCGATCTGCATGGGCGAACGGACCTCGCGGGGCTGTACGCGGCGGGGGAGGTGGCCTGCACCGGCGTACACGGCGCGAATCGCCTGGCGTCAAACTCCCTGCTCGAAGGGCTCGTCTTCGGCGGCCGCGCGGCGCAGGCGCTGCGAGCGGACTCGACTCCCGCGGCGCCGGGTCTCCCGCTCCCGCCGGGGGGGGACGCGCAGGCGGTGCGCGCGACGGAGGCGCGCCTGGTTTCGGACCGGGTCGCGGAGACGATGTGGACTCGCGTCGGGGTGGTGCGGGAAGGGAAGGAGCTGCACGGCGCCCGGGAGGAGTTCGAGCTGCTCGCGCGCCGCCAGGGGTCGCATCCCCTCACCCGGCGCGGGCTGGAGGCGCGCAACCTGCTCCTGCTCGCGCAGGCCGTCGCCGCGGCCGCGCTGGCCCGGACCGAGAGCCGCGGCGCGCATTACCGGCGCGATTTCCCGGCCCGTGACGATGGCGCCTGGGGGCGGCACTCCGTCTCGCCGCCGCGTCGGGCGGCTAGTGGATGAGGGTGAACATCCTCGACCAGCGGGTCTTGTCGAAGAGGTGGGTCACCTTCGCGGCGATCAGCGCCAGGCGGTCCCCGAGCGCGGTCTTGCGGTAGGCATCCGACTCCTCCTCGAACGAGTACCAGATCAGCAGGGCGCGGCCGCGAATGAGGGAGCGCGGCACGAATCCCCAGGTGCGGCTGTCCGCGGACTGGTCCCGGTTGTCCCCCATGCAGAAGTAACTGTCGGGAGGAATCACGATCGGACCGTAGTTGTCCCCCTGACGCAGGCGGGGGGGATAGGCGTGCTTGACGTACGGCTCGGTGAGGGGAGTCCCGTCGATGTACACCGTGCCGTCGGTCATTTCCAGCCGTTCTCCCGGCAGGCCGATCACCCGCTTGATGTAATCGGTCTCGGGCTCAAGCGGGAACTTGAACACCACGACATCGCCGCGGGTGACGGTGCGCAGAGGCAGCAGCGCCCGCTCCAGCGAGCTGGCGCCAGAGCCGTAGGCGAACTTGTTCACCATGATGTAGTCGCCGACCAGCAGCGTGTCCTTCATCGAACCGGTCGGGATCTTCGACTGCTGGAACACGAAGGCGCGCGAGAAGAGCACGAAGATCACGCAGACGACGATCGTCTCGAAGTAATCGCGGATCAGGCTCTTCGGATGAGGCGTCACGTCGGCGTGTCCCCCTGGCGGAAGCGTTCGAACTGGTCGATTCCCAGGGCGACGAGGGCGACGGTCTCCTCGGGAGTGGCCGCCAAGCGTACCACTTCACGATGGTCCGGCTCCAGGATCCCCCACCCCTCGAGGGCCGCCACCGCCGCCTCCCACCCGCTCCCGAGGAGGACCACGGGACGGGGGCCGAGCAGGTCCGCCCGGTGCAAGGCCCAGACGAGGAACAGCTCGGCCCAGGTGCCGGATTTCCCGGGGAGCACGACGAAGGCGTCGGCGAGTTGCAGCAGGGTCCGCGTGCGCAGCAGCAGATCCGGCTCCCGGATCTCGCGCGACAGGTAGGCATTGCCGCCGCCACGCCGCGCGAACTCGTCGGTGGTGACGCCGATCGCCTCGCCTCCCCCCTCGCGGGCGCCCCGGCTCGCGCCTTCCATCACCCCGCCGTAGCCGCCATTCAAGACCGCGAAGCCTCGGCTTGCGAGCAGGCGGCCGACGCGGCGGGCGGCTTCGTAACCGGCGTGCCCCGCCGGTGGCTCGCTGCTGCCGAACACCGCCACCCGGCGGGGCCCGGGGAGCCTCCCCGCGGCCTGGCTCACGCCGCCCCGTCGCGAGAGCGCGGCGCCGCGAGGCGGTCCCGCAGCCGCCCGATCTCGGCGCGCACCGTACGCAGGCGCCAGCCCAGGCTGACGATATATCCCCCCAGCAGGAGCCAGATCGCCGCGTACCCCCAGAACAGGAAGCGCAGTCGCCGCGCCTCCACGGCACTGAGGCTCGCGTCCCCCGCCATGCTGGTGGCGCCCGCCTCGGGCGCGGCCGACGCCCACACCGGCGTGCAGACCAGCAAGATCGCGCCGGCCAGGAGCAGAGTCGCGAGCGCGGCGGGGAGCAGGTCGCGGAGGTTCTTGCGTTGCGCGGTCATCGATCGCGCTCCAGCTCCCGGACCTGGTCCAGCTCCTCGCGCGCCATCCCGAGCTGCATCCGCAGCCCGAGCAGGACGAAGAAGAGCAGGAGGATGGTCCAGAGATTGAAGAGGAACACCTGCCGCATCGCGGGGTCGAGGTTCCCCTTCTTGAGGACCCCCGACGGATGCAGCCCCTTCCAGAGGTACACCGAGAAGTAGACGAACGGGACCAGGAGGAAACCGAGGATCCCGAGCACCGCGGAGAAGCGGGCCCGCTGATCCGGCTCGTCGACGAACATCCGGAGCAGCAGGTACGCGACGTAGATCAGCCAGAGGAGCAGGGTGAGGGTGAGGCGAACCTCCCAGGTCCACCAGGTCCCCCAGATCGGGCGGGCCCAGATCGGTCCGGTGACGAGGACGATGGTGCAGTAGAGCACGCCGATCTCGGCGGCCGACTCCGCCACCAGATCCCAGCTCCGCTCCCGCCGGATGAGGTACCCGACGCTGCCGATCAGGACCACGAAGAAGCCGAGGAAGCAGCCGATGGCGAACGGCACGTGGAAGTAGAAGAGGCGCTGCACGTTCCCCATGGCGCTTTCCTTGGGGGCCCCGAGGAAGGCGCCATGAATTGCCACGAACATCGCCAGGACGACGAGGATCGTGACCAGCCAGTCGAGGCGTCGCAGGAACGTCGGCACGCTCTCAGTCCTCCACCGCATACTCGAAAGTGAGCAGGCTCGCGACCAGCACGATCACATCGTAGCAGGCCGCGAACAGGACGAACACCCGCAGGTCCTTCCAGCCGCCCCCCGCAACCACGAACCCGGCGGCGCGGACGCAGGTCATCACCAGCGGCAGCAGCAGGGGGAAGAGCAGGATCGACAGCAGCACGTCGCCGCGCCGGGCGAGCGCGGCGATGGCCGCGAACAGCGTCCCGAGCGCCACGAACCCGACGGTGAACAGCAGGAGGATGGCGGCAAGCCCCCGCACGCTCGCGGTGAGGTCATAGTTGAACAGGACAGCCGCCAGCGGCAGCAGGATGACCTCCACCAGCGTCACGAAGGCCAGGTTGGAGAGGAACTTCCCGAGGTACACCGCGCTGCGATCGCCGGGGGCGAGGAGGAGCCCCTGCAGGCACCCCTCCTCGCGCTCGAGGACGAACGAGTGCCCCAGACCCACGGTACCGGCGAAGGTGATGCAGACCCACAGCACGCCGACGCCCACCTCCTCGAACCCCCGCCCCTGGAAGTCGAACGAGAAGTGAAGGGTGACGAGGAGCAGCAAGGCGAAGAAGGCCATCGAGGAGATCTTCTGCCGCGTGCGCCATTCCAGGCGCAGGTCCTTGAGCGCGATGCGGCCGGCGCGGGCGAGATAGTCCATCTCAGGCGGCGCCCAGTCGTTCCTGATAGAGGCGCGCCAGATCGCCCGCCGCCACCTGGTCCGGACGAGCGTCGAGCGCCCAACGGCCCCGGTGCAGGACCAGGAGTCGCGTGGCGAGGCGGTGGCCGAGCTCCAGGTCGTGCGTCGTCATGACGATCGTCCGTCCCTGCCGGTGCATCCCGGCCAGGCGCTGCGACAGCAGGTCGGCCGCCAGCGGGTCCAGCCCGGTGTACGGCTCGTCGAAGAGCAGGAGATCCGGATCGTGGACGAGCGCGCGCGCGATCGACAGCCGCTGCAGCATGCCGCGCGAGAAGGTCCCCACCGGATCATTCGCGCGGTCCGCCAACCCCAGCTCGCCCAGCAGCGCCGCACAGCGTGGCCCGGGATCGGCGACACGGAACATGCGGGCCTGGAAGAGGAGATTCTCGCGGGCCGTCAGGCCCGCGTAGAGGAACGACGCGTGGCCCACCATGCCGAGGCGCGCACGCGCCTGGTCACAAGCCTCGCCGTACAGGTCGACGCCGAAGATCCGGATCGATCCGGCCGTGGGGCGGCTCAGCCGTGCGAGCAGGCGCAGCAGCGTCGACTTGCCGGCGCCGTTCGGGCCGAACAGGCAGAGGAACTCGCCGGCCGGGAGGGTGAGGTCGACTCCGTTGAGCGCCAGGCGGACGCCGAAGCGGCGCGACAACCCCCGCACCTCGACCGCGTGGGCCGTCGCCGCCTCGGGAGGCATCAGGCAGGGGAGGCGGGTGGGCTGCCGCGACGCGTCGGTGCGGCCGCGGGTCGCATCTCGTCCTGCCGGCGGATGACCGCGACCGCATCCGCCCGCAGCCGCTCGCGCAGGGCGCGATGATCCTCGTCGGAGAGCTTGCCGGTCTGCAGCTCGAAATCGGCATCCTGGATGGCGGCGAGGAGGTGCTGGTGCCGTACCTCGAGCTCCGCCAGCTCGTCGGCCACGGCGTGGGGGTCCTCGCGCGGGGGCTCGCGCAGCGGGAGCGCAATCCAGGCGACCGTGGCCCCGATGAGGAGAATGAGAATGAGCGGCGTCACCTCGTCACAGCCCCCGGCGGCGCAGCTCCTCGTCGAGCCGGTCGGCATAGCGAGGGTCAAGCTCAGGCCCGGGCGTCGCGGGCGTCGCGGTGGCCGGGCGCGTGCGCGACCAGCGGTGGATCTGGAACGCCAGCAGCAGGCCGACGATCATCAGCACGACGGACGGCAGCAGCCAGCCGAGCAGGTTGAAGCCGCGCGCCGGCGGCTCGATCAGGATGCGCGTCCCGTAGCGGTCGACCCAGGAGGCGACGATGGCCTCTCCCGATTTCCCCGCATTGAGGTCGCTCAGGATCTTGGCGCGCTCCTGCTGGGCGATCCCGCAGGAGCAGTAGGCGACCGACTGGGTGCTGCAGCCGCAGTAGCAGACCAGCTGCTCGGCCACCGCCCGCACGCGCGGGTCGTTGGCGGGCTCTTCGGCGGCGCGCGCCGGCAGGCAGCAGGCCGCGGAGAGCGTGAGCAGGGCGAGAGCCCGCCGCGCGCCCTCAGACCGGGCGGGCAATCTCGCTCTCGCCGGGGACCGCGACCCTCGCGGGGACCGTCGCGCGCAGCCACTCCGGGAGTACGCAGACGAGCGTGCCGAAGATGCAGATCATCCAGCCGGTCCAGACGAACTTGATGAGCGGGTTATGGTAGGCCTTGAAGATTGCCGTGCCGCCCTGGGGGTCATGGTCCACGAACACCAGGTAGAGATCGCCCCCGAGCGGCGTGTAGCGATCCACCTCGCTGGTCGCCTGCTCGGGGTGATGGAAGAAGCGGCGCTCGGGGCGCAGGGTCGTGACCTCGCGCGCACCGGTGAACACCTTCACGGTCGTCACGACCTGCTCCATGTTCGGGGTCGTGGCGGAGGTGAGGTTCGCGAACTCGAGCCGGTACCCTTCGAAGTCAAAAGACTCGCCGGGGTGAAGGGTGGCCGTCTTCTCGGTCTGGAACGCCTGCGATCCGGTCACCCCGATGAACAGCACCATCATTCCCAGGTGCACCAGGTAGCCGCCATAGCGGCGTTTGTTCTTCGCAACCAGGCCGGCGAGGGAGGCGGCGAGCCCCGTCCCGACCGTCCGCCGCCGCGCCAGCGTGCCGCGCCAGAACTCGAGCACGACGGTGAAGATGACGAAGGCGGAGAAGGCGAACCCCATCAGCGGCAGCGGGCGGCTGACCCCGGCCACAAACAGGAGCGCCGCGGTGGCGAGCGTGCCGCTGGCGGGGTAAAGGAAGCTCCGCCACAGGTGCTGCGGCGTCGAGCGGCGCCACGCCACGAGCGGGCCGATGCCGGTGAGCGCGATCAGCGCGAGCGCAATGGGCACGTTCACCTTGTTGAAGAACGGGGGGCCGACGCTGATCTTCTCCCCGAGGATCGCCTCGGTGACCACGGGGAACATCGTTCCCCACAGCACGGAGAAGGCGGAGCCGACCAGGAGCAGGTTGTTGAACAGGAACGCGGACTCCCGCGAGACGAACGACTCGAACCGCTGTTCGGTCTTGAGCGCCGGGAGACGGTAGATAAGCACCGCGCTCGAGATCAGGACGATCGACGCCAGGAAAGAGACGAAGATCGGACCGATCCAGCCGGACTGGGTGAAGGCGTGCACCGACGACACCACTCCGCTCCGCGTCAGGAACGTCCCGAAGATCGACAGGCAGAACGTGATGATGATGAGCGCCGCGTTCCACACCTTCAGCATGCCGCGCTTTTCCTGGATCATCACCGAGTGCAGGAACGCCGTCGCGGTCAGCCAGGGGAGCAGCGCCGCGTTCTCCACCGGGTCCCAGGCCCAGTACCCGCCCCAGCCGAGCTCCAGATAAGCCCAGTAGCCGCCGAGCAGGATGCCGGTGCCGAGGCAGAACCAGGCGAAGAGCGTCCAGCGCCGGGTGGTCTTGATCCAGGTCTCGTCCAGCCGGCCGGTGAAGAGAGCCGCCATTGCGAACGCATACGGAATGGCGAGCCCCACGTACCCGAGATACAGGGTCGGTGGGTGGATCACCATGTACGGGTTCTGGAGGAGCGGGTTCATGCCGGTCCCGTCGGCGGGCAGGACCCGGTTCACCTCGAACGGGTTGGTGCTGAAGTTCAGCAGGACGAGGAAGAAGGTGACGATGGCCGACAGCGTGGCGATCACGTACGGCATCAGCAGGCGGTTGCGCCGCTGGTTCTGGACAATCACCACCGCCATGAAGGTGGCGAGGATGGAGACCCAGAGCAGGAGCGATCCCGATTGCCCGGCCCACATTGCCGTCATCTTGTAGGCGCGCGGCATGTCGCGATTGCTGAAGCTCGACACGAACCGCAGATCGAAGCGGTCGTTCACGAACGCCCAGATCAGGGTGAGCGAACAGATGAGGATCAGGATCCAGGAGGCGAGCGCCGCGCGCTCGCCGCTCTGGACCAGCGGGTAGGAGCGGGTGCGGGCGCCCAGCACCGAGCCGAGGATGGCCCAGGTCGAGACGGCCAGCGCGACGAGGAGCAGCGTGTTTCCGAGCAGCGGCATGCGTCAGTGGCCCCCTGCCGGTGGTGCGGCGGGCCCAGTGCTTCGAGTCGCAGCTACGTCCACGTATCTTGCCTGAGTGTCCATTCGATCCTGCTCCCTCAGCACTAGGTCCTGAGGGAAATCGAAGGACCTAGGAATGCGGCGGCGTCTCGCCGTTCGCGGCGGCGGCCTCGTACTTCGACGGACACTTCGCCAGCAGCGTGTGCGCCTCGAAGACGCCATCCGGCCCGCGGGAGCCCTCGACGACGACCTCGGCCTTCTCCACGAAGGTGTCCGGCACCTCGCGCGCGAAGCGGACGGTCATCTGCTGGCCGCCATCTCCCATCGCGAAGACCACGCCGAGCTTCCCCGGGGTCTTCTCGATCGTCCCGGCGACGACATGCCCGTGGACCCGGTAGTGGCGGGGGAGAGCCGCTCCCCCGGTGCTGAGGTAGTCCGCAACCTCAATATAGTAGGCGCTGTTCTCCTGGACGCTGACCCCGACCAGCACGCCGATCGCCGCGACCACCACCAGGCCGCCGATCAGAAACTTCCAGTTGCGGTTGGTCACCCGACGCCTCCCCGACGATGGTAGGGTGGAGAATCCGCCACCACGGCAGTCAGAGCGGATGTTAGGGGACGCCCCGAAGGGAGTCAAGGCGCCGCCTGGATCCTGGGGCGGGGCCGCGAAATCCGGGGACACAATACTCAATTCGAGACCGCGTTTCGACTGCGGGGTTGAACGTGATCCGAAATGAGTATTGTGTCCCCGGATTTCGGGCTCGTTGGCCGCCGGCGCCGGGCGTCGGGTATACTGCCGCGGGTCTTGCGACGGGCCGGCTGGCCGCAAGCGGCGGGCCCGAGAGTGAGGAGGTCAGGGATGCGCACCCGGCTGGCGGACCGGCTCGAGAAGGAGTTGGCCCGTCTGGATCGCGAGCTGAAGATCGAGCTGCCCCAGGCGATCAAGCTGGCGGTGGCGATGGGGGACCTGCGTGAGAACGCCGAGTACCAGACGGCGCTCGAGCGTCAGAACTTCGTCCGCCTGCGGTGCGGCCAGATCCGCAAGAAGCTGGGCGAACTCGCACTGATCCGCATCGACACGATCCCGACCGATCGCATCGGTTTCGGCAGCCACGTGACGCTGCTCGACGTCGACCTTGACAAGCAGGTCCGCTACGAACTGGTGCTGCCGGACGACGGCGACGTGGCGGAAGGGCGCATCTCCGTAGCCTCCCCGATCGGCAAGGGACTGATGGGACACCGGGCCGGCGACGAGGTCACCATCCGCACCCCCTCCGGGGACCGCATGTACGAGGTCCTCGAGGTGAAGACCCTGCACGAACTGGCGGAGAAGGACGAGGCGCCCGAGGAACCGCCGCCCCCCGTGGCCGCCTCCCCGGACCCGGAAGCCGACGCGTAGCGTCACTTCCCGCGCTCATCCCTCCCTGTAGAGCCGGAAGATCGTCCCCAGGATACCGTGCCCCGCGCGGATCGTGCCGCTGACCGTGCCGGTGATCTGCGAACGGCCCACCCGCCGCCGGTAGCGCACCGGCACCTCCGTGATCCGCAGCCCGCGCTGCACCGCGCGCACCTGCATCTCCACCGTCCAGCCGAACGCCCGATCGCGCATCTGCAGCGCCTCCAGGGCTCGCCAGCGGATGGCGCGGAACGGCCCCAGATCGGTGTAGCGGTGGCCGAAGAGCCAGCGAATGAGGTGCACCGCGAGCAGGTTTCCGAGCCGGGCCTGCGGCAGGAGCGCGCCGGGCTCCCGCTCCCCCAGCGCGCGCGAACCGATCACCAGGTCGAAGTCGCCGCGGCGGATCGGATCGACCAGCCGCTCCATCTCCTCCGGGTGGTCGCTGTGGTCGGCATCGAGGAAGACGGCGATCTCGGGCTCGAGCGCGGCCGCCGCGGCAATCCCCGCCAGGCAGGCGCTGCCGTACCCGCGGCGAGGCTCGTCCACCACGCGGGCTCCCGCGCGTCGGGCCGCCGCGGCGGTGCCGTCCTGGGAGCCGTTGTCGACGACCAGCACGGCCGCCGCCAGCCCCGGCGGGATCTCGGCCAGCACCTGCGGCAGCGACGCCGCTTCGTTGCGCGCGGGGATGATGACCACGGTGCGCATCTGCTTTGACATCCTCCGCCCCAGGTGCTAACTTTTCAGCGCTTTACCGGCGCCCCGCCCGGCTTCCAGATGAGGTACCGCTGACCCCAATGGAGCCCGCGATGCAGACGGGTACGGGCGCCCTGCCACGCGGGAGCGCCGTCGGAGGGCTGTTGCGCTCCCTCCGCCCCAGCCAATGGATCAAGAACTCCGTCATCTTCGCGGCGCTCATCTTCGCGCACCGCTTCGCCGAAGGCCAGGCGCTGGCGCGCAGCGCCTACGCGTTCCTGCTGTTCTGCGCGGTGTCGAGCTCGGTCTACCTCATCAACGACGTCCTCGACGTCGCGGCGGACCGGGCGCATCCGACGAAACGCCTGCGGCCGATCGCCGCCGGCCAGGTCTCCCCGGCGCTCGCGGCGGGGTTCGCCGTCCTGCTGGTGGCGGGGGCGCTCGGGGGCGCCGCACTCCTGTCGCTGCCGTTCTGCGCGGTGGCCGTGACCTACTTCCTCCTCAACTTGGCCTATTCCACCTGGCTGAAGCGGGTCGTCATTGTCGACGTGATGGTGATCGCCTCGGGGTTCCTGCTGCGCGCGGTGGCGGGCGCCGTCGTGCTCGAGGTGGAGATCTCCCACTGGCTGGTGCTTTGCGCCTCGTTGCTGTCGCTGTTCCTGGGTTTCTGCAAGCGCCGCAACGAGCTGGCGATCCTGGCGGAGCGCGCCGCCGACCACCGCTCGATCCTGAGCGAGTACTCGTTCCCGTTCCTCGATCAGATGATCTCGGTCGTCACCTCGTCGACGCTGGTCGCGTACTGCTTCTACACCCTCAGCCCGGAGGTGGAAGCGAAGCTCGGAACGCGTTACCTACCGCTCACCATCCCCTTCGTCCTGTACGGCATCTTCCGCTACCTCTACCTGGTGTACCGGCGGGACGAGGGCGGCAACCCGACGCGCACCTTCTACACCGACCGGCCGCTGCTCGTGGACGTCGCCCTGTGGGCGCTCACCGCGCTGGTGGTGCTGGCGCGGAGCGGACGATGACGGCGGGGGAGCGCGGATGACCGGCCCGGCGCGTCCGCTCGTTGCGGTCGTGAAGACCGACGTCGACCGGGTCCTGGACGACTACGCCCGCGTGATGAAGTTGGCCCGCTACCGCGAGACGATCGACCCGGCGGGGGAAACGCTCATCAAGCTCAATCTCTCCTGGACGAAGTACTTCCCGTCCTGCTCGAGCCAGCCGTGGCAGGTCGAGGGGGTGGTTCGCACCTTGCTCGACGACGGCTTCGACCGGTCACGGCTGTTCCCGGTCGAGAACAAGACGGTGGTGACGAACCCCCGGGAGGGAGCCGTCAACAACCGCTGGCTGCCGGTGCTGGAGCGCTACGGGCTGCCGTTCATCCCGCTGCCCGAGGTGCCCTGGAAGGTGCACCGCTTCCGCGCGCCGCTGCTCAAGCTGAACCAGATCTTCCCCGACGGGATCGAGATCCCGGAGATGTATGTCGGCCGGCAGGTGATCCACCTGCCGACGATGAAGACCCACGGCCATTCGACCACCACCGGCTCGATCAAGAACTCGTTCGGCGGGCTGCTCAAGGAGGTCCGCCACTACGCGCACAAGTACATCCACGAGGTGATGGTCGACCTCGTGATGATGCAGAAGGAGATCCACCCGGGGGTGTTCACCGTCATGGATGGGACCGTGGCCGGCAACGGCGCGGGGCCGCGGACGATGCAGCCCGAGGTCAAGGACTACCTCCTCGCGGCCGCCGACTCGGTGGCCATCGACGCGGTCGCCGCCAAGATGATGGGTTTCGACCCGCTGGCCATCCCCTATCTGCGCATGTGTCACGAGCGCGGGCTCGGCGTCGCCAACCCGCGCGACATCGAGGTGGTGGGGGAGGACGTGTCGCGCGTGAACTTCGAGTTCAAGGTCTCGCGCTCGCTGGTGATCTGGGGCGACCAGATGCTGCGGCGCGGCCCCCTGCGCTTCCTCGAGCACGCGGCGCTGCACTCGCCGCTCATGGTCTGGGCCCCGTTCGCTTCCAACGTCTATCATGACTGGCTGTGGTATCCGACGGTGGGGAAGTCGATCATCCGGCGCTTCAATCGCACCAAGTGGGGCCGCCTGTTCCTGGAACGCTATGGGCGCCCCGGGGGCGCCGCCGGCCGCGCGGGCGCGCCCGCGCCACGGGAGGCATCATGACTGGGCCCGGACCAAGCGCTGCGGGCGGCGGGGCGGGCCGGCAGATCCTGCTGGTGGACGACAGCCTCCTCGTGCAGCGGATGATCCGCGAGTACTTCGAGCCGGCCGGTTATCGCGTCACCATCGCGGGAAACGGCCGCGAGGGACTGGAAGCGGCGCGCCTGTCGCGGCCCGACGTGATCGTCGCCGACATCATCATGCCGGTGATGGATGGCTGGGAGTTCTGCGAGGCGATCCGCAAGGAGCCGGCGCTCGCCGACGTCCCGTTCCTCTTCCTGACCGCGGTGCGCGAGGTGCCGCAGCGGATCCAGGGGCTGCGGATGGGGGCGGACGACTACATCACGAAACCGTTCTCGCGCGACGAGCTGCTGGCGCGCGTGGAGGTCTGCCTCGCCAAGGCCGAGCGGCTGCAGCAGGCGGCGGCAACGGTCGAGACGGTCCTCGCGGGCCACACCAGCCACCTGCCGATCAGCGACCTGCTCCAGCTCCTGTCACAGAACGCCAAGACGGGAGTCCTCCACCTCTACGTCACCGGGGACCGGGAGGGGCAGGTCTTCTTCCGCGCCGGCAAGGTGGTGAACGCCGCGACCGGCGCGGTCGAAGGGCGGAAGGCGCTCTATCGCCTGCTCGACTGGCCGGAGGCGCGCTTCAAGATGGACCCCGACGGCGAGATACCGCCGGGGGAGCCGATCCGCGAGTCGACGTCGAACGTGTTGATGGACGGCTTCACGCAGAATGACGAGCTGCGCGCCCTGCGCTCGACGCTGCCGGCGATCACGGCTCGCTTCCAGGTGCTGGGAACGAACGCCGAGCTGCAGTCGGGGACCGGGCTCGGCACGGCGGAGAAGGCGGTGCTGCTCGAGTTCCAGGGGGGCGCGACCGTCGGCGAGGTGCTCGACCGCTCCCCCCTCAACGACCTCGAGGTGTGCCGCGCCGTGTTCAAACTGCTCCAGCTCAACCTCCTCGCCCCCGCCGACACCGAGGCCGGTGCGGCCGGGTAGCCAGACCCGTGGCATCTCCCTCCCGCCTGCCCGGCGACCGGCCCAGGGTCGCCATGATCTTCACCGGCGGGACCATCTCGATGGTGCTGGACGCCGAGACGGGGGCGGCGCGCCCGGCGCTCTCCGGAAGCGAGATCGTGGCGCGCGTTCCGGAGCTGGGTGGGGTCGGGGCCGTCGAGGTCGAGGACTTCGGCATGCACCCCGGCCCGCACATGGGACCCGAGCGCATGCTCCAGCTTGCGGGCGCCGTCTCCGCGGCGCTCGCGCGCGGCGTCGCCGGCGTCGTGGTGACGCACGGCACCGACACGCTCGAGGAGACGGCTTTCCTGCTGGATCTGGCTCTCGCGACCGAGCGCCCGGTCGTCCTGACCGGCGCCATGAAGACCGCGAGCGACGTGCTCTGGGACGGACCCGCGAACCTGCTGGGGGCCTGCCGGGTGGCAGCCGAGCCGGCGGCGGCGGCCTGCGGCGTGCTGGTAGTGCTCGACGGCAAGGTGCATGCGGCGCGCGAGGTGACGAAGACCGACACCGAGGCGGCCGGCTCGTTCCGCTCGCCGCGCACCGGGCCTATCGGCTCGGTCGATCCGGATGGCATCTTCTTCCACACCCGCCCGGAGCGCCCGGAACGGCGCGGTCCGATCGCCCGCCTCGAGACGCGCGTCGACCTGATCGCTGCGGCGGTCGGCAGCGATGATCGGCTGCTGCGCGCCAGCCTCGCTTCGGGCGCCCGCGGGATCGTGATTGCCGGGTTCGGACGCGGCAACATCCCGCCGGGGCTGATTCCCGGGATCAAGGTGGCGATCGCCGGCGGGGTGCCAGTCGTCATCGCCACCCGCTGCGCCACGGGACGCGTGGGACCGCGCTACGGCTACGACGGCGGCGGCCAGATGCTGCAGGCCATGGGGTGCATCCTGAGCGCCGCGCTCCCGGCGGCGAAGGCGCGCCTGCTCCTGATGGTGCTCCTCGGCGGCGGCGCCTCCCCGGCCGAGCTGAGCACCGCGTTCGAGCGTGGCTGAGCGCCGGGTCGTTCGCTACGACACCGCGCTCGGGTGGCTACGTGGCGTCGGCGACAAGCGGCAGCGGGACCTGCGGCGCGACGGCATTGCCTGCGTCGAGGAGCTGCTGTTCCACCTGCCGTTCCGCTACGAGGACCGGTCGCGCTTCGCGCCGATCGCCGAGCTGCGCCCGGGGGAGCGCGTCTCCGTGCAGGGGCGCGTCGTCGCCCCGCGGCTGCTGCGCACCCGGCGTCGCGGCTTCACCATCTTCCGGATGATCGTCGAGGACGACTCGGGCGCCCTCACCGCCATCTGGTTCAACCAGCCGTACCTCGAGAGGCTGTTCCCCGAGGGGTCGCTGGTGATCCTCTACGGAGAGGCGCGCGTCGGCCGGCAGGCGGCGCTCACGCTGCAGGTGGAGAACGCCGAGTACGAGGTCGTGACGTCGGAGAGCGGCGACGAGCCGACGCTGCACACCGGCCGGGTGGTGCCGATCTACCGGCGCACCGGGGGACTGTCGTCGCGGCGCCTGCGCCGTCTCGTGCACAATGCCCTCCAGGACCTCTCCCCGACGCTGCCGGATCCGCTCCCCCGTGCGCTGCGTGAGCGGATGTCGCTCCTGGGGCGGCGCGAGGCGTTCGAGCGTATCCACTTTCCGCCGCCCGAGGAGCCGCTGGCCCCGTACCAGGACGGGACCTCGGAGGCGCATCGGCGCCTGGCGTTCGAGGAGCTGTTCTTCCTGCAGCTCGGCCTGGCGCTGCGGCGGCAGGGAGTGCGCGCGGAGGCGCGCGGCACGGCGTTCGAGATGACCCCCGCAATCCGCGAACGGCTCAAGCGCGTGCTGCCGTTCAAGCTGACCGGAGGGCAGCGGCAGGCGCTCCAGGAGATCCTCGCCGACCTGCGCTCGCCGCACCCGATGCACCGCCTGCTGCAAGGGGACGTCGGCTGCGGCAAGACCATCGTCGCGCTGCTCGCTGCGCTGCTGGTGATCGCGAATGGTCACCAGGCGGCGTTCATGGCGCCGACCGAGGTGCTCGCCGAGCAGCACTTCCTCGGGCTGCGGCGGCTGCTCGAGGGCTCCGGCGTACGGCTCGGGCTGTTCACCAAGGGGGGGAAGGCCGCCGAGCGCCGCGAGCGCGAGGCGGCGCTCGCCGCGGGCGAGATCGACCTCGCGATCGGCACGCACGCGCTCATCCAGGAGGAGATCCGCTTCGCGCGGCTCGGCCTCGCGATCATCGACGAGCAGCACCGCTTCGGCGTGGTCCAGCGGCAGTCGCTGCGCGGCAAGGGGGCCTCGCCCGATCTGCTGGTGATGACGGCGACGCCGATCCCGCGCTCGCTTGCCCTGACGGTCTACGGCGATCTCGACGTGTCGTCGATTCGCGAGCTGCCGCCGGGGAGGACGCCGGTGCGCACCCATCTCCGGGGCCCGGAGAGCCGCGGCCAGATCCTGGAGTTCCTGCGCCGCGAGGTGCGGGCCGGACGTCAGGCGTACGTCGTCTTCCCGCTGGTGGAGGAGACCGAGAAGTCCGACCTCAAGGCCGCCACCGAGGGGGCCGAGCGCCTGGCGAACGACCTGCCAGGGATCACCCTTGGGCTCCTGCACGGGCGCCTGAAGTCGGCGGAGAAGGAGGCCGCCATGGCGGCGTTCGTCGCGGGCGAAGCGCAGGTGCTGGTCGCCACGACGGTGATCGAGGTCGGCATCGACGTCCCGAACGCCAGCCTGATCGTGATCGAGCACGCCGAGCGGTTCGGCCTGTCGCAGCTCCACCAGCTTCGGGGCCGCGTCGGCCGCGCCGAGCATCCGTCCCACTGCATCCTCCTGACCTCGAGCGACGCGCTCGGGGATGAGGCGCGGGCACGGCTGGCGGCGATGGTGGCGACGCACGACGGCTTCCGCATCGCCGAGGAGGACCTGCGGCTGCGCGGACCGGGAGATTTCTTCGGCACCCGCCAGTGGGGATTGCCGCCGCTTCGGGTCGCGAACCTGCTGCGCGATCGGCTGCTGCTCGAGACCGCCAGAGAGGCGGCGGCGGAGTGGTCGGATGCGATCGCCGCCGGCAGGGGGCCCGGCCTCGAGGACCTTCTGTCCCGGGTGCGCGCGGCATGGGGCGCGCGGCTCGGCGTCGCCGCGGCCGGATGAACGCGACCACGCGACTGAACGAGCACCTCCACCTGGGCGCCGTGCACCGGAGAGTGCTGCTGCTCGCCTGGGGCGCCTGGTTCACCGGCTTCTACACGCTGATGCTCCTCTCGTTCGTGCTGCCGCAGGTGCAGGCGGAATTCCGCCTGTCGGAACGGGCGCTCGCGTGGATGACCGGGATCGCGGTTGGCGCGAGCGGCGCGGGGGGGTTCCTGTTCGGCTGGATGAGCGATCGCTGGGGGAGGCGGGCGTCGCTCGGCGTCGCGATCGCCGCCTTCTCCGCCGGGAACCTGCTGGCCGCGCTCAGCCCGGGCGCTCTGGCGCTCATCTGCGCGCGGGCGCTCACGGGGCTCGGGGTCGGCGGCACGTGGGGCGCGGGGCAGGCGATGGTCGGCGAGACCTTCCCGCCGGCGCGGCGCGGCCGCTACGGCG